>JGI24025J20009_10001678_pt1 | contig 16559 bp, 16 predicted proteins | sample Cruoilmetagenom3_FD_20009 | JGI IMG/M metagenome (IMG submission 20009) | reverse complement strand
GGGCGGACACTGGGGCGGGGGCGGACACTGGGGCGGGGGCGGACACTGGGGCGGGCTCTGGTACATATTCCGGCACTTCCGGAACGGGAGCCTGCTTGGGGCCCAAGGTGGGTTCGGGGATAACCGGCGGACCATCTGCAAGGATCTCTTCGGCGCCACCATCTTCGACAATCGCCTCCAGCCCCTCTTCCAGCTTGGAAGAAGACTTGAACAGCCGGTCTTTGAGTTTCGAGAAAAACGCCATATCTGATCTCCGCGCGGGGTCTTTGTCTTTCACCTAATGCGGATCGGGGGCGGTTGCAAAGCCTCAGGCAAAAGCTGCAAAGAACCCGGCCTGTGCGCCCCAGTATAATGACCAGACAACATAGGGCGTTACCCGCCGCGCGGCATGCCCTTCCGACAGCAGGAATTTCTCGACCGCCAGTGCAAAACCGGTAAAAGGTGGGGTGCGCCGGATCATGGGCAAGTGTTGATCCTGCACTCTGGGTTTGACAAATTGGTGCGCTCTGGCAGATGTTAGCCGCCCGCACGGAAGATGCCGTTTTTAAGAAAGGGGCAAAACTGCGATGTTTTGGTTCGCGATTGCCAGCCTGATCCCGGCGGTTCTGCTGGCTGCGGCCTGCCTGTTTGGCGGGCTGTGGCCGTTGGGTGCACTGGGGTACATCACCGGGTTTGTGGTGCTGGTGGACCAGTTTTGGCCCGGAGCCGTGCCGGTGCGCGATGATTCCCGCGCGAACCGGTTCGCACGCCGCTTGTCGGTGCTGTTAGCGCTGGTGCATTTTGCCATTCTGCCACTGGGGGTTTGGGCGATGGCCGCCGCCCCCTGGTTGAACCCCTGGCAGGCGCTGGCCATTGGTGTCGCGCTGGGAATGTTCATGGGACAGGTATCCAATTCCAACGCGCATGAGATGATCCATGCGCCCGGTCGCGGCCTGCGGCGGATGGGGGTAGCGGTATATATTTCGCTGTTGTTTGGGCACCATGCCTCGGCGCATCCGAAGGTGCATCATGTGCATGTGGCCACGGATCGCGACCCGAATTCAGCGCGCCAGGGCGTCGGGTTTTACCGGTTTTGGCCGCGCGCCTGGGTTGGGTCTTTTATGGCTGGGTTGCGGGCGGAAAATGTAGCACGGGCGCGGCGCACGCCATCGCCCCCAGTACTGAGTCATCCCTATTTTGGCTATTGCGCGGGCGCGTTGCTGGCGCTGCTGCTGGCTTTTTTGTTGGCCGGATGGGGTGGGGTGGCCGTGTTTGTCGCCGTCACAGCCTATGCTCAGATGCAGCTGATCCTGGCCGATTATGTACAACATTACGGATTGCGCCGGGCACGGCGGGCCGATGGTGGGGTGGCCCCGGCGGGCGCGCAGCATTCGTGGAATGCCAGCCCATGGTATTCCGCCGCGATGATGCTGAACGCACCGCGTCATTCGGATCACCACATGCACCCTATGCGCCTGTTCCCGGCGCTGCGGCTGGAAAAGGACATGCCGGTGTTGCCGTTTTCGCTGCCGGTGATGGCGGCCATTGCGCTGATGCCGCCGCTGTGGCGCCGGGTGATGGACCCGCGCGTTGCAGCCTGGGCCAGTGCACAAGCTGCTGGTGGCGTTGGCGTTGGCGATCTGGCATTGTCGGGGCATGCGACTGATATGGATGATTCCTCTGGCCCTGATGGCCCTGACGGGGCCCCCGGGATGGGCACAATCCCTGATGTCGGCCGAAGCGTTTGACGCCTATACCCGCGGCAAGACGCTGTATTACGGCTTTGACGGCGAGGCCTATGGGGTTGAGCGCTATCTGGACGACCGGCGGGTGATCTGGTCTTTTCTGGATGGTGATTGCAAGCATGGGCGGTGGTACGAAGAGGCTGGGCAGATCTGTTTTGTCTATGAAGACCGGATAGATGCGCAATGCTGGACCTTTGCCGAAGGCGCAAACGGGTTGATTGCCCGGTTTGAGAACAACCCCGATGCGACCGAACTGTATGAAGCGCAGGATATTGGCGACGAAATGTTGTGTTACGGCCCGGATGTGGGCGTCTGAGCCTGTGGCTGATGTTGGATTTTGAGTATTTAGAAACAAGAAAAAGCAGGGGGCTTTGGAGTCTGTTGCGCTAAAAAAGAGAGCCCTGGTCCGGGGCTTTTGGTTTGCCGGTTTTTTTAGGGGGTTTGCCGCCGACCGTCAGGCGGCCATCGGCGAACTGGATTTCCAGCGTTTGCGCAGTGGCGGCGGCGGATTTGGTAGTGACCACCTGCCCCTCGGCACGGACGACGGCATAGCCGCGCTCTAGCGTTGCTTCGTAGCCCAGGGTTTTCAGCAGCCGGTCCGTGGCGTCGATCCGGGCACGCAGGCGGTCGAGCCGGGTGGTTCCGGCGGCGGATAGGCGTTGAGTGAGGGCGTTGAGGGCGTCGCGTTTCTGTTTGTGGTCACGTTGCAATGGGCGCGGCGACAGGCGGGCGGCGGCTGAGNTCAGCTGTTGGCGGCGCGATTGCACCATGCGGGTCAGGGTTGCGGCGCGCAGGGGGGCCGCNGTTTTGACNAGATGCAGGCGGTGGGTTTGCACGCCACGATGCAGGGCGTTGGGCAGGCGCTCGGCGATCATATCCAGGCGCTGGCGCGGGGCATCCAGCAGCGTGTCGCGCCGTGGCAGGGCGCGGGCGATATCGGCAAGGCGCTGGCGGCGGCGAGTAATGGCGGTTGTCGCTGCATGGGTCAGGCGCGCGCCGGTGGCGTCGGTCCAGGCCAGCAGCTCCATCCGCACGGGAACGGCCAGCTCGGCGGCGGCTGTTGGGGTGGGCGCGCGCTGATCCGAGGTAAAGTCGATCAGGGTGGTGTCGGATTCGTGGCCAACGGCGGATATCAGCGGAATTTGTGAATTGGCAGCGGCGCGGGCGACGATTTCTTCGTTAAATCCCCAGAGGTCTTCGACCGAGCCACCACCTCGCGCCACGATCAGCAAGTCAGGCCGGGGCAGCGCGCCGCCGGGGGTTAGCGCGTTAAAGCCATCGATGGCGCGGGCAACTTCGGGCGCGCAATTGGTGCCCTGGACCGCCACTGGCCAGATCAGCACCTTACGCGGGAAACGGTCGCGCAGCCGATGCAGGATGTCACGGATCACCGCACCCGAGGGCGAGGTGATAACACCGATCAACTGTGGCAGGTAGGGCAATTTCTGTTTGCGCGCGGCGTCAAACAGCCCTTCGGCCTGCAATTGTTTCTTGCGCTTTTCCAGCAGCGCCATCAGGGCCCCCTGCCCGGCAACCGCCACATCATCGACGTTCAAATTGTATTTCGACTGCGCCCCAAAGGCGGTCAGGCGGCCGGTGACGACGACCTCCAGCCCCTCTTCGGGGACCACGGACAGTGCGGCGACCTGGCCTTTCCAAGTGGTGCAGGCAAGTACGTTGCGGTCGTCTTTGACGTCGTAATACAGATGGCCAGAGCGGGCGGTGAACACCCGCCCCACCTCGCCCCGCACCCGGATACGGCCAAATTCGCCTTCAAGCGTGCGTTTGACCGCGCCGGAGATTTCCGAGACGGTGAATTCGGGCATGTTCTGCCCCGGTTGAGGGTCGTCGATCAGGTCGGACATTCGGGCACCTTGTAGGTTTGGTCTGGCCAGCTTAGAACGCCGCAAAGCCAAGGCCAAGCAGAACGGAGAATGCGCCCATGAACATCCTGATCCTCGGCAGTGGCGGGCGTGAACACAGCCTGGCCTGGGCCGTATTGCAGAACCCCAAATGTGACAAGCTGATTGTGGCGCCGGGCAATGCCGGGATTGCCCAGATTGCCGATTGCGCGGCGCTGGACATCATGCAGGGTGGCGCGGTGGTGGCCTTTGCCGAAGAGAACGCGATTGATTTTGTGATTGTCGGCCCCGAGGCACCGCTGGCCGCCGGGGTGGTTGATCGGCTGCGCGAGGCGGGTATCCTGGTGTTTGGGCCGTCCGGCGCGGCGGCGCGGCTGGAGGCATCAAAAAGTTTCACCAAAGAGATTTGCGCCGCTGTGGGTGCGCCCACCGCTGCCTATGGGCATTTTACCGACGCCGAGGCGGCGAAGGCCTATGTGCGCAGTCAAGGCGCGCCGATTGTGATCAAGGCCGATGGGCTGGCGGCGGGCAAGGGCGTGATCATGGCGATGGACGAGGCCACGGCGCTGGCAGCGATTGACGACATGTTTGGCGGCGCCTTTGGCGGNGCCGGCGCCGAGGTGGTGGTTGAAGAATTCATGACCGGCGAAGAGGCATCGTTCTTTGTGTTATGTGATGGCGAAACCGTTCTGCCAATTGGCACCGCGCAGGATCACAAGCGGGTNGGTGAAGGTGATACCGGGCCCAATACCGGCGGTATGGGGGCCTATTCACCCGCGCCGGTGCTGAACGAGGCGGTGCAGCAAAAGGCGCTGGATGAGATCATTCGCCCCTGCGTGGCCGAAATGGCACGGCGCGGCACGCCATTTCAGGGGGTGTTGTTTGCCGGGCTGATGATCAAGGACGGCCAGCCGCGATTGGTGGAATATAATGTACGCTTTGGCGATCCCGAAGTGCAGACGCTGATGATGCGACTGGGGGCGCAGGCGATGGATTTGATGCATGCCGCCGTCGAGGGGCGGCTGGCAGACTGCCGGGTCAACTGGGGCGATGATCATGCGATGTGTGTGGTGATGGCGGCCAATGGGTATCCGGGGGCGTATGAAAAGGGCAGCGTGGTTGGCGGGCTAGACAGGTTGCCCGAGACCAGTTCAGCAATGTGTTTTCACGCTGGCACCGCCGAGAAAGACGGGCAGATCATCGCGACGGGGGGGCGGGTTTTGAACCTGACGGCGCGCGGTGACACGCTGGCCGAGGCGCGTGAGCGGGCCTATGCGATGGCCGATGCGATTGACTGGCCGGGCGGGTTTTTCCGGCGCGACATTGGCTGGCAGGCCTTGGACGGGTAACGGCTGCATGAGGTGGTACTGCCGCCTCACGGTGTTAGAAACCTTACCCATTGTCAGCCCGCGCCGAAATTGAAGTCNGNGCNTGGANAACNGTTAGGCNGNAAATGTGCCCGTTTTGAATGGCTTGAGAAGAANAATGGCGATCCCGGGAGGACTCGAACCCCCAACCCCCTGATTAGAAGTCAGGTGCTCTATCCAGTTGAGCTACGGGACCGTGGCTCTTTGATAACGGTTCGGAAAACGGTTCGCAATGCGTCACCCCTTTTCTTAACCCGCTGTATTTACGTCTTCTTCTGGCCCCAGATCTTCGGCCTTAGAAAGACCCTTCCCTAAATCCAGCTGAGCTAACTGCCCGCAGACTTACATCACCTCTTCATACAAGGTGTTGGTATTGTCAACGGCACTTGCTGTGCTCTCAGAAAACCTCCCCAATTTTGGGCAGAGGTTTTCTTGGTCAAGGTGATCTTGCTTGCGACCTTAAGAAGGCTCTGCGAGATGGCGGCCATAACCCGATGCGCGTGCGTTTTGGTGACGCCGAAGTAGCGGACGCAGCGCAGGGAAAACAGACGTTTCAGGGTGCCAAAGCGGCGTTCTGACTGGACGACAAGCCGTCGGGCGATGGGCTGGCAATTGCGGGATGCACCTTGAGTTCCCGGGCTTTGGACATATAGTCAAGGCTGGCGGAAATTACGAATACGCGCCTGATATGTGGCACCCCAAAGCCTGAACGACCAACGCTGCCCCCTTGAGAGCCATCCAAAAGAAAGAGATACGGTATGACCGTCCCCACCAAGAAAATAGCCATCGTCACCGCCGCCAGTTCCGGCCTGGGGTTGGCGGCGGCGCGGGCGCTGGACGCGGCGGGCTGGACACTGGTGCTGATGTCGCGCTCGCAAGAGATCGAACAGGTTGCCGATGAACTGGGTGCAACCGCGATCCGGGGCGACATCACCGACCCTGCGGCGCTGAAACGGCTGGTGCAGACGGCGCTGGACCTGCATGGGCGCATTGATGGCGCGATGATCAACACCGGCCACGCGGCCAAGGGGGATTTGCTGGAAATATCGGACGAAGACTGGCACAATGCGCTGGACATCGTTTTGATGCCAACCGTGCGGCTGGCCCGGTTGCTGATGCCGGTTTTTCGCGCGCAGGGGGGCGGTGCGATCGTGTCGATGTCCTCGTTTGCGGCGGAACAACCCGATCTTGTCTATCCNTTGTCCTCGGCATTTCGGGCCTCATTGGCGTCGTTCATGAAACTTTGCGTANACAGACATGCCAACGAAGGNTTGCGCATCAATGCGGTGTTACCGGGATTTATGGACAACTATCCAGTACAAGAGGCCAACGCCCAAAAGGTGCCGTCAGGACGATACGGCAAGGTACAGGAACTGGGGGAAACAATCGCCTTCCTGCTGTCCGACAGCGCAGGCTATATCAATGGTCAGTCGATCCTTGTCGACGGAGGCCTGGTCAGAGCAATCTGAGGCAACTGAAGCGCGCGACATGGGGTGAACAAAGATGCCCTTGTCCCACCTCTGGGGCAAGGGCAGGAACAGGCGCGACCGGGTCGGCGAGGGTTGATTCGCCCAGGCGGGTCTATCTCGGCAACGGTTTTCAAGGGCGGGCCGCTGCATCCTGTATCCGGAACGGTTCAGCGAATAACGCGATTCAGCGGCCTGACGCCAGATCAAGCGCGACATCAACGATCATGTCTTCCTGTCCACCGACCATCTTGCGCTTGCCCAGTTCGATCAGAATGTCGCGGGTATCAAGCCCATGCATCTTTGCGGCGGTTTCAGCATGGCGCAGAAAGCTGGAATAGACCCCGGCATAGCCCAGCGACAGGGTTTCGCGGTCGACCTGAACGGTGCGGTCCTGCAACGGGCGCACCAGCATGTCGGCGGCGTCCATGATCGCAAACAGATCACAACCGTGATCCCAGCCCATCTTGTCGGCAACGGCCAGAAACGCCTCAAGCGGGGTGTTGCCCGCCCCGGCGCCCATACCGGCAAGCGAGGCATCGACCCGATACGCCCCGGCCTCGACCGCGACAACCGAATTGGCAACGGCGACCGACAGGTTTTGATGCGCGTGAATGCCGATCTGGGTTTCGTCGTTCAGGACCTCGCGGTAGGCGGCAATGCGGTCGCGCGCACCGTCCATCACCAGCCCGCCGGCGGAATCGGTGACATAGACGCAATGTGCGCCGTAACTTTCCATCAGTTTGGCCTGTTGCGCCAGTTCGGCAGGTTCGGACATATGCGCCATCATCAGAAAGCCGGACACATCCATGCCGATGTTGCGGGCATGGGCGATATGTTGCGCGGCGACATCGGCCTCGGTGCAATGGGTGGCGACGCGCACGGATTTCACCCCGGCTTCGAACGCCTGTTGCAGATCATGGATGGTGCCGATGCCGGGCACCAGCAGGGCGGTCAGTTTGGCGTGGCTCAGCTTGTCGGCAATCGCCGCGATCCATTCCAGATCGGTATGGCGCCCGAATCCATAGTTGAAACTGGACCCGGCCAGCCCGTCGCCATGCGACAGCTCGATCGCATCCACCCCGGCGCGGTCCAGCGCCAGGGCGACGCTTTCGACCTGTTCCAGCGTGTACTGATGGCGGATCGCGTGCATCCCGTCGCGCAGGGTGACATCCTGAATATACAGATTTGAGGCGGTCATATCATACGGTTCCTGTATTTCTGGCGGCAAGCACATGTTCGGCTGTGCGCATCGCCGCCGAGGTCATGATGTCCAGATTTCCGGCATATTTCGGCAGGTAATGGCCCGCCCCCTCGACCTCAAGAAACACGCTGACCTTCAGGCCGGTGGCGTGATCGTCGATGCCGGGGATACGCATGGCGGCATTGTCGCCGATGGTTTCGAACTGAACCTCTTGTTTCAGCCGATAGCCGGGCACATAGGTCTGCACCTCTTTCACCATATCCTCGATGGATTTGCGCACCGCGTCGCGGTCGGTGGTTTTGGCCAGGCAGAACACCGTGTCGCGCATGATCATCGGCGGTTCGGCGGGGTTCAGGATGATGATCGCCTTGCCCTTTTTCGCGCCCCCCACGGCGCTGATCGCCTGTGATGTGGTTTCGGTGAATTCGTCGATATTGGCGCGTGTGCCCGGCCCGGCAGAGCGGGATGAGACCGAGGCGATGATCTCGGCATAGGTCACTTCGGCCACCCGCGAAACCGCGGCGACAATCGGGATCGTCGCCTGCCCGCCGCAAGTCACCATGTTGATGTTGGTGTGCGCCAAATGTTCTTCCATGTTGGCCGCCGGGATCACATAGGGGCCGATGGCCGCCGGGGTCAGGTCAATCATCTGTTTGCCTGCCGCCTGCACAATCGCGTCATTCTTTACGTGCGCCCCGGCCGAAGTGGCGTCGAACACCACACCGATCTCGGGCCAGACGTCCATGCCGGTCAGCCCGTCAATCCCGTCATGGGTTGTTGCGATGCCAAACCCGGCGGCCCGTTTCAACCCGTCGCTTTCGGGGTCGATGCCAACCATCGCGCCCATTTCCAGAACATCGGAATTGCGCATGATCTTGATCATCAGATCGGTGCCAATATTGCCCGACCCGATGATCGCCGCCTTGATTTTGCTCATGCGCCTGTCTTTTCCGTTTCAAATGCAATCTGCACCGGGGCAAAGCCCATGATTTCAGCCAGATAAACCTCGCCCGCCGCAACCGGAACCATTGGTCCCAATGCGCCCGACAGCACCACGTCGCCCTCGGCCAGCGGTCGCCCAAGGGCGGCCATGTTGCGCGCCAGCCAAAGTGTGGCGTTGAACGGATGGCCCATGCAATCCGCCCCCAGCCCCGATGACACCGCCGCCCCGTCGCGCGACAGGATGCCCCCCGCCAGCCGCAGGTCCAGATCGGTCACCTTGCGCGCACCATTGCCCAGCAGGAACCCCCCGCCAGACGCATTGTCGGCCACCGTATCAACCAGCCGGATATTCCAGTCGGCAATCGCGGTATCGACAATTTCAAGCGCGGGAACCGCATAGGCGACCGCACCGATCAGCCCGGCCATCGTGCCGTTGGGATCATCAAACGGTTTGTCCATCACAAATGCGATTTCCAGTTCCGCCTTAGGCTGCATGAACCGGCCAATATCCACCGGTTCACCGTCGCTAAAGGCATAGTCAGCCCACAGCATGCCGGAATCGGGTTCATCCACCCCCAGCTGGGCCTGTACCGCTTTTGAGGTCAGGCCAATCTTGCGCCCAACCAGTTGCCGCCCCTCGGCGATCCAGCGGGCAGTGTTCATCTCTTGCACCGCATAAGCATCGGTAATGCTGGCCAGTGCGTGACTGTCGCGCAGCGGTGGGATCTGAGAAAGCCCGGTGCGCGCATGGTACAGCGCGTCTGCCATGTCTTTGATTGGATTTGTCATTGCCGTGCCTCAATTGCTGTGATCTGCCGCACTCAGCGTTTTGTAATCGCCGCACCAATGCAACAGTGGTTGTTTGTCAAATGTTCTGGCCCGCTGGACCCGCCCGACAAAAATCGTGTGGTCACCGCCCGGCAGCCGATCCTCGACCGCGCATTCCAGCCACACCATTGCCCCCTCGATCAGGGGCACCCCGCCAAGGCCCGGACGTACCGCAGCCCCGTCGAACCGGTCTGCCACATTGGCCGAAAACCGGTCCGAGACATCGCTTTGATCCGCCGCCAGAATGCTGATGGCGAACCGGTCCGCGCCATGAAACACCGGATGCGACTGCGCCGCGATGCGCAGGCTCCACTGCACCAGCGGCGGGTCCAGCGAAAGCGACGCAAACGACGTCGCCGTCACCCCAACCGGCACCCCGTCCGGAGTCAGTGTTGTGACCACGGTGACCCCAGTGGCATACCGCCCCAAGGCACCCCGAAAATCGTCTGCGGACACATCATCGTGCCGGGCGGAACCGGCACGATCAGAAGGTGCTATGTTGTTCATCCAACGGTTTCCCTTTGTCCGGAGCCTATTTGTTCAACAGAAAATCCAGGTGAATCTTGTTGAACGTGGGCGGATCTTCGAATTGCGGCCAGTGCCCGCATTCATTCATCACCGAAAACTGGGCGCCGGGGATGGAATCGGCGATCTTCTGGCCTTCCTCGGGCGAGGCTGTCGGATCATGTGATGTCCACAACACCAGCGTCGGGGCTGTGATTTTGGCGCTGTCGTCGTAGGTCAACATGTTGCGCTGACGGGTCTCGGGCTCCTGCAGACACAGGATTCCCTGCATCACCTTGATGAAACCGGGCTGGGCATAAATTGCACGGCGGACCTCAACCAGGTCGTCATGAACCATGGATTTGTCGTGCATCAGAAATTCCAGCCGGGTGCGGATCCGTTCAGGGTTGGGGTCGTTCACCGCCTCCATTGACAGGCGCATGATCCGCTCCATTACTTCGGGGAACATGGTCCAGCCCCCCGCGGTGTTCAGCACAACGCGGTCCACCTTGTCCGGATGGTGGATCGCCAGATAGCCAGCAACCCAGCCCCCCAGAGATTCCCCCGAAATATGCGCCTTTTCGTAGCCAAGCGCGTCTATCACATCCAGCACATGTTCGGCGTATTGCTTGATTTCATAGGGAATGTCCGGCTTACCGCTCCAGCCATGGCCGACCATATCAATCGCGTAGGTGTTGAAATGCTCGCCATGCGATTGCATGTTGCGGGTAAACGCCTCGGCGTGGCCGCCGGTGCCGTGCAGCAACAGCAGCAGTGGCTGATCGGGTGAACCCGCTGACAGGTAACGGGTCTTGACCCCGTCGGCATCCAGATACCCCTGGCTGAACGCCACCCCGGTCAGATCGGACCAGATCGAAGCGTGTTGTGATGATGATGTCATATCTTTTCCTTTTTACGAACGTTTGACCACTTAGCCTGCGAAAGTTCAGCGTTTTGCCGGTTCCGGATCACCGGACAGCGCCAGCGCGGCATTGACAAGTCTCTTGGGTTCGACATCGTCCGCNCCCATGTAATTCATCGCCCGTGTCCGCATCGGATCGCCGGCATAATAGCGTTCATACTGTAGCGCGCGGGTGCCAAAAGCCTCGCCTGACAGATCCCAGGCCAGTTTGAACAACCGGGCCCGGTCAAGCGACGATATGTTTGCACCCGCGTAATAGCGTTCGGTGTCTTCCTTCAGCTCGGGCGCGAGAAAATCCGCACCCGACGGCATCATCATGAACCCGCCTGCGGCGATTGTCTGGATGATTTCAACCACCTTTGGATACGCCGTCGGCAGATGCGTACGCAATGCCTGAAGCGGGCCCAGCAACGGGCGCACAGTGCCGACTTTGGTGGTTTCACATTCCACTTCGGCATGCAGCAGCCCGCTTTTAAGGAATTCGATGTGGTTCAGGCTTTCGCCCAGCATGGTTTGTACATGCAGAAAGTTATCGGCCCCGATTGAACGGGCGACTTCCATCGCAACGCCAACCGCGAACTGCATCTTTACCAGGGCGCGGGTGTTGGTTTGGTGCGCGGTATGATTGCGCAGCGCCGATGTGATGTAATATTCGTTCGACAGGGCCACATCACGATAGATGAACACCCGGTCCCAGGGCACAAAACAATTATCAAAGATCAGCAGCGAATCGTTTTCTTCGAACCGGTTCGACAGCGGGTGGTCGAAATCCGACTTTTGCCCGGCCAGGGTATAAGGCTCGCGGCAGATCTGACGCAGCCCCTTGCTGTTGGTCGGCACCGCAAACATCAGCGCGTGGTCTTCGTCGCCGGGGCGCAGTCCGGGCAGCGAATACATGATCATCTCATCCGACACCGGCCCCAGCGTCGCGATCATTCGCCCGCCCGAGATATAAATGCCCTCGTCGGTTTCCTTGACCACCCGCATATGCAGTTCGGCCTGTTCGGACGACGGTTTTGACCGGTCGTTTTGCGGTGACAACAACGCGTGGCTGAGGAACAGATCATTGTCGCGGATATATTCATAGTATTTGGCGATCCGCTTGGGGAATTCCGGGCCGTTCCTGCCCGCCAATTCGCGCGATTCCCAATATGCCAGAAGCGAACAGTTCAGGAAATCNGGNGACCGCCCCATCAGGCCGAAATTCTGCTGGGCCCACAACATATAGGCCTCGCGNTTTTTGCGCAGATCGGCGGTGTCCATGGCCGGCATAAAGGCCAGCCCGGCGCGCTCACCGGTTTCGGGAACGATATANGTCAGTTGATCTTCGGTCTCTTTGGCGACCTGCATGTCATACAGNTTTGCCAGTTGTTCGACNCTGGCGGAAAACGCCGGGTGGGTGGTGACATCCTGCACCTGTTCGCCATTGATCCAGACATCACGAGGAGTGGCCTTCAGGTGGTCGATAAATTGCTGTCCGCTGCGAACGCTCATGTTTTTTCCATTTCGTAAGTTTTTTGGGCGACCGCTCTTAGACAGCGGCCGCGCGTTGGATTATTCCGGTTCCGGCCCGTGTCAGGCCGGTTGTGCAGTCATGATTCCCATGCCGGTCAGCCATTCATTAATGACTTCGTAAAACAGCACATCTGACTTGTAATCTGGACCCATCGCCGCCAGCGCCGCGACCCAGGCGCGAACCTCGTGGCCGCCGCGCCCACCCGTTGCCGTCAGGTCGGTGTCGGACGTTTCATCCAGCACCGACGTGTTGCCGGATTTGAACGCATCCAGCAGCATATTGTCCCATTCCGGGTCCAGAGGCAGCAGCTTTGAGGTGCCGTCAACGATTTTGGCCCCCTCGCCCAGAACCGAGTTCTGTCGGGCCATCCGTTGATCGTGGGTCATTGCGCCCCCTTCGATCAGCCGCTGGCGCACCGGCGGCGGGGCTGTGGCCAACGATGGGATTGGCGGATCGTGCGACAAGCCGCCAGACCCGATGATCAGTACGCGTTCGGGACAGGCGGCGGCCCANTTCCCCACCGCTTCGCCCAGCGCGCGAACGCGTGCGAANCCAGGGCGCGGCGCGATNGCGCAATTGATGAAAATCGGNATCATCCGGGCCAAAGACCGGTCGGCGGACAGTAATTCCACCGGTTGAACCGCNCCGTGGTCTACCTCCATCCGGTAGGAAATCGCNGTATCGACCCCCTCGGCCAGAACATGTTCGGCGCAGTCCATCGCCCGATCCTGCGGGATATCCAGCTTGCCGGCGACAGTACCNAAATCACCGACTGAATGCGCCTCNATCCCCACGCAAAACGCCGGAAGCAGCTTGTAGAAAAAGCCGTTTACATGGTCAGGGTGAAAAACAACTGTCAGGTCAGGTTCAAGATCTGCCGCGAATTTCTGGGCCTTTTTCAAAGCCGCGTTAAACCGCTCTTCAGTGTCGGGTGCGGCCCTGTTACGATCCAATAGCGGGCTGTGCGACATGCAAACAGAACCTACGATCATTCCTCTTTCCTCCCCTTTTTTGCCTGTCCGGGCAACGGCATATCAACGTCGCAAAACCCGGCAAACACATCTTTGATCAAGCGACCGAATGTTCCGCGTTCTCATCTGTTGAAACGCGAAACGGGCCGTATCTTCGACGGGGATGATTAGATTTCGCTTGCGTCAACGCAACGTTCATTGCGAACATGTTCGGCACGCGAACAGGAGAATTGAAAACATGGATGGTCTTGACGGGCTTTACAAAGACGTGCGCGCACTGGCACGCGGCATCGACATTCTGGAAGCGCTGGCCGATCTTGGCTGGGCCAAGCCGGGGGCATTGTCGGCCTATATCGGGCTGGACCGGTCATCGGTTTACCGCCTGGTCAGCACCCTGTCCAACAAGGGGTACGTGGTCCGGCGCCCAGAAGACGGGGCGGTTGCGCTGACATCAATAGTGGCGCGGCTGGCCGATGGCGTCCGGGATGACGAATTGCTGTCCCAGCGCATCGGCCCCTTTATGGAAAAGCTGACAGAAGAGGTCCTGTGGCCCAGCGATTTTGCCGGTCTGGTGGGCGGGCAGATAACCATTCAGGCATCGACCCACAACATCAGCCCGATGTCGATGCACCGCAGACTGGTCGGGAAAAACCGACCGCTGCTGAACTCGGCCCTGGGGCGGGCGTTGCTTAGCGCGTTGCCGCCGGGCGCGCTTGAGGCTGCGTTGTCCACGGCGCTGCGTCTGGATGGCAAAGATGCGGGCGACATTTCCGACCGCGCAATTGTAGACCAGATTTTGCAAGAGGTCCGGGATGTAGGCTATGCGTCTGCGATTGGGCTGGCCGAGGATAAGATCAGCGCAATCGCGCTTCCGGTCCTGGTTGGAACGCGGGTTGCCGGAGCACTGAACATTGCCTTTTTTCGCAGCGCGATGAGCCCGGAAGCGGCAGCTCAGAGATATCTGAGCCCACTTCGCCAATGCGTAAAGAGCATCGAAGCCGCGCTGAACTGACAGGGCATTTGCGCGGTCTGGCAAAACCTGCGGACCCTGGCGGCGCGGCAATGACTACCCGGTGTTCGACAAGCGAACATTTGGGGAATAGCATTTGCAGGCGCTGGTCAACGTCGACCTATAGTGGGGCACAGTCTGAAACCGTTTGTGTTTGGCGCGTCGTAAAACCGGCGATGCTGAACGCGACCGGTTTCTTATTCTAATGGGTCACTATGGGAGGAGAGACCGATGAGCCGACAATTCTCACTGTCAAAATTTGTTCGCATCGCCGCAACAGCGGCTGCGATCACGACCAGCGGGGCACTGGGTGCCGCAGCGCAGGAAATGGTCACACTAAAATTCGGGTCCTTTGTCGGGCCAACGTCATTTTTGAACACCAAACTGTTCGGAGCATGGTTCAAAAAGCTCGAAGACGAGTCAAACGGCACACTGAAGGTCGAATTTATAACCGGTGGCGCATCGGCGAAACCGCAGGAAGTGTTCGACGCGGTNCGCGCTGGGATTATCGACATGGGGTGGAGCATTACCGCCTATAACCCCGGACGGTTTGATGCNGCGGGCGTTGTCGAATTGCCGCTGCTCGCCCACGGGGCCGGAGAAGCATCCGTCGCGATGGCCGGGCTTTATGATCAGGGACTTATCGGCGGCATGGACAGCGTCAAGCTGCTGGGCCTTGTCACTGCCGATATCGCGCGCCTGCACCATTCGGCCGACGTTGCCGGGTTAAGCGATTTCAGCGGTGCAAAAATACGCGCAGCCGGCGGCGTGCTTTCGGCGATGATCGAAAAAATCGGCGGAGTGCCGGTTGGTATTCCGGCCCCATCGATTGCTGAATCCCTGGCCAAAAATGTGGTCGATGCCAGCGCCAACGACTGGTTCGCTCTGGATGGGTTCAAGCTGATTGATGTGACCAAGACTCACGTCGATATTTCGCTGGGAACCACGGGTGTTTATCTGGTGATGAACAAATCGAGCTTTGACAAATTGCCGGATGCCGCCAAAGCCGCGATCGACAACAACCCGCCGATGGAATTCGCCAAACACTGGGGCACAAAGCTGGAAGAAGAAAGCATTCGGGTGCGCGGCGTTGTTGCGGAACTTGATGACCATAAGATCATCACCCCAACCGAAGCTGACTTGGCCAACTGGCAGGTGGCTGCGGATGAAGTGATCGCAGAATGGCTTGCAAAAACCGATGGTGGTGCCGAAATCCTGCAGGCATACACAGACAACCTTGGCGCCTATCGTGCCGGAAACTAACGAAAAATCGACGCGCGCGGCATCTGCCGCCGCGTCGGCATCCCTTAGCCCGGCACCCGGCCTGTCGGCAAAGCTGGCCGATTTGGCCGGGTATCTGGCCGGAGGGGCGCTGTTGGCGGCGGCATTGATCGTCACCACCGACATTCTGTTGCGCTGGGGGATATCCCGGCCAATCAAAGGCCTGTTCGAAATCATGGAACTGGTCTTTGCCTGCATCATTGCCCTGTCCTTTGCCTTTGCAAACAAGAAACGCATGCATGTTTCAATGGAACTCGTCGGCAATGTAACTGGCCGGTTTCGCGGCGTTCAGCTTTATGCCGACGCGCTGACCGCGCTGACCTTTGCGATTTATACATATTTTCTGTTTCACCACGCCGGGCAAAAAACGCTCTATGGGGAAACGACACTGGTTCTGGGCGTCCCGATCGGGCCAATCTGGTATCTGGCCGCAGGGCTGATCACGCTGGGCCTGCTGGCCCAACTCAGCGCTCTGCGTGAAAGTGCTGCGTCGCTGTGGCGCTCCCCAAGCGTTTGGCTGCCCGAGCTGGCCGCCCCTGCCCTATCGCTGGCGGCGGCGCTGGCCGCGGCGCTGTTCCTGATCTGGACGGCTGCCGACCAGGGGGCTGTGGTCAAGGTTCTGCTGGGCTTTGCGATCCTGTATTTTCTGGCGCTGGCACATGTGCCGATTGGCGTTTCCATGGGCCTTACCGGGTTGGTTGGGTGCTATGCGGTTCTGGATATCGGGGCTGCCCAGCTGATCGGCGCCAACAACCTGTCCTCGACAATATCCAGCCCCGACCTGGCGGCGGTGCCGCTGTTCCTGCTGATGGGTAATCTGGCCATCTCGTCAGGCTTTGCCGATGATATATTCGAAGCCGCAACCGCCATTTTTGGCCGGATGCGCGGCGGTCACGCGCTGGCGACGGTGCTGGGCTGCGCCGGATTTGGCGCGATCAGCGGGTCATCAGTGGCCACAACCGC
>JGI24025J20009_10001674_pt1 | contig 16580 bp, 22 predicted proteins | sample Cruoilmetagenom3_FD_20009 | JGI IMG/M metagenome (IMG submission 20009) | reverse complement strand
AGTCAGAGAAGCTAATAAAGCGGTTTTAGAGGTAGAAAACTTTTACTATGCCATTTCTCAGTTAGCTCAAACAACAATGCGGAATGCTGTAGGGCAAGTGGATTTAGACGAACTTCTTTCTCAAAGAGACAGGGTTTCAGAAAATATAAGAGCTATTATAGATAAAGCCAGTGATCCTTGGGGAATTCAAGTTAATAATGTTGAATTAAAAGACATAACCTTACCAGAAGAAATGAAAAGGGTTATTGGAAAACAGGCTGAAGCAGAAAGAGAAAAAAGGGCAATAATTATTAAAGCAGAAGGGGAAGTAACTGCAGCAAATAATATGGCAAAAGCTGCCAATACATTATCAGCAGCAAATGGCGCCCTTCATTTAAGAACCCTTCAATCAATTAATGATTTAAGTTCTGATAAGTCAAATACTATTATTTTTGCTGTGCCTTTGGAGGTTTTAAGATCTTTTGAAGGATTTGGTAAAAGTTTACTAAAAGGAGAAAAAAGTAAAGAATAAATAAAGAATTAAAATTAATAAATTAAAATACTATGTCTAAAACATATAAAACAATAATTTGGGTCCTTGCCATAATAATAATCGCAATATTAGGTTATTGGGCTTATGACTCAATGTCAACATCTGATGTTGAGATAGTGCCAGAGGAAAACAAGAATAGTGAGGAAAGTGTATTTGAAGAGGTTATCGTAGACGAATTAGTTACTTTTAAAGAATGTGTAGAGGCTGGTAATCCTATTCTTGAATCTTATCCTCGCCAATGTGAAACATCTGACGGCAGGACATTCATAGAAGAATTTTGCAGCAAAAAAGACACACAAGAATTATTAACTTTGGTTGATGCCAAACAAATTGCTATAAATAGTGAATGCGGCGATAGACTTAAAGAACCTAGTATATGTAACCAAGATACTGGGACTTGGTGGATAGATTTGGATATTGAAAAAGAAGGTTGTAATCCTGCGTGTGTTATTGATGTTATAACAAAAGAGGCATCAATAAATTGGAGATGTATGGGGGTGATAGATTAAATATATCAAAAGATATACTTTGGTTGGATGATTAATTTGGCTATCATAGTTGGAGTCATTGGAATGATATTTTTGCTAGCTGCTTTTGCTTTAAACAGTATTCCTTTTTTAATTCTTCAAGTTATTTGGATATCTTTTGCAGTTTATAAATTAATATTTTTTAACAAGAGGAATTAAAAAAATGAGAAAGTTAATACCCATTCTATTTGCGATATTTTTTATAAGCAGTTTTTTACTGCCAGTAGTTTTAGCGGAAAATGAACAAAGTGTTATTTGCGCTGTTTATTTTACAGGAGTTGGATGCCCACATTGTGCTGAGACAGACCCAATCGTTCTCGTTGATTTATTAAAGGAACATTCAGATTTAGTCGTAATAGAATATGAAATTTATCAACAGCAAGTAAATGCGCCCTTACTATTTGAATATAATTCTGAATATGGTTCTGGGTTAGGAATACCTTTAATAATATTTAATAAAGATGAATATTTTATTGGAGATGCTCCAATTGTTAAAAACGCAAGAGAAATAATTAATAGCTCTGATGATAATCCCTGTTCTTTAATTGATGGTTCCTCTGTTGATTTTAATAATCTTGATATAACTTTCTTACAGGGTCAACCAAAAATATGGAAAAATGAAAAAATTTTGTTAAAGATTGGTGATGGAGGGAATAATAAAATACTAAAAGAATTATTAAGAACAGATGATACTGCTTCTGTTATAGAAAATATTAATTATAAAATTATAGAACCAAAACCAATTCTTCTTTCAGGAAGAAAAGTAAATTTTGATAGTGCCATTCAACTAGATGGTTGGATTTTTCAATGGAATGGAGAAAAAATAAATACAAATATACAACAGAATACTACGCCGATAGTTACGGATATATTTTCTAAAAAAACTGTGGGAGAGAAATTAACATTAACTAAGATTATTTCCCTTGCAGCTGTTGACGCAATAAATCCATGCGCTTTAGCTGTTTTAGCTTTAATGTTAATAGCGATTTTAACTTATAATCCAAAGAAAAAAAGAAATATTTTATTAGCTGGGCTTGCTTTTACATGTTCAGTCTTTATTATGTATCTATTTTATGGATTAGTTATTATAAAATCTTTCCAACTTGTTCAAGCGTTAACCAATGTTAGAATATTACTNTANAAGATTCTTGGTTTCGCCGCTATTNTTTTAGGAGTTTTAAACTTAAAAGANGCTGTGAAACACAAGNCTGGTAGTTTTTTAACAGAAATGCCACTCAGCATGAGACCAAAAGTTAAAAAGATAATTTCAGGCATAACAAGCCCAAAGGGCGCTTTTATTACTGGTCTTTTTGTAACTGTTTTTCTTTTACCTTGCACAATAGGTCCTTATGTTATAGCAGGCGGTATTTTATCTACTTTAGAGCTAATTAAAACAATTCCTTTCTTGCTTTTATATAATTTGATTTTTGTTTTACCAATGGTTGGGATAACCTTAATAGTATGTGTTGGTTTTGCGAAAATTGAAGATGTAAATGGATGGAAGGATAAAAACATAAGATATTTACATTTAACCACTGGTCTAATTATGTTTATTTTGGGACTAGCAATGGTGTTAGGGTTGGTATAGATAAAGGTATAATTTAGAAAAATGAAGGAATCTATTATTAAAGCAAGTAAATCTTTGGCAAGAGTTTTACCCTTAATTTTAGGAACAATTTTACTTATTAGTTTATTAACAACAGTTGTACCCGAATCATTTTATACAAAATTTTTTAACAAAAATATTATTTCTGATTCTTTTATTGGCGCTATGATTGGTAGTATTTCTGCTGGTACTCCTATCATTAGTTATATTTAAAGAAAAAAGGGTTTGATTATGATTTTAACCATAACTATGATAGTTACATCTATTAGTCAAGGTGCTATAATAAATAAAGTTATAATTAATGAATAAAGAGCTCTTATTTATTTTAATAGGTCGATAGAAAGCTAACCAACTGAATTAAAAATCTAAATTATTTAAATATCATTTATGGCAGAAAGAAAAGTTTATCATATAGTCCCCAATCTTGGACAAGAAAAGGATTGGAAGATCAAAAAAGAGAATGTAGAGGAACCCATAGGTTTATTTAGCAATAAAGATGAAGCAATTGAGAAAGCAAAGGAAATAGCGAAAGCAAATGAACCAAGTCAGATAATACTTCACCGGGAAGATGGTCAGATTCAGACCGAGTATACCTATGGAGATGACCCAAGAGAGCACAAAGGGTAATGAAATAAAGAGCAAGATGTTTTATGAGGAGGTGCTGTTATTCGGAAATATTACTGATTTTCAGGAATAATAGCGCCTTTTCTTTATTAAAAAGATTTAATTCTAATTAGACAAAAATGACAAAATCTATAGCATTAACATTTTGGGCATTGATAGGAGTTTTTCTTTTGATAGTAAGCCAATTTTTTATTACAGTAGTTGGAGAATTATTCAAAGGCTCTCTTATTTTTTTGTTACCATTTATTATTTTTTCTTTATTGGGTATTGTTTTGATATTTTTAACCATAAAACAAAAAGCGAATGGAGCACTTAAAAGATTTTTAATATTAACAGGAGGTTCAGCAACGGGATTTTTTGTTTTTGTTCTTTTACATAATTTTTTTTATGGTTTAGGTATCATAACTAATCAAATTTTTATCCTAAACTTAATAATGGAAATTTTACACGCAGCATTTTTTATTATCGCAATTTTTGTTTGTCCTCTAGGATTTGTGGTTGGTCTTATAGGAACTATTGTAGCGTCTATTAAAAAGAGAAAAGAAGATAGTGTTCTTTGAAGATACTTTTAGAAAAAGTATAAAATTATAAGGAAAGGAGGTAAAATTATGAAAATTAAAAAGAAAGTAATTGAAGGAAAAGGAATAAGATTTTCCACAGAAATTAATGGAAAAGAAATCGGCAGGGCATTTTTATACATTCTTTATAATGATCTTCACAAAGAACCTTTTGGATTTTTAGAAGATGTATATATAGATGAGGATTTAAGAGGGCAGGGAATTGGGACACAATTACTTAATGAGGTTATCGAGGAAGCAAAAAGAAGTAGATGTTATAAAATGGTTGCAACAAGCCGGCATTCCAGACTAAAAGTTCATAAGTTATATGAACATCTTGGTTTTAAGAATCAAGGCATTGAATTTAGATTAGATTTTTAATCTTTATATTTGATACTGATTTGACATATTAAAATATTGAATGTATACTTAGAGAGGTCGTAAATTAAGTTAAAGTTCAAAAATGAGTAATAAACTTTATGTAGGCAGTCTTTCCTATGATACTACTCAAGAGAGTTTAGAAAAATTATTTTCTGAAGCTGGAAAAGTAGAATCCGCAGCTGTTATCACAGATAAATTTTCTGGAAGATCAAAAGGTTTTGGTTTTGTAGAAATGTCATCTGAAGAAGAAGCTAAAAAAGCCGTTGAAATGTTCAATGGTAAAGAATTAGACGGAAGAACTATCATAGTTGATGAAGCAAAGCCAATGAAGAAAAGTTTTTAATTAGATTTTCTTCTGAATACGGAAAGAGCCCGAAAGGGCTCTTTTTTTGACTCATTGACTCATTATTGTGCTATATTTTTTTAAAAATAAATATGTGCTATAATTATTTTTTTAAAAATAAATATGTGCTATAATTATTTTAGTAAAAATAAATATGTGCTATAATTATTTTAGTAAAAATAAAATTGTATAAGATGAAAATATTAAAAATTTTAGGATTATCAATTTTTTGTTTATGCTTTTTGGTATTAACAGGATCTGGTATACATGAATTTTTAAAAGATTCTACAATTCCACTTGTGGTAAAATGGGGGATAGTTGGTTTAATTCTAGGAATGATTATAGTTATAATCTCTTTAGTTATAGAAAGAATAAAAGATAGTAAAAATAACAAAATATAATAAAAATATGATTATTACTACTTCCGATCAAATTTTTGGTCAAAATATTAAAGAGACTCTTGGATTGGTAAAAGGAAATACAATTAGAGCAAAACATATTGGTAAGGATATTTTAGCTAGCTTTAGAAATATTGTTGGTGGAGAAATAAAAGAATATACAGAAGCCCTTAATGAGGCGAGAGAAGAAGCTATAAAAAGAATGGTAAAGAATGCTGAGGAATTAGGAGCTGATGCAATTATTGGGGTTCGTTTTACTACTTCTGCAATTATGTCGGGAGCAGCTGAGCTTCTTGTTTATGGAACGGCAGTAAAATTTTAGCTGGAAGCTTAACTTTTGATAATTATGGGTATATACTCATAATAGATAGTCAGTATGATAAATATATTAATTAAAGGTTGGGCTATCAAAATATTCCTAAATTAAAAATAAATAATATTATGCCTTTTAGAGACGGAACTGGTCCTTTAGGCTTTGGTCCTGGCACTGGCTGGGGCATGGGCCCATGNGGCGCTGGAATGGGATGGGGAAGAGGTCGCGGTTTTNGNCGTGGATTTGGTAGATNCTGGGGTTATAATCCATATTATTATAATCAATACCCAACCCGTGTTACAAAAAAAGAAGAAACTGAGATGTTGANTGATGAAACAGAAGCTTTAGAAGAAGAGTTAAAAGCTATTAGAGAACGCCTTGCTGAACTAAAGAACCAAAAATAAAAGAAGGTTGATGACCTAGCTCTTTCTGAAAAGAGAGAGCTGGTAAGACCTTCTTTATTACATAATATCATATTTTAATAATTTAATCATGCCAAGGCCAAGACTTTATCGGAGAATTAGATTTAATACAAACATAACCTATTTTAAGCCTCAGGGTGTGCCAATGAGGTTTTTAGATATTGTAGAATTAACTGCTGAAGAAGCAGAAGCTTTAAGATTGAAAAATGTGCAAGATTTGGATCAACAAGAAGCAGCCAAGAAGATGGATACATCACAAAGCACTTTTCAAAGAATATTATCATCAGCCTATAAGAAAATATCAGATGCTTTGATAAATGGTAAAGCTATAAAAATAATTTGTGGATAATATGTGGATAGTTTTTAGGTTTTATCAGTAAATTTCTTGTTTTTGTTTTATTTAAGCGAAAAAATCTTCTATTAAAAATAGAGGGTTTTTTATTTTTTCTCCTTGACTTCAGGAGTTAATGGGGAGTAAAATGGAAGAAAGTGGATAGATGTGGATAAGTGTGGGGATAAATATACTTTTTGTGGAAAACTTTTAAATTTAGTTACTATGTTTATTGGAGAATATTATTACACAATAGACCCAAAAGGAAGAATAGCTATTCCTTCTAAACTAAGAAAAGTTCTTTCTAAAGGTGGAGTTATTACAAAAGGATTAGATAATTGTCTTTTTATTTTCTCTTTAAAAGATTGGCAGCAAATGGCAGAAAAAATTAAAGGTCTACCATTGAGTCAATCCAATTCTCGAGCTTTTTCCAGGCTAATGCTTGCTGGAGCGATGAATGTTAAGTTAGACAGTCAAGGGAGAATTCTTGTTCCAGATTATTTAAGAAAATATGTGGGCTTAAAAAAGAAAATTGTTTTAGCAGGTGTTTATAATCGCTTAGAAGTTTGGGATGAAAAAGAATGGGAAAAATACAAAAAAAGAACAGAAAAGGAATCAGGTGATATAGCGGAAAAATTAGGAGATTTAGGAATTTAAAATTATGGCGCATGTTCCAGTACTTTTAAAAGAAGTAATTGATTATTTAAACCCGCAAGCAAACGAAAATTTTATTGATGCAACAGTGGGCGAAGGAGGACACGCGCTAACTATTCTTAAATTGATCGAACCAAATGGAAGATTGTTAGGCATAGATTTATCAAAAGAAATTATAAGAATAATTGCTAAAATAAAAAACGAAAACGAAAAATTAAAAGATAGATTGATTTTAGTAAATGATTCTTATGCTAATTTGGAAAAAATTGTTAGTAAAAATGATTTTAAGCCAGTTCACGGAATCCTATTTGATTTAGGAATGTGTTCATGGCATTTAGAAGCATCTGGGAGAGGTTTTTCTTATTTAAGAGATGAACCATTGGATATGCGCTTTACTCCTAAGAATGATTTAACAGCTGCAGAGATTATAAATTTTTGGGAAATAAAAAAAATAGAAAATATTTTAAAAGAATTTGGGGAAGAAAAATATGCGTATCGTATTTCTTTGGCAATTAAAGAAGCGAGGAAAAAAGAGAGAATTGTTGGAACTCAGCAATTGGTGAATATTTTAAAAAGAGTTCTTCCAAAGAATTATGACAAGAAAAGAATACATTTCGCCACACGTACATTTCAAGCCTTACGAATTGCTGTAAATGACGAATTGCAAATAATAGAAAATGGAATTAAGCAAGCTATTAAAATATTGGAACCAGGAGGAAAAATTGCAGTAATCTCATTTCATTCCTTAGAAGACAGAATTGTAAAAAATATTTTTAGAGAAAAAGCTAAAATTGGGGAATTAAATATACTTACTAAAAAACCAATAAGTCCTTGTTCAGAAGAAATTAGAAACAATTCACGTTCTCGTTCAGCTAAACTGCGTGCTGCTGAAAAATTATAATTACTTAATTTCATTTATGACAACTATCTATAATTATAATAAAAATAATAGAAAACATTCAATTGTTTTGGGTTCTGCCAGAAGGTATAGTTCCCGTAAAAAAAGAAAATTGCAATGTTTTATAAATGAGGCAGGGGAGTATATAGGACATATTAAATTAGTTATTCTTCTTTTAATTCCATTTTTAATGGTTGGAAGTTATTGGCTGATGCTTTTTGGAAAAAATATCTCTCTTAATTATATGATTCATAATTTAAAAAATGAGATCAGTCAAAATCAAGAAGAACTTGATTATTTAACAGAAGAATCTGCATTTATTACTTCTTCTCAAGAAATAGAAGAATGGGCTGAAGACAACGGTTTTATAAAAGTAGAGCATATTTCTTACTTAGATCTGATGAATGATAATTTAGCCCAAAGATAAGAACCTTGCTTCGCCAGAACCTTGTTATTCATTTTACTCATAATAAGAACCTGCTCGCTTTGCTCGCAGAACCTTGTTATTCATTTTACTTATAATAAATTTTCTATGAGAAGAAAAAATAAAAACTTTTTTAAAAGGACTGGTAGAAATAGTCAATCTTTTCAAGGAAAAATTTTCGTTATTCATTTTCTATTTATCATTCTTTTTCTATTTTTAGGTTATCGGCTTTATAACATTCAGGTAAAAGAGAATTTAAAGTTTGTAAATCAGGCAGAAGCTCTTCATGATACAACTACAATTTTACCCCCTAATAGAGGTTTAATTTATTTTCAGGATAAAAACAAGGAATATATTCCTGTTGCCATTAATAAAAAATATAATTCTCTTTTTGCTATTCCAAAAGAGATAGAAAATCCAGAAGAAGTAAGCAAACTTTTATCTGAAATAATCCCTTCGTCCTATGGATTATCTTACGAACAAATATTCTCTCGCCTAAGTAAAGTTGATGATCCATATGAGCCGCTTATTAAAAAAATTGAAGATGATGATTTAATTGATAATATTAAAAATGCACAGATAAAAGGCATTCATCTTAAGGAAGAAAGTTATCGTTATTATCCATTAGGTTCTTCTGCCGCTCAGGTGATTGGATTTGTTGGAGAGGCAGATGACGGATTGATTAAAGGGCGTTATGGATTGGAATCTTATTATGATACGATTCTTTCTGGACGGAAAGGTATTTTTACAGGAATTAAAGATGCATTGGGGCGTTTAGTCCGTTCCAACTTTTCTGAGGAGGAAAAAACTATTGAAGGACTTTCAATCGAGACTACTATAGACAAAAACATTCAATTTGCCACTGATAAAGCTTTAAAAAATTTAATAGAATCTAGAGAAGCAAGCAAGGGCACAATTATTGTAATGGAAGTAAAAACCGGAAGAATTTTAGCATTAGCTAATTTACCAACATTTAATCTTAATGATTTTTCTGACATAAAGAACTATTCAATTTTTAGAAATTTTGCTACAGAAGAAAGATATGAACCTGGTTCAGTAATAAAACCTTTTACTATGGCAGCGGGGATTGATACTGATAAAGTTACTCCAGATACTACTTATATTGATAAAGGATATTATGAAATTGGCGGTTTTCGTATAACTAATTATCAACTTCAGGTTCATGGAAAAACTACAATGCGCGATGTTTTAAACTACTCTATAAACACTGGAGCAATTTTTGTTTCTGAACAAGTTGGTAATGAAACATTAAGAAAATATTTTAAAAAATTTGGTTTTGCAGAGATAACAGGTGTAGATTTACCTTTAGAAATTACTGGAGATTTATCTAATTTAGAATATCCAAAATCAAATCCTACTTATTTTGCAACTGCTTCTTATGGAGACGGAATATCTGTTACCCCCATAGCATTAATTAGGGCTTACACAATCATTGCAAATAAAGGACGTTTAGTGACTCCGTATTTAGTAGAAAGCACAAGAGATAGAGCTGGTAATCGTACTTCCTTAATATCAACTGAATCTTCGTCAAATCCTGAGCAAATAATTAGTCAGGAAACTGCCGAGACCCTAACCTCAATGTTGGTAGGAGTGATTGAAGATGGTTATGGAGGTAATGCTAAGATTAAAGGTTATAGTCTAGCTGGCAAGACTGGTACTTCTTTTGTCTCTTTAGAAGGTGAAAAAGGGTATTCAGATGATGTAGTTCATTCATTTATAGGATTCTTTCCTGCTTCAAATCCTGAATATATTATTCTGGTAAAAATGAATAAACCACAGTGGGGGAAAGATGCTGCTAGCCATACAGTTACATTAGCATTTAAAGAAGTTGAACGATTTTTAATAAATTATTATAATGTTCCTCCAGATGAGTGATAGATTATGAAAAGAAAATTTATTCAATACATACTTAAATATCTTGCAAAACTTATTTTGTGGCGCTATAAACCTCTTATTATTGGCGTAATAGGAAGTGTTGGAAAAACCTCCACAAAAGAATCTATTTATACTGTTCTAAGAAAAAAATTTAGGGTTGAAAGAAATGTTTTTAATTTGAATACAGAGATAGGAATGCCTTTAACTATAATTAGAGGTAGGGACGCAAAACGCAATGTTTTGCTTTGGTTTTATAATTTTTTTCATACTTTTTGGCTGTTTATTTTTAAAACAAAAATATATCCAGAAATATTAGTTCTTGAGATGTCTGAAGATGCTCCTGGTATGATAAAATATTTAGTGGATTTAGCTCAGCCTAAAATAGGTGTAGTTACTACTATTGGAGATCCGCCTGTTCATTTAGAATATTANAAAAATATTAATGAGTTGATTGAAGAAATAAGCTATTTACCTCAGAGCCTATCTTTAAATGATATAATTGTTTTAAATACTGATAATTCGTTAGTTTCAAATTTTAGAAATAAAACCGTTGCAAAAGTTTTTTCTTATGGTTTTTCTGAGAATTCTGATGTTAAAATAACAGAATATAAATTAATTAATACAGAGAATTTAGAAAATATAGGGATGAGTTTTCGCTTAGAATCCAGTGGCAGTTTTGTGCCAGTGAGACTTGAAGGCGTTTTTGGAAAAGGACAAATTTATGCTTTAGCTGCTGCTGCTGCTGTGGGGCTATCTTTAGATATGAACTTGATAGAGATTAGCGAAGCGATGAAAGATTATAAAGTAGTGAGAGGCAGAACAAAATTTATGTACGGGATAAATAACAGCTGGCTATTAGATGATTCTTATAACGCTTGTCCAGATTCAGTTCACGTTGCGCTTGATTTACTTAAAGAAGTTCCTGCAAAAAGAAAAATTGTTATTTTAGGAGATATGAAGGAATTAGGTATAAATTCAAAGCAAGCTCATATAGAAATAGGAAGAGATATAGCAAATATAGCTCAAGTTTTTATTGCCGTAGGAGAAGAAATGATTTTTGCCAAGAGAATAGTTGATAATGAATATTCTAATGTAGAGACTTTTTGGTTTAAAGATAGCCAAGAGGCAAAAACATCAATTAAAAAAATGATAAGAAAAGGCGATTTAGTATTAATTAAAGGTTCACACACAATGGAAATGAAGAAAATTACTGAAGAATTAAGAAACTAAATTTGCCCAAAATTTGGCTTTATGTTATATTTTTTCTACTTGCCGTCATCGTCTAGTTCGGTTTAGGACGCATGGTTCTCATCCATGTAACCCGGGTTCAAATCCCGGTGACGGCACATATGAAGAATAAATTACAAAAAAGTTGGCTATTATTGGGTTTGACCTTCGTTATATCAATTTTTTTAAATTGGCTAGTCTATAGAAAAACTGGACCTAATTTTCCAGTAATTTTTCGTTCTAATGATTTTGGTATTAATTTTTTAGGTAATAGAAATCTGCTTTGGCAAATTCCGGTTTTGGGCATTATTTTTATTTATATAAATTATTGGCTTTCACGGTTATTCCAAAGTTCTAATTATGAGCCGAAGGCGAATAACAAGGTCCTCTCGAAGCGAGGTTCTTATAAAAACTTGAGTAAATTACTTTTTTTTGCTAATATAGGAGTTGCTGTTCTGGTATTTTTAATTAGCGCTCAAATATATATCCTAAATCGGTAAAATTTAAAATTATATTGTTATGTTGGCAGTTATTGAAACAGGGGGAAAACAATATTTAATTTCTCCGAAACAAAAGATAAAAATAGAGAAAATAAAAAACGTAAAAGAAGGAGATGAGATAACTTTTGATAAGGTTCTTCTTATAGTTGATAACAAAAGTAATGTAAAAATAGGCCAACCTTACATTTCAGGCACAAAAATTATTGCAAAATGTGAAGAATCAGGAAGATCCAAAAAGATTATTGTTTTCCATTATCGTCAAAAAACCCGCTACAAAAAGAAAAAAGGGCATAGGCAGCCCTTTATGAAAGTAGAAATTCAATAATTCGTATATTTGTAATAGATTTGTTATTCGTTGATTATTACTTTCTCCCCTCTAAAGCATTTATTAAAGTTTCTGCATCGGCAAATTCCACTTCACCTCCCTGCGGAAGTCCACGAGCCAATCTTGTTATTTTAATTTTGTTATCTAAGTCTTTAATAGATTTTTCCAGAGAGTAAGTGGTTAAATTGCCTTCTGATGTAGGGCTGAGGGCTAGAATCACTTCTTTTATTGGATGATTTGAGGTTTGAGCCTTTTTAATACGCAATAAAAGCTGAGGGATAGTTATCCTCAGCTTTTTATTTTCATCGATTTCTGATAATAATCTTCCCAAGACGTGATAAACGCCATAATATTTATTTGTTTTTTCTATAGACAAAAGATCGGTTTCTTTCTCCACAACACATATAACCGATTTATCTCTTCGCGGGTTATTACAAATTTTACATAATTTATTACTTAAAGATTTTTTTCCTTGTTCTATTTCTGTAATGAAAAAACAATTTGGGCATACCTGCGTTTTAGAAAATAAATCGACGAACGCATGATAAAAATTATTTTGTGATTCTTTTTTTTGATGCAATAACCAAAAAGCCAAGCGGGTGGTCTGGCGTGGTCCCATACCCGGGAGTTTTGAAAATATATTTACAAAATTTTTTATTGGTTTTGGTAAATCCATTTTTTATTCTCCTTATTCTTCTAACCCTTCTGCACCATAGATATCTTCCCCCTTTTCTAAGTTGCGGAAACTCGCTAACTGTTCATTAAAGAACAAGTTTACAATTCCCAAAGGACCATTGCGGTGTTTGGCAATTCTAATTTCGGCAATATTTTTCTTTTCAGAATCTTCTTTATAACGGTCTTCCCGATAAATAAAAAGTACCACATCAGCATCTTGCTCTAAGCTGCCGGTTTCTCTTAAATCAGAAAGACGAGGAATACACAAAGGTCCTCTTTGTTCTACAGCACGGGAAAGTTGAGAAAGAGCTAATACGGGAATTTTTAATTCCCTTGATAAAGTTTTTAAAGAACGCGAAATTTCAGAATATTGCTGGACAATACTTTCCCTTGTAAGAGAAGGATTAATTAACTGGATATAATCCACAATAATTAGCCCTAAATTTGTTTCTGCCTGCAGCCGACGCGCCATCGTTCGAATTTGCATTACTGTAGGTGAAGCAGCGTCGTCAATAAATATTGGAGCTTCTGACAAACGTGATAAAGCATCCTGAATCAAGGTAAAATCATTAATATCTTCATCAGTGGAAAGACGGCCTGTTCTTATTTTCCATAAATCAACCGTGGACTCAGCTGCTATTAATCTGTCAACTACTTGATCTTTTGACATTTCTAAACTAAATATTCCTACAGGAACTTTTTCTTTTAAAGCTGCATGACGAGCAATATCCAAAGCCAAAGAAGTTTTTCCTAAAGAAGGCCGTCCTCCCAAAATAATTAAATCAGATTTTTGGAGACCAGCAAGCTTATTATCTAAATCATTAAATCCTGTTGTAATTCCTCGTAATTTTTCACCGCCTTTATATAATTGGTCCATTCTTTCAAAAGCTTTGACTAATTCTCCTTTTAGAGTTGCAAATTCATGAGCAACAGATTTTTCAGAAATTGAGAAAATAACTTGTTCTGCTTTATCTAAAACCTCATTTATATTTTCTGACTCTTGCCATCCTAATTCAGCAATTTTATAAGAAGCAGCAATTAAGTCACGCAACACTCTTTTTTCATGAACTACTTGAGCATAATGCATTACATGGGCACTGGTAGGAGTTTTGTTAACTAAAGAGGTGAGAAAACTTGCTCCTCCTATTTTTCCTAAAAGTTTTTTCTCTTTTAAACGATTGGATAATGAAAGAACGTCAATCGGGGCATTTTTGCGGTATAAGTCCAAAATAGCCTCATAAATGAGACGATGCTGCGGGCGATAAAAATCCTCAGGAAATAAAGTATCAGCTATCTTAACAATAGCGTCTTTGTCTATCATAAGAGACCCCAGAGTGGATTCTTCTGCTTCTATATTTTGAGGCGGTAGTTTTCCTTCAGTGATTTTGTTTTCTCCAGCCATATATTAAATATTAAAGTTTTAAAGTTTTGGTTTTATAATTGTACCTTTTTTTGTGTCTTCTAACAAAAATCCAGATTTTTCTATAATTTTTCTTATTTTATCGGATTTTTCCCATTCTCTTGCTCCCCTTAATTGCTCTCTTTTTTTTGCTAATTCTTTTATCTTTTTCGGCGGAATAACAAGTTTGATTTTATCTAATCCTAATCCCAATACTTTATCAAAACTCAGGGCTATTTGATAGACTTTTTTTGGCATGATTTCATTTACTTTTTTTGGATTGTTTCTAATCTGATAATAACCTTTTATTAGTTTCCAGAAAGCAGCTAGAGCCCTTGGGGTATTAAGATCGTCATTAATTGATTTTTCAAATTCTTTCTTTACTTCACTTAATGGGAGAACTGTTCTCCTTTGTTTTCTAATTTTTTTCTCGTCAATCAGACAATCCAGAATGAAATTATAAATATTATTCAGGCTTTCTTGGGCATTTTCTAATGCTTTGGCAGAAAATTCTAAAGATGTTCTGTAGTGGCTGTTTAGAACTAAATAGCGGAATGATAGGGGAGAAAAACCGGACTCTTCAATATTTTTAATTAAAATTGCATTGCCTTCGGATTTTCCCATTCGCGCGTCTTTTAAAACAAGGAATTCCCCATGCAGCCAGAAATTTACAAATTTTTTATTTGTTACAGCCTCTACTTGAGCTATTTCATTTGTATGATGAATTGGTATTAAATCTGTTCCTCCAGCATGTATATCGATTGTTTGCGCTTTTTTTGGCAAGAACTGGTTTCCTTTAAATGCTTTGCCTAAATATTTTAAATTAATGACAGAACATTCAATATGCCATCCTGGAAATCCAATACCCCAAGGTGATTCCCATTCCATTTGTCTTTTTGCATTTTTTGGGGAGAATTTCCATAGAGAAAAATCAGTAATATTTTTTTTCTCTGGAGATAGTTCTATTCTTGCGCCAGCTTTTAACGTTTTATTAAGTTTTTTAAAATTCATTCCAGTTAGCTTTCCGTAATCTTTCAATTTAGAAGTGTCAAAATAAATTCCATCGCTGGTTTGATAAGTGAAGTTATTTTTTTCTAAGGATTTAATGAGTTTGATATCTTCTTCAATGTGATCCGTTGCTTTAGCTACTATATCTGGAACGAGAATATTCAATTTTTTACAATCAGCAAAGAAAGATTTAGTATAAAATTCGGCGATTTCAAAAGCAGATTTTTTTGATTTTTTTGCTGCTTTTTCTATTTTATCTTCGCCTGTGTCAGCGTTAGAAGTTAAATGTCCTACATCAGTAATGTTCATTACGTGTTTGACTTCGTACCCTTGATATAATAAAACTCTTTTTAAAATATCCTCAAAGATATATGTTCTTAAATTTCCAATATGCGCATAAGAATAAACAGTAGGGCCGCAAGTATAAAGGCCTACTTGCTTATCTTTTACTGGCTTAAAAATCTGCTTCTTTTTAGTAAGAGTATTGTAAAAATAAATCATTTATAGGAATTTTCTTTTTTTAAGGTAAGAAAAGATTAATATTGATGGTATAAAAGCAATTAACAGGATAAGCCAAAAGTCGTAAGGAGAACCGACAAAAGGCAGATATTTGGTGTTCATTTGATAAATACTGGTGACTAATATAGTAGGCCAGGTTACAAGAGAGAGAATCGTATAGATCCTGGTTAAGAGATTGATTTTATGTTCCATCAAGGAATTATTTGTGTTTTCCAATGATTCTATGTTGTCCTTGAAACTATCAATAAGATTTTCTACTTTAGTGCTATCACCGACTAAGTCGTCGAAATAAATACGTTTGTTTTCTCCAAAAATTCGTGGTCCTTGCCTGGATAAAGAACATAAAGTTTCTTTTAAATATCTAAATATTCTTTGAAAATTTAGAACATCTCTTTTTATGAAGGAGATATTAGGAATTGCGTCTTCTGGTTTGCCTTGGAATATGTCTTTTTCCACATCGTTAATTTTTTTCTGAATGTGATAAATTTCTCGTATAGCAAAATCTAAAAAATATTCAATAATGAAATAAAGAAGCTTTGTAGTGCCGCTAAGGTATAAATTCTCAAAATCTTTTGTATAAACTTTTTCCATAAGTTCTTCACGCATGATCGTGCTTTTTTCATAACAAACCGTAATGAGAGTATTTTTGTCTAATATCACATCTAGTTCCCATGGAGAAGATTTTTTTTCAACAGCGTTCCAACACGGAAAATGAGTTACTAAAAAAATATAGCCATCGTGCGCTTCAGTTTTATTTCTCTGGGAAGGCGTTTTAAGCTCTTCCAAGATAATAGGGTGAAAACGATAGTTTTTGCGAAGATATTCAATNTCTTGATTGGTGGGACAGGTAATATCCACCCAAGTAATTTTNCCTTTAAATATCTGCCTCATATAGGAATATTTTACCATGGCGCATAAAGTCAGGCAAACTCAATCGTGGAAAAACAGGGGATAGTGATTCAGCAAGTATTTCCTCCTTCTCTCCTGCATTTCAACAGAGACAAACAATATTCACTCACTC
>JGI24025J20009_10001672_pt1 | contig 16581 bp, 17 predicted proteins | sample Cruoilmetagenom3_FD_20009 | JGI IMG/M metagenome (IMG submission 20009) | reverse complement strand
GAGTATATGCTGGCCGAAACCACCCGCGTTTTCGAGAGCCTCAACCACCTTGAGGATTTGCGGCACAATCTGAAAAAGCGCGCTGCCGGACATTTGCGCATTGCGTGTTTGCCCGGCTTCGCCACCAGCCATTTGCCCAAGATCCTGACCGAATTTCTGAAAGGCCGGCCGCAAGTCACGGTGACACTGGAGCCTGACCGCCCCGAGCGCATTCTGGAGTGGATCATCGGGCAGCAGTATGATTGTGGTATTACCGACGGGTTTGGCGGCCACCCCGCCACAGACAGCGCAGATGTCACCATCCGCACTGTGTGCATCATGCCCAAAGGGCACCATCTGGCTGACAAGGCAGTGATCACCCCATCGGATTTACGCGGGGAAAAACTGATTCATTCGCGCCGCGACAGCCCGTTTTTCCAGCATTTGGAAAAGGCCTTTGCTGATCGCCACGAAAAACTGAGCACTTGGATCGAGGTCCGTCAGTTCACCACCGCCTGCACCATCGTCAGTGAAGGCCAAGGTGTGTCGATTGTCAGCGCGCTGGATGCCGAGCAATACCGTGATCGTGGCATCGAGATACGCCCATTTGTGCCGCAGATCACGCACCGCTTGTCCTTGCTGCGCCCAATCAGCGGCAGCAATTCCCCCCTTGTTCTGGATTTCCTGAGGCAGTTTTCCGAAAGCCTGGCACCGTTTTCAGTACCCTGAGGGGAAACGCCCGGAACGCAGGCTACCCAATCACCTCAAACCTGTCCACGTCCACCAGGCCATGATCGGTAATTTTCAGATGCGGGATAACAGGCAAAGCCAGGAAGGCCAGTTGCAGGAACGGCTCCTCCAGGGTCACGCCCAGCCCATGTGCTGCGCGCCGCAAGGCCACGAGATCAGCCTGAACATCTTCAAAGGGTTTCAGGCTCATCAGTCCGGCGAGGGGCAAGGCCAGCTCGGCCAGAACGCGGCCCTGATGGGTCACCACAAACCCGCCATCAATGTCCTTTAGCCGGTTTGCGGCCAGTGCCATGTCATCGTAATCCACGCCGACGCAGGCAATATTGTGATGGTCATGGCACACAGTCGAGGCAATAGCCCCGCCCTGCAACCCAAAGCCACGCACAAAGCCGGTGGCGATATTGCCGTTCTTGCCGTGCCGCTCGATCACGGCGATTTTCACCAGATCGCGGGTGATGTCAGGGCGTTTGTCGCCATCTTGTGGCAGGATGTCTTCGGTCAGGTGTTGGGTGATGATCTTGCCTTGGATGATGCCGATCACCGGTGTCTGTGCCCGGTTGCCTGCCGTGCGAAATGAACCTGCCGTAATCGCAGGTGCTTTCACTGACTTTAGCGCCACCGGTGCAATGTCCTGCCGCGCGGCAAAGGCAGCGGCATCTGCCACACGCCCTTTGCACATCACCAATTCGGCGCGGCACATGGCCAGATCATCAAGCACCACAATATCGGCCCGCTTGCCCGGTGCGATCAATCCGCGATCCTTCAGGCCAAACGCCTCGGCCGCCGAAAGGCTGGCGGCGCGGTAGGTGGCCAATGGCTCGGCTCCGCCTGCTATTGCGGTGCGTATCATGTAATCCAGATGGCCATGTTCGGCGATATCCAGCGGATTGCGATCATCAGTGCAAAAGCAGATATAGGGTGAATTGCGTTCCGTAATCAGGGGCAATAATGCTTGCAGATCTTTTGAGACTGACCCTTCGCGGATCAAAACACGCATCCCCTTTTGCAGCTTTTCCAGGGCTTCCTCGGCGGTGGTGGCTTCATGCTCGGTGCCAATACCGGCCGCGATATAGGCGTTCAGGTCAAGCCCACGCACCAAAGGCGCATGCCCGTCGATATGGCGCCCCCGGAAGGCCTCAAGCTTGGCCATGGCGCTTGGGTCTTTGTGGATCACACCGGGGTAATTCATGAACTCGGCCAACCCTATCACCGCAGGATGATCCATGTAGGGTGTCAGGTCTTTGGCCTCTAACTGTGCACCGGCGGTTTCCATGGTGGTGGAGGGCACGCAAGAGGATAGTTGCACCTTGATATCCATCAGTGTGTGGGCGCTGGCCTGAAGGAAGTACTCGATGCCCTTGATGCCTGCCACATTGGCAATCTCATGGGGATCACAAATGGCGGTGGTCACGCCGCGCGGGCAAACACAGCGGTCAAACTCAAACGGTGTCACACAGGAGCTTTCGATATGCAGATGGGTGTCAATAAAGCCGGGCACCAATATTTTACCCGTAACATCAATGACCTCGCGCCCCTGATAGTCTGCGCAAGTGCCAACGATCATGCCATCACATATCGCCACATCCCCCCCCAGTAATGCGCCGGTAATCAGGTCTAGTACCTGCCCGCCACGCAGAACGATATCGGCCGGTTCGCGGCCATGGGCCTGATCAATCATTTGGGTAAGGGGTGGCAAATCGCCCATGAGGATGTCCTATTGCTGTCCACGATAGCACAAGATCACACAACCGCCGGGCCGGGCGCAAGGGCACTGGTCATCCCAATGAGTGCTGTCTACGGTGGCTTTATCGGCCATATTTTCGGGGCCTGAGAACAACGCATTCAAAATGAAAGGCTCCTTGAATGAGCGCCACGCAAGCCCCGCAGCATTCCGGCTATGACATTGTGATTGTGGGTGGGGCCATCATGGGATCCAGCACCGCATGGTTTTTGTCCCAGGACCCTGATTTTGATGGCCGCGTTTTGGTGGTGGAACGCGACGTGACGTATCAGGCATGTTCAACCGCGCATACCAACAGCTGCATGCGACAGCAGTTTTCTGACGGGTTGAACGTGCGCATTTCGCAATTCGCAGCGGATTTTGTGAAGAACCTGCGCAGCTATATGGGCGGTGATACGCGGGTGCCCGAATTGGGCATCCATTCGTTTGGGTACATGTATCTGGCCGATAACGAGGATTTTGCCAATGTTCTGCGCGAGAACCAGAAAGTGCAGCGCGCAGCCGGGGCGGCAACTGAATTGCTGACCCGCGACGAGATCGCAAAACGCTATCCGTTCTATGCGCTGGATGACATCGTTCTGGGGTCAATCAACACAATCGACGAAGGCTATTGGGATGGCAGCGCCGTGTTTGACTGGATGCGGCGTCAAGCCCGCGAAGGAGGTGTGGAATATATCAGCAATGAAGTGGTTGGCATGACACGTTCCGTAGCGGGGGATGCCATTGAAAATGTGACGCTAAAATCCGGCGAGGTGGTGACCTGCAATAAGGTGGTAAATGCCACCGGCCCGCGGGCTGCCCGCACGGCGGCGATGGCTGGCATCAATTTGCCGGTGGAACCACGCAAGCGCTTTACCTGGATAATCTCGGCCGAGACACCGCTGGACCGGGATTTGCCGCTGACAATTGACCCCTCGGGCGTGCATGTACGTGAAAACGGCGGTGGCACCTATCAGGTGGGCGCGCATTCGGCGATTGACCCGGCGGTTGATTATGATGATTTCACCATGGATCACGCGCTGTGGCAGGATCACGTCTGGCCGGTGCTGGCCACGCGCATTCCGCAGTTTGAGGCAATCAAAGTGCAATCTGAATGGGCCGGGCATTATGCGTTCAACACGTTGGATCAGAACGCCATCACCGGCCCACATCCTGAGGTCCGGAATTTCCACTTCCTCAACGGGTTTTCCGGCCATGGATTGCAACAATCCCCCGCAATGGGGCGCGCCACGGCAGAGCTGCTGGTCCATGGGGCCTATCGCAGCCTTGATTTAAGCCCGTTTCATTATGATCGGATCACGCANGATCANCCCATCATAGAAAAGGCCATCATCTGAGGCTGGCCACTACCGCTGCGCAAAGCGCCNATTTCAGGTCAGGTTGAGGCGGTNAAGGGCTGTGTCGAGGGGNCGCAGATCCTCAATCTCCAGCCGCACGGGCAGGGTGACAACCTTTTGGCGGAACTGTGCGGGCAGGCGCACGGCATCCTTTTCTGTGGTGACCAGTTGCGCGCCCAGCAATTCCGCCTCTTTTTCCAGCCGAGCCAGCAACGCCGGCGTTAAGGTCTGGTGATCTTCCAACGCCTCGCACCGGAGCAGATCAGCCCCAAGCCCTTTGAGCGTGGCAAAAAATTTCTCTGGGTGGCCAATTCCGGCAAAGGCCAGAAACGGCGTTCCCGTCCAATCCATACCGGTTTCAAGTGTTGCCAGATGGCCCTTCAGATGTGGCGGGGTGATGGCCGTACGCCATGTTTGCAACAGCGCCTCTTGCGCCTTTGGCGGGCCGATTGACAGCACCAGATCGGCCCTTGCCAGGCCGATGTTCACGGGTTCACGCAGGGGGCCTGCGGGCAGGCACAACCCATTGCCAAAACCCTTGGCGGCATCAACCACAATCACCGAGAGATCCTTGGATACATCGGGGTTCTGGTGGCCGTCATCCATAACAATCACGCTTGCNNCNGCNTCCTGTGCCGCTTGCGCTGCTGCGGCCCTGTCGCGTGCGATCCACACCCGGGTGAAGGCCGCCAGCAATAAAGGCTCATCGCCANCGTCTTGGGCCGTGTGCTGACGCGGATCAACCTCACATGGGCCCCTCAGCGTTCCGCCATGCCCGCGCGAGATAACAAAAGGNGTGTGCCCCTNGNCTTGCAGATGTTGAACCAGGGCAATCACTGTTGGTGTTTTNCCGGTGCCTCCGGCATTCAGGTTGCCCACACAAATCACCGGGANAGCCATCTTTTTCCCCGGCTTGCTGCGCAGGCGACGTGCCGTGGCCCACGCATAAAGCACCCCAATGGGTGACAGCAAACGCGCCAGCAAAGCGGGCCGTTCAGGCAAGGTATACCAAAATGCAGGTGCTCGCATCACGCCCCCCTTACGACATCAAGTGTGTCTTGGATCAGGTCCAGAATACGGTCCGTCGCTTCGGCCCCCTGCGAGGCGACATCCCAGGCCGCATGCGCCATGATTGCGGCCTGATCCGGGGCAATCAAACTTTGTACAGCCGCCGCCAGCGTATCAGCATCGCGCACAATTCGTGCGGCGCGTGCTTCGGCAAAGCGTGAATATTCGGATAAATAGCGCCGCATATTGGGGCCATACAGGATGGCCGAGCCATGCACGGCTGGCTCGTTGGGGTTGCAGCCCTCCATCCCGGGCATCAGTGAATGGCCAATGAAGCTGACCGGTGCCAGCCGATACCACAGGCCCAACTCGCTGCGGCATTCGCCCAGAATGATCTGGGTGGTTTCTTCGGGCATATCGCCCTCGGACCAGATCACTGTGGGCAGGTTTTCCTGGCTCACCCTTTGTTGGATCGCCTGCTGATGATCCTTGTTCTGCGGCACAATGATCAACAATGAGCGATGCGCCGCCCGCCCGACGATGCGTCTTGCGCCCAGCACGATATCCAACTCGTCGGGATGCAAGTTGGCGGCCAGCCACAAGGGGCGCGTGCGCAGGCAAACGGCCAGCTCTTCGCGCTCATTCTCATTGTAGGGCAAGGGCACGGCCTCGGGGCGCAAGGGCGGGGCTTGGGTGATGTCCTCATCTGGTACACCGATCCGGCGCAATGCGCGGGCGGTGTCTTCGGATTGCACCTGAATTTGCGCGAACTTGTCCAACAAAGAGCGCGGCAAATCCGGAAACCAGCGCCAGCCACTGCGCATCAATTGCTCTTCTTCGGCGTCCAGCAGAAACAGCGGAATGTTGCGGCTGTCAGCACCGCTGAGCAAAGCGGGCCGTAAATCCCCGCCCGCCCAAAGGCACAGATCGGGCTTCCAGTGCTGCAAGAACACCTCGGCTCCGGCCACCGTTTCAGGGGGCAAATCATGGCGCACTATCAGCGCGCTGTCGATGTCAGGCAGGACAAGATCATGGGGCGAGGTCAACAGCATATGCACACCGGGGCGTTGCTGTGCCAGACGCTCGGCCATCTGGCAAAGGGCGGCCGCGCGCGTCGGATCGGTGGCATGACCCCAGATCAGCTCGCCTTTGGGGCGCGCGGTGGCGGGTGGAGCTGGGACATAGGTGGCGCGCCGCGCATAGGCCATATAGGCCGCAAGGCTAAGCGAACGCGCCATAGGTCAGATCATCGGGGCTTTGAATTGACGGTCACCGGGTTGAGCCGGGTCACCGTCAAAGACAGGATTTAGCCGCTGGATCATAAAAGAACCTTCCTGAAATCGTGTTGGCGCGCAGGGTATTCCTTTGCCCGGTGGGGTCAAGCAGATGCAGGGCTTGACGACAAGGCAGCAAGCGGGCAACCACAATGGCGTTGATATGACGTCAGGTTGCCCGATGGCCAAGCCCTTTTTGATCCTGCAGTTGCGCCCCGAGGCAGAAGCCTCGGACAGTGAATACCATGCCATTTTGCGCAAAGGCGGGCTGCGCGAAGATCAGGCGCACCGTATTCGGCTGGATCAGGAGGATTTGCCAAAGGGGCTGGACCTGAGCGCCTATTGCGGCGTGATTGTTGGCGGCGGCCCTGGATGTGTCAGCGATGCGCCCGAGGATAAATCCGACATTGAGGCCCATATCGAAACGGCTGTTCTATCTTTGATGCCACAAATTACTGAGGCCGATTTGCCCTTTTTGGGCTGCTGTTACGGCATCGGTATTCTGGGCAAGCAGTTGGATGGGGATGTCAGCAAGGTGGCCTTCGGTGAGCCGGTGGGCACTTCGGAGTGCACGACCACAGCGGAGGGTTTGGCTGATCCGTTGTTGGTCGGCGTACCCCGACAATTTCAGGCCTTTGTCGGTCACAAGGAAGCTTTGCAATCTTTGCCCGATGGGTGCACCCATCTGGTGGCCTCGCCGACATGCCCGTTTCAGATGATCCGCTTTGGGCAAAATGTATATGCCACACAGTTTCATCCCGAGGCGGATGGTGCCGGTTTCGAGACCCGGATCAACATCTATAAACATCGCGGCTATTTTCCACCCGAAGCAGCGGATGATCTGATTGCGATGTGTCGGGCCGCAGACGTACACGCGCCCGAACGTATCCTGCGCAATTTCGTGGCACGTTACTTAGCTGACTGAATCAAAGGTCAATTTCACGGGTCACCGTGTGCCGGGTTTGCACGCGCCACCGTTCATACATTGCTCGGCCTGAGCCAGCATTTTTGGCGTTGGTTTAGCAAAGCCGAGGCTGCCACAAGGATCGGCCTCAAATGTGTAGCCCGCGCCATCTTTGCGGATAAAGGCAAGATAGGGAATGCCAGACACCGCGCCGCCGCACCAAGGACCATAACATAGCACCTCTAGCGTGATGTCACGGTCAAACGGATGGTTAAACCCTGATTTTGACAGGGCATTGCCGCTCATATGCGCTTTGATTTTTGTGGAAGGCGGGCTGTCATTTCCAGAGGACTTCGGCAGCTTGGATTCGTTGAATTTCAGCGTGCCATGCACCACCAGATAGCTTTCTTCGGCGTCGGCTGCGCGGCTATAACTGCTCGCCACATCCGGGCGCATACACGACAGGGACAACGCCGGGGAGGCAGCCCCCACCAAGGCGGCGGCAAATGCAGTTGCACGGATCATCACAGGTATTCCTCGAACTCTTTCAAAACACGGGCGTAAACATCACGCTTGAATGGCACGATATTGGCTTGCAGCTCATCGGTGGGCATCCAGCGCCAAGCGGAAAATTCAGGATGTTGCGTTTCTATGTTCACGTCATCATCGTGCCCATGAAACCGCAGCAGAAACCATTTTTGCTGCTGCCCGCGAAACCGGCCTTTCCACAGACGTGGCACCAGATCATGCGGCAGATCATATGGCACCCACCCAACGGTTTGCACCTCTACAGTGACCAGATCAGCGGTCACGCCGGTTTCCTCCCATAGCTCGCGCAGGGCGGCCTGTTCGGGGTCTTCACCGGGATCAATGCCCCCCTGAGGCATCTGCCAGGCCTGCGCCGCACTATCGAGGCGCTGGCCCACAAACACCCGATTGTCGGCATTCACCAACATCACCCCAGCGCAGGGGCGGTAGGGCAGTTTTGCGATCTCTTCCGGGGTCATGCTGGCCTCCTGTAGTCTTTTATATATGTGTTGTCTTTTGCCCCAGTTCAACCATCCGGGGCAAGGTGAACCACGCCTTGCAAGTGATCTGCTGCGAAGGGTCGCAGGGACGACATACAATAAAGTTTCGGGTTTTCGGAACAGAGGTTTAGGAAATCCGAAGGAATAAGAAACATCTCGCGGCGTCAGCCAATCTGGCCTAAGTTAACAGCGCAAGAACAAGGTAGCGCGATGACCCACCAGCAGCCCCGGATCAACACCTCTCCGAAAGTGTCGGATGAGGTCAGGAAGACGACGTGTTATATGTGTGCCTGCCGCTGTGGGATCAACGTGCATATGAAGGATGGAAAGGTGGCCTATATTGAGGGCAACCGCGACCATCCGGTCAACAAAGGTGTGCTGTGTGCCAAGGGCAGTGCGGGTATCATGCAGGTGAATGCCCCATCGCGCCTGCAGGCTCCGCTAAAACGGGTTGGCCCGCGCGGGTCCGGCCAGTTTGAGGAAATCAGCTGGGACGAAGCATTGGAAATGGCCACTGGTTGGCTGGAGCCGATCCGCAATGAAGCCCCTGAAAAACTGGCGTTTTTTACGGGGCGCGATCAATCACAATCCTTCACCAGCTTCTGGGCACAGAATTTTGGCACGCCTAATTATGCAGCCCATGGCGGGTTTTGTTCGGTCAATATGGCCGCCGCTGGCATCTACACCATGGGCGGGGCCTTTTGGGAGTTTGGCCAGCCGGATTGGGATCATACCAAATTGTTCATGATCTTTGGCGTGGCTGAAGATCATGACAGCAACCCCATCAAGATGGGCATAGGCAAGATCAAAGCGCGCGGTGCAAAGGTGATTGGCGTCAACCCGATCCGCTCGGGCTATAACGCTGTGGCGGATGATTGGGTTGGCATCACACCGGGCACGGATGGGTTGTTCATTCTGGCGCTGGTGCATGAATTGCTGCGTGCCGGTAAAATAGACTTGGATTATCTGGCCCGATACACCAATGCGCCCGTGCTGGTGAACCGCGATTCCAAATCGCCTGAATATGGCCTGTTCCTGCGCGATGACGATGGCAAGCCGCTGGTGGTGGATCGTGACACCGGCAAGCTGACGGCGTTTGACACCCCCGGCGTGAAGCCTGATTTACACGCCACGCACCGCCATGCGGGCATCACCCACAGACCTGTGATGCATCTTCTGGCGTCGCGCTATCTGGACAAGAAATACGCCCCCGATGCGGTGGCGGAACAATGCGGAATTAAGCCAGAAAAGATCAAAGCCATCGCCGCCGAAATTGCGCGTGTGGCCTTTGAAGAAGAAATTGTGCTGGAGCGTGAATGGACCGACTTCCGCGGCGAAAAGCACTCGGTCATGAAGGGTCGGCCGGTCAGCTTCCATTCCATGCGCGGAATTTCAGCGCATTCTAACGGGTTTCAAACCTGCCGTGCGCTGCATGTTCTGCAAATCCTGTTGGGCTCGGTTGAAGTGCCCGGTGGCTTCCGCTTCAAACCGCCCTACCCCAAACCAGTCAGCGCCCACCCTGCCCCACATTGCAAAGTGACACCGGGCAAGCCGCTGGATGGCCCGCATCTGGGCTTTGTGCGTGGCCCCAAAGACCTCGCGTTGAAGGACGATGGCACGCCTGCACGGATCGACAAGGCGTTTACCTGGGAAAACCCGATGTCATCGCATGGCATGATGCATATGGTCATCAGTAACGCACATGCGGGCGACCCCTATAAGATCGACACGCTGTTTATGTATATGGCGAATATGTCGTGGAATTCGTCGATGAACACCTCAGGTGTGATCGAGATGCTGACCGATAGGGGCGAAGATGGCGAATACAAGATTCCCCATATCATCTACTCGGATGCCTACAGTTCAGAAATGGTGGCTTATGCCGATCTGATCCTACCCGATACGACATATCTGGAGCGCCACGATTGTATCAGCCTGCTGGATCGCCCGATTTGCGAGGCCGATGCGGCTGCCGATGCGATCCGCTGGCCGGTGATTGAGCCTGACCGCGATGTGCGCGGCTTTCAGACTGTGCTGGTGCAGCTGGCCAACAAGATGAAACTACCGGGTTTCACCAACGAAGATGGCAGCGCAAAATTCGACGATTACGCCGACTATATCACCAACCACGAACGCAAGCCGGGGATTGGGCCACTTGCGGGCTGGCGGCTGGGCAAGACTGGGCTGACCCATGGCCGCGGTGCGCCAAATGGCAGCCAGATCCAAAGCTATATCGCCAATGGTGGGTTCTTTGTTAAGCACATTCCACAAGAGGCCTCGTATATGAAGCCGTGGAATATGGACTATCAGAACTGGGCCGTTGAGATGGGCATTTTTGACAGCCCTCAGCCCTATATCTTTGATCTTTATGTTGAAACCATGCGTCATTTTCAACTGGCGGCTGAAGGGCACGGCGAGCACCAGCCCCCCGATCATCTGCGCGAACGGATCAAATCCACGATGGACCCGCTGCCGATCTGGTATCCTCCGTTTGAGGATGATCACGTTGATTTGGAGGAATACCCGGTTCACGCGCTGACCCAGCGCCCGATGGCGATGTATCACAGCTGGGGCTCGCAAAACGCCTGGCTAAGGCAGATCCACGGGCACAACCCGCTCTACCTTCCGACCAAACTGTGGGAGAAGCACAGCTTTGGCGAAGGCGATTGGGCGCGTGTTTCGTCTGTTCATGGTGAAATCACTGTACCAGTGGCGCATATGGCGGCGCTGAACGAAAATACAGTGTGGACCTGGAACGCGATCGGCAAACGCAAAGGGGCCTGGGCGCTGAAAGAGGACGCGCCCGAGGCCACCAAAGGGTTCTTGTTGAACCATCTAATTCATGAGCTGTTGCCACCCAGAGGCGATGGATTACGGTGGTCAAATTCGGACCCAATCACCGGTCAAGCTGCTTGGTTTGATTTACGGGTGAAAATTGAGAAGGTCGACGCCCCGGCAGAAAGCCAGCCAGAAATGCCAGCGATCCAATCACCCGTGGGCATTGGCCCGGACGAACTGACGTGGAAGGTGGGACAATGAGCAAACCAAATTTCTTTGAAGAAATTTGCCAAGAAAATTCAAATTTTCTTGCGGGGCTGAAATGACGGCACTTCCCGAGCATACTCAGAAGAAGCTGGGCCTGGTGATCGACCTTGATACTTGTGTTGGGTGTCATGCCTGCGTGATCAGCTGCAAGGGTTGGAACACCGAAAACTATGGCGCCCCACTAAGCGATCAGGATCCCTATGGCACCCCCTCGGGCACGTTTCTGAACCGGGTGCATTCCTATGAGGTGCAGCCCGAAGAAGGCGCGGCCCAACTGATCCATTTCCCCAAATCCTGCCTGCATTGTGAAGACGCGCCTTGCGTGACTGTTTGCCCGACTGGAGCCAGCTATAAGCGGGTCGAGGATGGCATTGTCCTGGTCAATGAAAGTGATTGCATCGGGTGTGGCCTCTGCGCCTGGGCTTGCCCTTATGGTGCGCGCGAATTGGACCAGGCCGAAGGTGTGATGAAGAAATGCACCCTATGCGTGGACCGGATTTACAACGAAAACCTACCCGAAGAAGACCGCGAACCTGCTTGCGTACGCACCTGCCCCGCCGGGGCGCGGCATTTCGGTGATCTTGGCGATCCTGACAGTAACGTAAGCCAATTGGTGGCAGAACGAGGTGGTATGGATTTGATGCCTGAACAGGGCACCAAACCTGTGAACAAATACCTGCCGCCAAGACCCAAGGATCAGATGGATCAGATCGACATATTAGCCCCGTTTCTTGAGCCCGTCGCTGAGGAAACCAAAGGGTTCCTTGGCTGGCTCGATAAAACTCTGGAGAAGCTCTGATGCATCCCGCACCGTCTGTCATCGTCTTCACCACGCTCTCGGGTCTCGGGTTTGGCCTGCTGTTCTGGCTGGGCCTTGGTATACCATCTGTCACCGGCTGGAGCGCCTTTGCCTTTTTCACCATTGCTTATGTATTGGCGGTGGGCGGGCTGATCTCGTCCACCTTCCACCTGGGCCACCCTGAACGTGCGATGAAGGCGTTTACACAATGGCGTACTTCGTGGCTCAGCCGCGAAGGCGTGGCAGCGGTGGCTGCATTGTTGATCATGGCGGGGTTCGGGGCAGGATTGGTATTCATGGCCGCAAACTGGGCAGTGCTGGGCTGGCTGGGCGCATTGCTTTCCTTGCTGACGGTCTATTGCACCGCGATGATCTATGGGCAGCTCAAAACCGTGCCACGATGGAAGCAACCACTGACGCCGGTATTGATGTTGACCATTTCGCTGGCAGGGGGCGCTTTGTTGGCGGGTCAGGTTTCTTATGCGCTGATCCTGCTGCCGCTGGCGGGCGTTGTGCAGGTGGCGTGGTGGGTCATGGGTGACAGGGCTCTGGTTGAGAGTGGGTCAAATCTGTCAACGGCCACAGGGCTGGGCCAGCCCGGACAGGTGCGCGCATTTGAGCCGCCCCACACCGGCACCAATTATTTGCTGCGGGAATTCGTGCATGTGGTCGGGCGAAAGCACGCGGTAAAGCTGCGCGCGATTGCTCTAATTCTGGGCTTTGCGCTGCCAGTGGTGCTGCTTTTGTTGCCGTTCAATCATGTATTCGCGCTTTTTGCTATCGTCAGCCATCTGGCCGGGATCGCCGCGTCGCGCTGGTTGTTCTTTGCCGAAGCCGAACATGTGGTGGGGCTGTATTACGGCAAACGATAGCGGCGTATTCACCCCCAGCCGTCAGTCCATTCATCAATTACCGGATTGATCTTGTTGTTTCGAAAGCGTTTCCAGCGCACCCGAATTGCCCAGACAATTGCCGCGAGTACCGTCAGCAAAATGATGTTGAACCAAGGTATGATCCGCACGTCAGGGCCATCCACCGCGCGCACTGAAACCGCGTTGGGATAGACCGACAAAAATTCATTGCGCCACCCATAGTGCTTGAGGGCGGCCCAGCGTGGGGCGGCTGAGGTGGATTTCAGATCCGATGCCTCGGCCTGAAGATTTGAGGTGTCGAATTTGAAATACGGCGGCCAGCCCCAACCGGTATCCTCATTGCGATACACCATGACCTTGCCATTGGTTTGCACGCTTTGGATGAAAAACACATCCCGGTTGGCAGTGCCCTCTTTCTCTCCGGTGCCCTGATTGGCCCAGAAGATTGAGTTCTCGCCAAAATCCACCCGCTTTTCATAAGTGTCGGAGATGCGCACGATGTCATGTTGTGGCAATGTATAGTGCAAAAATCCGGCAATGATCAGCCAGAACAAACTCCAAAACACCAATTTTACATAGACCATTGAGGCCTCCTTGCCCAAAATCGCCGACACGCGCGATCTGACCCGCAATCATACCTGATCATATTATCTTAGGTCCAATTCATAAACACAACCGATGGGAGGTAAGATAGTGTGTGATATCCCTCAATGAAGGCCGCGGTGGAAATTATGCCATCACGGCGCGCCAAAACACCGTGGCGGCACAGATGATCCTGCGCCGGTTATCGCCTTGAGTGAAACGCGCCGCTCAGGGATCAGTGCTGAGTATCTCACCTATTTTCAACGCGCGCATCGGATTGCCGTCGACCTTGAGCTTGCCAGTCATGAAGGCCGTGGCCGGATTTTGGCTGCCGTTGACAATGTTGCTAAATACATCCGATTTGGCAGTCAGGGTGATCTCTGCTTTTTGGTCACTCACCACGGCACCGGTTTCATCCACAAAAAGAGTGCCCAGGTCAGGCATGTCCAGACAAACTGTGCCCTTAATCCGGCCCTTGGCACGGGCTGTAACGATCTCGCAGATTTCGGGCAATGTGGGCATGGGGCTGACTTTCGATGTTTGGTTTTGCACAGCATCCTGTTTTTGCGCCTGTTTGCCCAGAGTGACGTTGGATCACTTGGTTTGCCGTTGAAACACCTTATGTTATGAACGCAGTTCACATCAGAGGGTATCATGACCGAAAAGATTGAAAAGCGCCACAAAGCGCTGCGCGAAAAACTGGTGGATATCGCAGAGCAACGCATTGCCGCCGACGGGATAGAGGCGGTGAAAGCGCGCGACTTGGCCAAAACTGCGGAATGCGCTTTGGGTGCTATCTACAATGTGTTTGATGATATTCGCGAAATCATCCTGATCGTAAACGGGCGCACCTTTCGGCGCCTTGGCGACGCTGTGCAACACGACCTTGCCGGGCGTGAAAACACTTCACCGTCTGAACGTCTGATTACCATTGCCAATGCATATCTCGATTTTGCCGTGGAAAATACCAACCTCTGGCGCAGCCTGTTTGATATTCCATTTTCGTCTGATCTGAACGCACCACAATGGTACTGGAACGAGCTGGACCGATTGTTCCAATACATCGCGGGCCCGGTAGATGAGTGTTATGCGCAGATGTCAGACACCGACCGCACCCTCATGACACGCGCCCTGTTTTCATCAGTGCACGGGATTGTGTCCTTCGGGATTGAGAACCGCGCAGCACCTGTTGCGCGGGATGAACTGGAACGGATGATAGAGCTGATCATCATTGGAGTTTCCGGAAACAAATAGTTTCTGAACACTGTTCACAAAATCCTTGAGCAGCGCGTGCCCCCTCTTATATCACATTCATGAACAACGTTCACAAGAGGGACTTGAATATGTTTGAAACACTTAGAACCTTGGTTATCGGGGCAAATGCCAGAACAGAAGATCGTGTCAAAGATGCCTTTGCGATCGAACTGATTGACCAGAAAATCCGCGAATCCGAGGCACAACTAAAAGCAGCCAAGGCGACGTTGGCCGCATTGGTTCAGCGGCAGCATTCGGAAATCCGTCTTTTGGATACGCTGAAAACGCGGCTGGATACCATGACCACACGCGCCAGCGAAGCGATGCAAGCAGGGCGCGATGACCTGGCACTACAAGCCGCAGAGGCCATCGCTACGATGGAAAACGAAACCCAGCTGCGCCAAGAAACTGTCACCCGGCTGGATGGGCAGGTGACACGCCTTCGCAGTTCGCTTGAGGTGGCGCATCGGCGGTTGATTGACCTCAAGCAAGGGGCCATCACCGCGCGTGCCATCCGACGTGAACAACAGATGCAAGGTGCATTGCGCACAACGATTGCCAACACGTCTGCCGCGGATGAAGCCGAAGAGCTGATCGCCCGTGTTATCGGGCGCGATGACCCGTTTGAGCAATCCGAAATCCTGTCTGAGCATTGAAAATGACCTGTCACATACCACGCTGGAAGACCGCATGGCCGCCAACGGTTTTGGCCCGGCCACCAAAGTAACGGCCCAGCAGATTCTGGACCGGCTGAAACAAGACTGACAGGCCCGTCGCCAATCTGAATCCTCAAAATTTACGGAGAAACAAAATGTACAATCACGATAAAACTGACAGTTCCATGATTATGTTCTTTAACGCCGCTGGGGTGGTTGCCGCCTATGTGTTGCTGGCCCTGTCGCTTTATAAATCGGTCGATGTGCCACTGGCCACCAAAGGGTTTTGGGGCATCGGCATTCTGCTCTTGACGCTTAGCCTTGTGAACTTTGTGAAATACCGTTTTGACAACCAGCAACGCATTGACCGGATCAACCGGATCGAAGAAGCCAAGAACGAGAAAATCCTGGAGGATTACGTTGGTGATACCTTTGGGCCGGACCGCAAAGACGGTTGACTTAGACCACATATCGGGCGGCCCGGATTGGGGCCGCCCTTTGTTGGTGTAAGCGGGTTAACCCACCACGTTGAAGTCTGGCCCATAGGGATAGCCCGTGATGTTTTCATTGCCGTCTTTGGTAATCACCAGCACATCATGCTCGCGGTAGCCCCCGNCGCCGGGTTGACCCTCGGCGATGGTCAGCATCGGNTCCATTGAAATCACCATGCCGGGTTCCAGCACNGTGTCGACATCCTCGCGCAGTTCAAGCCTGCCTTCGCGGCCATAATAATGGCTCAGCACGCCAAATGAATGGCCATAGCCAAAGGTGCGGTATTGCAGAAAGATCGTTGATCTGGCGCGTGATCTCAGCACAGCCGACGCCGGGCTTTAGCAGGCTCATCCCAAATTCATGTGCGGCTACATTCGCCTCCCAGATTTTAAGGCTGGCGGGGTCCACCTCGCCCATAAACATGGTGCGTTCCAGCGCCACATAATAGGCCGAGATCATTGGAATTACGGCGAAACATGCGCAATGCTCTTTGTGTCCCGCAGCGCATCGTAAATCGTGCTGGACATGCTTTTTGCGATACGCTTTGTTTTGCGACACAGTTTAAGGAAAATCACGACATGACCACAGCCCCCGGACCTTTGAACCTGATTACCGATGTGGCGGGCCTGCGCGTTGGCAATGCGTCTGATGCAGCGATCAAAACGGGGGCGACTGTTTTGGTGGGCGATGCACCGTTCACGGCTGGTGTGCATGTCATGGGTGGCGCGCCCGGCACCCGTGAAACCGATCTGCTGGCCCCTGACAAAACGGTGGAACAAGTCGATGCGCTGGTGCTGGCAGGTGGCTCAGCCTTTGGTCTTGATGCGGCCTCGGGCGTGGCGGATGCACTGCGTGTTGCC
>JGI24025J20009_10001671_pt1 | contig 16582 bp, 15 predicted proteins | sample Cruoilmetagenom3_FD_20009 | JGI IMG/M metagenome (IMG submission 20009) | reverse complement strand
GCCTCGCCGGGCATCACGACTGCGCCCTGAGTGACTTTAACACTCAAGACTCGACCACGGGCGGGGGCGAGTACATCACCCTGGGACTGGGCTTCGCGCACCACGGCCTGGTCTAGCTTAAGTGCGGCGATATCGGCGGTGACAACATCGACCTGAGTTTGTGCTTTGTCGAGTTCAGCCTGACTAGCCTTGCCGGTTTTTTGCAGGGTTGAAACTCGCTTTAAGGTTGTTTTTGCCAACTGTAACTGCGCTTGCAGAGAGCGCAGTTTTGAGGCGAAAGCGGCGATTTGCAGTTTTTGTTTGGCGTCACGCACTAGAGCCAGTTTCTGCCCGGCCTCGACAACATCGCCCTCATCAACCAGCAATTCCACCAGAGTGCCACCGATGCGGGCTCTACCCTGGGTTACATCCATCGATTGCACCGAGGCAAAAACGGGCTTCAGGTCAAAAACGGTTTGCTGTTTAATGTGGTAGGAAGTGGTTTCAGCACTGGCACCTGGGCTCAACAACGTGAATAAAATAATGGCTTGTGCGCAGTGGCGAATATTCGCGGATAGGCTCTTTAAAGTCAGCATCATTCCCAGTGGTTCCCTGTCTGTGAGGTCTATTTAGAGTGGTCTTTATTTTATGTATTGTTGTTGATGGTACTGCGTGGTTTACAAAGCGGGGACTTTACGTAAAAGGCCCGAGCTATAGGAAGACATTAACTGCCTTTGAGGGTGCTGAATAAGACAAAACTGTGGGCTTTAAAGAGTTTTGGCGTAATAAGCTCGGCTTAGGCTCCTCGAAGATTCTCGCTGTCATATCCCAGTAAGGTGTACGTTCTTATTTGCGACGAATGACGTCGGTTCTGACCGGGTATACACCAGCCTCTTTATCTTTGAAGAATTGCTTGAGTGTCCTCTTTACCGAGGGAAAGGCGATGTCCTGCCAGGGGATTTGGTGCTCTTCAAAGAGCTCGACTTCGAGGGATTCAATGCCCGGTGAAAATTCGGGTTTTGCCAGCTCGCCGCGATAAAACACGTAGACCTGATTGATGTGGGGAATGTCTATCATGCTGTACAGCTCCAGCGAATGCAGGTGGGCGTTGGCTTCTTCCACACATTCGCGTAGGGCACCTTCGAGCATGGTTTCACCGTTTTCCATAAAGCCGGCCGGTAAAGTCCAGTAGCCGTAGGCGGGTTCAATCGCACGGCGGCAGAGCAGTACCTGATCGCCATAGACGGGGATGCAGCCAGCAATAATGCAGGGGTTTTGATAATGTATGGTTTCACAGCCATCACAAACGTGGCGGTGGCGATCGTCCCCTTCGGGGATGCGGTGAGTAATGTCCTCGCCGCAACTACTACAGTATTTCAAGGTAGGGGTTTATCCTGAATGGTTTATGACAATTCGTTTTCCTGAGTATAACCTTGCCCATCCATGAGTTGGGAATTAAAGAAGCAGGTTTATTCGTGTTAGAGAAAATTACTGAGCAGCTCAATGGCTTGCCGCCCGAACCTTTGCAGCCAGCAGAAGGGGGGCGAGAAGCTGCGGTATTACTTGCCTTAACGCGGGAGCCCGACCCCCGGCTAGTATTTACCCGACGTGCCCAGCATATGAAAAGCCACCCCGGACAGGTGGCCTTCCCGGGTGGCAAGTGGGAGCAGGGTGATAGCAGCTTGCTGTTTACTGCGCTGCGCGAAAGCGAGGAGGAGGTAGCACTGGCTCCGGCAGAGGTTGAGTTGATTGCCAAGTTGCCACAGCGACGCACTCGTCTGGGGGTGCAGGTGACGCCCTATCTGGGCTTTATCCGCCCTGGCCTGCCATTGCTGGCCGACCCTGCTGAGCTGGATGCCATTTTTCATGTACCCCTGTCGTACTTGCTGGAGTCGCAGCATTTAATTAAGAAACAGGTGGATGTACTGGGCAACTGGTGCTGGATGCCCTGTTATCATTATGCGGGCTACACCATCTGGGGTTTTACGCTAACGGTGCTGGTGGATATGCTCAATCGTGTGTTTGATGTGGGTTTGAGTGCCGAGATCGACCGGGCTGATTTGCCGGCAGAGATACGTCAGCAATTTCCGCACTTTCCTGAAAGTAAGTCCTGAAAGTAAGAGCCCTAAAAGTAAGTCCTGAAGTTATTCTTGACGATGAGTCGGGCCAATAAACAAGAGATTAATAAAATAGGTGAATAGATGATTTATCAATACGAAGACCGCGTGCCGACATTGGGTAAAGATGTATTTGTCGCTCCCAGTGCAGACGTTATTGGCTCCGTTAATTTGGGTGACCAGGTGAGTGTCTGGTTTGGCGCGGTAATTCGCGGCGATACCGATATTATTAATATCGGGGCCGGCACCAATGTGCAGGACACGGCGGTGATTCACACCGACCCAGGCATACAGGCCAATATTGGCTGCAATATCACCATCGGCCATTGCGCGATGATTCATGGTTGCACCATTGGCGATAACTCGCTGATTGGCATTAATGCGGTAATTCTCAATGGCGCGGTCATTGGTAAAAACTGTTTGATCGGCGCGAATGCGTTGGTGCCCGAGGGCATGGTGATTCCCGATAACTCGATGGTGCTCGGTACGCCGGCGAAAGTTGTGCGTCAACTGGACGAAAAAACCATTGCCGTATTGCAGGGCTCGGCGGCGACGTATATTGAAAAAGCAGCGAGTTTTCGTACATCGCTCAAGCCTTTGGATATAGGCAGTTAGTGGGCGTGGCTGATAAATCGTCCAGCGGTGGCGGCAAGGGTGATGGCAAAGAGGTGCCAGTGGTTTCACCCTGTGTCGCCGTTTGCCTCCTCAATACGGATGATATCTGTACTGGTTGTCACCGCAGCGGAGAGGAGATTCGTGAGTGGATGTCATTAGATAACACTGAGCGTCGGGCGGTGCTAAAAAAGGCTCACGCTCGGGGCAAGATTGGCAACCCCTTTGCCTGATTTCCAACAGCTTACTAGAGCTCTTCTTCTCTAGGGGCTGTTATCTGCCAAACCTTTAGCTTGCTGATCATTTTTTCTGTGAGCGCGAGTACTTCCAGGCGATAGGTGTCGATACTGAAACTAACTTTGGCATCGGGGAAGCTCTCGATATGCTCGAGAGCCAGGCCGTTCAAGGTTTTTGGCCCGTCCACCGGTAAATCCCAGTTGGTGGTCTTATTGATGTCGCGAATATTGGCAGCACCGTCGATCAGGTAAGAGCCGTCATCCTGTTTGGCTATTTCGTCTTCGGGCTCGAAAATATTGGTGGTGAAATCGCCGACGATCTCTTCGAGGATGTCGTCGAGAGTGGCCAGGCCCTCAATCTCCCCGTATTCATCGACCACTAGCCCGAGGCGATATTTGTTTTTCTGGAAGTTAATCAGCTGAATATGCAGAGGCGTTTCAGCGGGAATAAAGTAAGTGGGGTTGGTGAAACGCTTGATAGCTTCTTTAGTGAGCTCGCCTTCGCCGCCACGCAATATACGGCTCATCTTGCGCATGTGGAGAATACCTACAATCTCATTAATATCGCCTTCGTAGACGGGTAGGCGAGTGTGTTCGGTGTTGATAATGCACTCGACCAGGGTGTCGATGTCATCCTCCAGGTTGAGACCGAGGATTTCACTGCGCGGCACCATAATGTCGTTGACGCTAATTTTTTCCAGATCGAGAACACTGATCAGCATGTCCTGATGGCGTGAGGAGAGGTTCTCTTCTTTGGCCTCATCCACCACCGTGCGTAACTCTTCTTTACTAAGGCTGTCGTCAACTTTCTTTAAAGGGTTAAAACCAAGGATGCGCACCAGAGCGTTGGATAAATGATTCACTATCCACACCAACGGATAGGCAATTTTCAGTAGAGGCTTGAGAATATGGCTGGCTTTGAAAGCGACGGCTTCAGGGTGCAGGGCGGCGATGGTTTTCGGTGTCACCTCTGAAAAAATCAAAATGGCAAAGGTGAGGCCAAGAGTGGCGACAAAAATGCCGATTTCAGGGCCAAACAGGCGAGTGCTAATGATAGAGGCAATGATGGAGGCGAGAATATTGACCGCGTTATTGCCGATCAGAATGATGCCAATCAGTCGGTCGGGGCGTTCGAGAAGCCTCTGGGCACGCCGGGCGCCACGGCTTTTTTTAGCGAGATGTTTCAGCCGGTAGCGGTTGAGAGACATCATGCCTGTTTCGGAACCAGAGAAAAAAGCAGAGATCATCAGCAGGCCAGCCAGCACACTGGCCAGTAACCATATCGGGGCGTCGTTCAAAGAGGGGCTAGGCTCTTGTAGCTAAGGACCGCTCATGTTGAAGTAGTTTGCACTGTATGGCAACTGGGTTTAATGACAGGCTTTAAGCCAGAATAACCTCAAGGACAAACTTGGTGCCCCAGAAGGCGAGCATCAATAGGGTGAAGCCACCGAGAGTCCATTGCGTAGCCGTTTTACCGCGCCAGCCCCAGCGGAAATGACCCCACAATAAGATGCCGTAAACTAGCCAGGCGATAATGGAGAAAACCGTTTTGTGCACAAGGTGCTGGGCAAAAAAGTTATCGACAAACAGCAGGCCGCTAACCAGCGCCAGAGTGAGCAGGGTAAAGCCGGTGATTATCAGCCCAAATAGCAGGCTTTCCATGGTTTGCAGGGGTGGCAGTATGCGCATTAAAGCGCTGCTGTGATGATGATGTAGTTGACGGTTTTGGTAGGCGAGAAAGAGGGCTTCAAGCGCGGCAATACTCAGCAGACTGTAGGCAATAATCGAAAGCAGTATATGCAGGCTTAACCCCAGGGGCAGGTTGTTGCGGGGTGGGCTTTGCCAAAGGGGTAGCAACGATAGAGCCAAAGCCAGGGCGCTGAAGGGAAACAGCAGCAGGAAAAGACTGTGAAAGGGCCGGCGCAAGCTGCCGGCTACAACCATGAAATTGATGACCATAAATATCGCCACCGAGAGAGGCAGCAGGCTGAAGCTGGTACCTGAGTCGGTAAAAATTTGTCGCCAGCTGGTGGCAAAGTGGGCGGCTAAAGCCAAGCCGCTAAGCCCGAGTACCGAGCCTTGGGCGATGGATGCAGTGCTACCAGAGGGTTGTAAGCTGGCGCGAACTTGCAGGCCGAAAGCGGTCAAATAGCAGGCGATGGCTAATGTGGCAGTAAGTGGTACGGACATAACAGCTGTTCGTGTTGATCAGATTCGTCGAGTTTGGCACAGAAAGCCAGTGGCGCAAAGTCTATAGCTCACTCTCACTTTGCCCGATCATGGTTCGGCAGCTTGTTGGCCTTTTAGTGGCACGACATGACTGCCGGTGAGGCTGTTGATCGGTTATACTGGGCGGCTGATTCGCCAAATTCTAGCGCCTAAACTCAAAGCAAAGCGAGAATAACCTTTTAAGTAAGCGGGGATAACAAGACCATGGCTCTATTCGAAAATCTTAGTGACCGCCTTTCACACAGTCTGAAAGCCATTTCTGGCAAATCGACCCTGAGTGAAGAGAATATTAAGGACACTTTGCGTGAAGTGCGTATGGCGCTGTTGGAGGCTGATGTTGCCCTGCCGGTGGTGAAGACCTTTATTGACCAGGTGCGAGATAGAGCGGTGGGTCAGGAGGTTAACCTCAGTCTCAATCCGGGCCAGCAATTTCTAAAAATTGTGCAGGAACAACTCGAACTGGTGATGGGTGCTAGCAACGAGAGCCTCAATCTTGCTGCCGCGCCGCCAGCCGTTATTTTAATGGCCGGCTTGCAGGGTGCGGGTAAAACCACCTCTGTTGCCAAGTTGGCGCGTTATTTGAGCGAGCGCGAAAAGAAAAAAGTCATGGTGGTCAGTGCTGATGTCTATCGCCCGGCGGCGATTAAGCAGCTAGAGGTATTGGCCGCAGAAGTCGGTGCTGAGTTCTTCCCCAGTGCCACTGAGCAGAGTCCGGTCGATATCGTCAATGCGGCATTGGCAGCGGCGCGCAAAAGTTTTGCCGATGTACTGATTGTCGATACCGCGGGTCGCCTGCATATCGATGAAACCTTGATGGATGAGATCAAGGATCTTCACACTGCCGTAAAGCCGGTTGAAACACTATTCGTTATCGATGCCATGATTGGTCAGGATGCCGTGAATACGGCCAGCGCCTTTAATGATGCCCTGCCTTTAACCGGGGTTATTTTGACCAAGGTTGATGGCGATGCCCGTGGCGGTGCGGCGCTATCTGTGCGCCAGGTCACTGGCAAGCCGATCAAATTCCTCGGTGTAGGTGAAAGAACCGATGCTCTCGAGCCCTTCCATCCGGAGCGAGTAGCCTCGCGTATTCTCGGCATGGGCGACATGCTCTCGCTGATCGAAGAGGTGGAGCGCAAGGTCGACAAAAAGAAAGCCGACAAGCTCATTAAAAAGGTACAAAAAGGCAAGCGCTTTGACCTTAACGATCTGCGTGACCAGCTGCAGCAAATGCAAAACATGGGCGGCATGGGTGACTTGCTTGAGAAACTACCCGGCATGGGCAATATGGCGCAAATGGCTGAGCAGGCAAATCTCAGTTCACAGCTGGGCCGCATGTCGATCATTATTGACTCGATGACGCTGGCTGAAAGATCCAATCCCGATCTTCTCAATGGCTCGCGCAAGCGACGCATTACCCAGGGTTCCGGCACTAGTATTCAGGATCTTAATCGTTTGCTTAAGCAATATAAGCAAATGAGCAAGATGATGAAGAAAATGAAGGGTAAGGGTATGAATAAAATGATGCGTGGCATCGAGGGCATGATGTCGCAAAGCGGCGCCCAGGGCGGCGGTATGCCACCCGGTGGCTTCCGTCGTTAGTAGTTTTAAAATTGTTCCGAAAAGGTGGTTTTCTTTACGCCATAATTAACGTAAAATACCGCGCCTTTCCGTAGGGCTGTGAGTGGCTTGGCAGTGTCTTTTATTTTAGAGCGTTGCCAAGGCTTTTAATCAGGCCCTGCGAAATGTACGACCGGATGGGTATTTACCCCCGGTAGGCTTACCCCGGCATAATTACCCCGGTAAAAACAGGAAAATAGATTTCATGGTCACAATACGTCTGGCACGTGGTGGTTCAAAAAAACGCCCTTTCTACCATCTGACGGTTAGTGATAGCCGCCGTTCACGCGATGGTCGCTACATTGAGCGCGTTGGTTTTTTTAATCCTCTCGCCCGTGGGCAGGAAGAGTCACTGCGTATTAATCAGGAACGCATCGATTACTGGGTGAGCAATGGCGCTACTTTGTCTGAACGCGTTGCTAGTTTGTTGAAAAAGGCCGCTAAAGCCGCAGCCTAATTTCTGGGCCCCGTTAATCAGGGTCTGGTAAATAGGTTTTAGTGTAGGGATGGATAAACCTGGCAAATATGCAGTGGTAGCTCGGATTACTGGAGCCCACGGTATTAAAGGTTGGGTAAAAGTACATTCTTATACCCAGCCTGCAGAAAATGTTTTTAACTATAAGCCCTGGCGGATCGAGCTCGATGGCCGCTGGCAGGAGTTCGAAGCCGATAGTTTTCGGGCTCAGGGTAAAGGTACAGTTGCACACTTGTGCGGCATTGATGGCCGCAACGAGGCCGAGGCTTTAAGTGGTCTCAATATTTGCGTGTTACGCGAACAGTTTGATGCTCTCGAAGGCGGTGAGCACTACTGGTACGAGCTTCAGGGGTTGAAGGTTTATAGCCTGGTTGAAGAGGCTCGTGTACTGCTTGGTGAAGTGTCGGGGTTCCTCGAAACCGGCGCCAACGATGTACTGGTGGTCAAAGGCTGCAGTGGCAGTATCGATCAGAAAGAAAGATTGATTCCCTATGTGGATCAGTTCTTGCTGAAGATCGATACCGATGAGGGAGAAATCCTCGTTGACTGGGATCCAGAGTTTTAGGTTGGCTGGCGTGTTGAAAAGCGCTGGAGAAAAAACAGGAAAAATGATCAGTCAGGCTGACATGCCGTCGCGGTGTTATAGCAAGTGAAAATAGCACTGGTGACTCTGTTTCCTGAAATGTTCAAAGCGGTAACGGATTACGGTGTAACTGGGCGGGCGCTCAGCAAGGGTTTGGTGGAAGTTGGGTTTTTTAACCCTCGTGATTACACCGCAGACCGTCATCACAGTGTTGATGACAGACCCTATGGCGGAGGGCCGGGCATGGTAATGACCCTGGAACCCTTACGCGAGGCCATAACGGAGGCCAGGGCCTGGATGCAAGGCCCGTGCAAGGTGGTGTATTTGTCGCCACAGGGACAATTATTGAAACACCAGGCGGTTGCCGATTTTGCCGAGTGCAAAGAAAACCTGGTGCTGATAGCCGGACGCTACGAAGGTATTGATGAGCGACTGCTGTCGCTAGAGGTCGACGAAGAATGGTCGATTGGTGATTATGTGCTTAGCGGAGGTGAGCTACCGGCGATGGTGCTGATGGATGCTCTGCTCAGGCAGTTGCCGGGCGTACTGGGTCACCAGGCATCGGCTGAAGAGGATTCGTTTGTTGGTGGTTTGCTCGATTGTGAGCACTACACGCGCCCCGAAGTTTATGAGGGCATGGCGGTTCCCGAAGTACTACTTTCGGGTAATCATGAAAGAATACGGCGTTGGCGTTTACAGCGCTCGTTGTTGAGAACACGGTCGCGACGGCCGGAGCTGTTGGCGGCGTTGACGCTGACAGAGGAGCAGGCGGCAATATTGGCCGAGGCTTCAAAAGAGTAAGTATGGGACAGGTGGTTTGAACCCGTTCGGACAGGTGGTTTGAACCGGTTCATAGAGACAACGAATAGAAATATTGAGCAAAAATTTTAACAACAATTGCGGGCTTCACAGCAAGTTGTTGACGACATTAACCCGGCTGTGAAGCCGTACAGAGAGTTATCAGGAGCTGGTCATGAGCAAAAACAAAATTATCGCTGAACTTGAAGCGGAGCAAATGGGTCAAGAAATTCCATCCTTTAGCCCCGGTGATACCCTTGTTATTCAGGTCAAGGTCCGCGAGGGTGATCGTGAGCGTCTGCAGGCTTTCGAAGGTGTTGTGATTGCTAAGCGCAATCGCGGTATCAACTCAGCTTTTACTGTGCGCAAGATTTCCAGCGGCATCGGTGTCGAGCGTACTTTCCAGACTTACAGCAAGGCGATTGACAGCATTACGGTTAAGCGTCGCGGCGACGTGCGCCAGGCCAAGCTGTACTACTTGCGTGAACTGTCGGGTAGGGCGGCGCGCATCAAGGAAAAACTTAGCTAGAGTTTTATCCTGCAGCGTTAAAAAGGCGGCTTCGGTCGCCTTTTTTGTGTCTGTTTTGTTTCTGTGTAGTGGCTATTTATCGCTGTTATGTAGGTGGCGGTACTATGCGTTAACAGCATTTACAGTGCCAAGGCTGAAGCACTACACTCTCGCTATGAATATTGGGACGGATGATGAGCGCATCGATAAATATATTGATGCACTGTGGCTGGAAAAGGGCTTAAGTGATAACACGCGAGAGTCCTATCGCCGAGATCTGTCGGCCTTTAGCCAATGGCTGGGGCCGCAGGGCGCAACGCTAATGGACGCCGACGAGGCTTTGCTGGCTGATTACATGGCCTATCGCCTGGATCCCGAGAGCAGTCCCCGCTCGGCGGCTCGCTCACTGTCTTGCCTGAGGGGCTTTTATCAATATTGGTTGCGGGAAAAGCAGATCAGCGTTAATCCGACAGCGAATGTCCCCAGTCCGAAACTGCCTCAGCCAATACCCAAAAGCTTGAGTGAGGCGGAGGTCGATCAATTATTGCTGGCTCCCGACACCGACACCGCCATCGGCCTGCGCGATAAAACCATGATCGAGCTGCTCTATGCCACCGGCCTTCGGGTCTCCGAACTGGTGGCTTTGACTATCAGTCAGGTCAATGTTCGCCAGGGTGTTGTGCGGGTAATCGGCAAGGGCGCCAAAGAGCGCTTAGTGCCCGTCGGCGAAGAGGCGCTGGATTGGTTGACGCGTTATTTGCGCCACGCTCGCCCTGAGTTACTGGGTATGAACGCTAGCGAAGTGCTGTTTCCCAGTCAACGGGGTCGCGGCATGACCCGCCAAACCTTCTGGCACCGACTTAAGCATTGGGCGAGCGTGGCGGGCATTGATCAAGCCCTGTCCCCTCACACCTTGCGTCACGCCTTTGCGACACACTTGTTGAATCATGGGGCCGATTTACGGGTGGTGCAACTTTTGCTGGGCCACAGTGATTTATCGACCACGCAGATTTACACCCATGTTGCCAAGGCTCGACTGCAAGAGTTGCATGCCGAGCACCACCCCAGAGCCTAGTTGTCATCAGGGTAGGGAACAGATGGTCGGCAATGTGTTCCAATGATTGTCTTTCAAGCAGTGAGTAGTGGAGTTTTTGTTTATGTGCAAAATATTTAGATTCGATGCGATGAGTTGTCTGATAACAAGCTTGCGACGCTTATGCGTTGTCGGCGCCGTTATGGCTTGTGTGGTTCAACCGCTGTGGGCAGCGGAGCAGGGCAATGGCGCGGGTGAAGTGAATAGTGAGCGCAAGGCGCGCATTATGGCTAGCCTGCGTTCGGCGCGTCCCGATCTCAACTATGGCGATATTAAGGCGAGCCCCATCTCGAGCATATCAATGGTGCAGGTCGACAATGGCCCCATGCTCTATGTCTACAACGATGGCGAATTCTTTTTTGACGGCGACCTCTATCAGGTTGGCAAGGGTCGCTTTATTAACCTCAAAGAGCAGGCTCTAATGGCGGTGCGTAAAGACCTGTTGGCCGAAATTCCGCTGACAGACACGATTGTTTTCTCGTCGACCGGGCCAGTTCAGGGTGTTATCAATGTGTTTACCGATGTCGACTGTGGCTATTGCCGCAAGCTGCATAAAGAGGTGCCTGAGCTCAATGCCATGGGCATAGAGGTGCGTTATCTGGCTTTTCCTCGGGCGGGTATTGGCTCGGCTTCCTATCAAAAAATAGCCTCTGCCTGGTGTGCTGATAAGCCCCGGCAAGCTTTAACGGCGCTGAAAAACGGCGAGAAAATCGAGCAGAATGTGTGTGCCGATAACCCCGTGGCAAAACAGTACAACCTGGGTCAGCAAATGGGCGTCAATGGCACCCCGGCCATCGTGCTGGCGGATGGTTCGCTGTTGCCCGGTTATCGCCCTGCGGCGGACCTCGCCAGAGTGCTGGGTATCAATGGCGGGCAGAGTAGCGCCGCCCGTTGACACTCGGCATGGCCGCCATTAAGGTGGCCCTCTTTTTTTATTATCTGCAGGCGGGGACTCCTTGAAGTCAGTCAATATTGGGATTTGTGGTCTGGGTACCGTCGGTAGCGGCACCTTTAATGTGCTGGCTCGTAATAGGGCCTTGATTAATGCGCGGGCTGGCTGCGACATTAATGTAACGGTAGTCGGTGCCCGCCGCGATAATGCTAGTTGCGATACCGCTGAAGTCGTTGTTGAAAGAGATATTTTCGCCCTCACCAATCGCACTGATGTTGACATTATTGTCGAGCTGATCGGCGGCACCACCACGGCAAAAGAGCTGGTATTGCAGGCCATCGCCAACGGTAAACACGTCGTCACCGCCAACAAGGCACTGATCGCCGAATACGGCAATGAGATTTTCGCCGCCGCTGAAAAACAGGGCGTTTGCGTTGCCTACGAAGCCGGTGTCGCCGGTGGCATCCCCATTATTAAGGCTCTGCGCGAAGGCTTGTCGGCGAACAAAATTGAATGGTTGGCCGGCATTATTAATGGCACCGGCAACTTCATTCTCACTGAAATGCGTGACAAGGGCCGTGACTTTGCCGATGTATTGGCTGAAGCCCAGGCGCTGGGTTATGCCGAAGCCGACCCCGCTTTTGATGTTGAGGGTACAGACGCCGCTCACAAATTGGTGATTCTCGCCTCCATCGCCTTTGGTATGCCCCTGCGTTTCGACGCTGTCTTTACCGAGGGCATTACCGCGATTCAGCCCGAAGACGTGGTTTACGCCGAAGAGCTGGGTTATCGCATTAAACATTTGGGCATCGCGAAACAGCGCGAAGATGGCGTTGAGCTACGCGTTCACCCCACTTTAATCCCCGAGCGCCAGTTAATTGCCCAGGTCAACGGCGTCATGAATGCGGTGATGGTCAAAGGCGATGCCGTTGGCCCCACTTTGTACTACGGCCCGGGTGCTGGTGCCGAGCCGACGGCTTCTGCTGTGATTGCCGATATCGTTGATGTGGCGCGCAGCATCGGCTCTGCCGCTGAAAATTGCGTACCCGCACTGGGCTTTGCCAGCGAGACTATTGTTGACCCCGGTGTGCTCGATATTAACGACGTTGAAAGCGCGTATTACCTGCGCGCCTCGGTGCTCGATCAGCCCGGTGTGCTATCTAGTGTGGCGCAGATTATGAGCCAGCGGGGCATCAGTATAGAGGCTATTATTCAGAAAGAGCCACCTGCCGGTGCCAGCGATGTGCCGTTGATTATGCTCACCAATACGACTCGCGAACAGAACCTGCGTGATGCGGTTGGGGAGATCGAAGCCCTGCCATCAGTAAATGGCTCAATCGTGAAAATTCGCCTCGAAAGTCTCGATACATAAATAACAGCAGCTGCGTTTATAGCAATAAAGTCAGCTCCAAACTGTTCTGTAGAAGGTTAAAACGTGAAATATATCAGCACTCGTGGTCAGGCTCCCGCTCTGTCTTTTGAAGAGGTGGTTTTGACGGGCCTGGCACCCGATGGCGGCTTGTTCGTGCCACAAACTCTGCCCCAGTTCAGCCGTGAAGAAATTGCCTCCTGGGCGAGCCTGCCCTACAACGAGCTGGCCCTAAAAGTGATATCGCCCTTTGTGGATGGCGCTATTCCCGCCGCCGATTTGAAGGGCATTATTGATGCCTCTTATAGCGATTTTCGCCATCGCGCCATCGCGCCCCTGGTACAGAGCGGCCATAACGAGTGGATACTCGAACTCTTTCACGGCCCGACCCTGGCCTTTAAAGATTTTGCCCTGCAGTTTCTCGGTTATCTGCTCGACTATATTCTCGACAAGCGCGGCCAAAAAGTGGTGATTATGGGTGCCACCTCGGGCGACACCGGCTCGGCGGCGATAGAGGGCTGCCGGCGCTGTAAGAATATTGATATTTTTATCCTCCATCCCCACGGCCGGGTCTCCGATGTACAACGTCGCCAAATGACCACTGTGATGAGCGACAACATTCACAATATCGCCGTTGAGGGCAATTTTGACGATTGCCAGAATATGGTCAAAGCCAGCTTTGGTGACCAGTCTTTTCTGCCCGATGGACGCCAGTTAGTGGCGGTGAANTCCATCAACTGGGCGCGGATTATGGCGCAAATTGTCTATTATTTTTGGGCGGCGCTGTCGGTGGGNGGGCCTCACCGGCNGGTATCCTTCGCTGTGCCCACGGGTAATTTTGGCGATATTTTTGCCGGTTATTTAGCCCGAGGTATGGGCTTGCCAGTGGAGCAACTAGTGATTGGCACCAATGCCAACGACATTCTGCACCGCTGCATTAGCGCCAATGACCATAGTAAAAAGCCCATCGAGCACAGCCTGTCGCCGAGTATGGACATTATGGCGTCGAGCAATTTCGAACGTTTGTTATTCGACCTCTATGGCAAAGACGGCGCGGCCATCGACAGTCTGATGACGTCATTGGGTGCAGGTAGTGTCAGTCAACTCGACCCGGCGGCGCTGGCACAGGCGCGCAAGGTCTTTAGCTCCTATCGTCTTGACGATGCAGAGACACTGCAGGTGATTAGCGATGAGTACGAGAGTAGCGATTACCTGCTCGACCCCCACTCTGCGATTGGCCTGCAGGCGGGTCGCCAGTGCCGTCGCTCATTACAAATACCGATGATCTGCCTGGCCACCGCCCACCCGGCAAAATTCCCCGCTGCGGTAATGCAGGCGGGTTACCCCGAAAGCCCCGCATTGCCCCATCACATGGCAGACCTCTTTGAACGTGAGGAGCGCTACCACGTCGAGGCCAATGATCTGGCGAAGGTACAGGCCTACATGGCGGCGCATATTACCGTTTAGGAACGCAATATGCCGGAGTTAGCCGCTGCTCAATCACCTTTGGTGCGCTACCGCGAATCTGAGTTGAGCGGCGTCGACTTTGACGCCGCCATGCCCGCGCTGTTACAGCGGGTTTATGCTGGGAGAGGTATTTTTAGCCAACAAGAACTGTCATTAAAGCTGGCCGAATTACCCCGACCCGATTCCCTGCGCGGTCTCAATGCCGCCCTCGATTTACTCTGTGACGCGCTGCGCCAAAACCAGTCAATATTGATTGTCGGTGACTTCGATGCTGACGGTGCCACCAGTACCGCTCTGGCTGTGCTGGCTCTGCGGGCCCTCGGTTTTAAGCAAGTTGATTTTCTGGTGCCCAATCGTTTTGACTACGGTTACGGTTTGACGCCAGAGATTGTCGCTCTCGCTCAGCAAACTAAGCCCGACCTTATTCTCACCGTCGACAATGGTATTTCCAGTATTTCAGGCGTACTCGCCGCTCAGGCTGCGGGGATTAAAGTACTGGTGACAGACCACCATTTGCCCGGTGCTGAGCTACCCGCTGCCGATGCCATCGTCAATCCCCACCAGCCCGACTGTGGTTTTGTTGCCAAGAATTTGGCCGGTGTCGGTGTGGTGTTTTACCTGCTGAGTGCACTGCGTGGTCGTCTGCGCGAGCAAAACTGGTTTGCAGAATCAGGGCTGACAGAGCCGAATATGGCCGACTGGCTCGACCTGGTCGCCCTTGGCACCGTCGCTGATGTAGTGCCGCTGGATAAAACCAACCGCGTGCTGGTAAATGAAGGTTTACGGCGACTCCGTGCGGGGCGGGCCCGGCCCGGTATTCTCGCTCTGCTTGAATTGACGAATAAAGACCGACAGTGGCTGGTGGCCTCCGACCTGGGCTTCACTGTCGGGCCACGCCTTAATGCAGCGGGTCGGCTCGATGATATGAGCATTGGCATTCGCTGCCTGCTGAGTAATGATCCGGCTGAGGCTCGTCAACTCGCCGTACGGCTTGATGAATTAAACCAGGACCGCCGTTTGATCGAAGCCGATATGCAAAGTGAGGCGCTGACACTATTAGCCGAGCTGGATTTTGACGCCGACAATATGCCCTGGGGTCTTTGCCTTTACGATCAGGGTTGGCACCAGGGTGTGGTTGGCCTGCTGGCCTCGCGCATTAAAGACAAGCTACACCGCCCGGTTGTCGCCTTTGCCGAAGCAGGTGAGGATGACTTAAAAGGCTCGGCACGCTCTATCCCCGGTTTTCATATTCGCGATGCCTTTGATGCCATTGCCAGCCGTCATCCCGAATTGCTCGACCGCTTTGGTGGTCACGCCATGGCTGCGGGATTGTCTCTTAAAAAAGAACACTTCCCAGCCTTTGCCGCGGCCTTTGACGAAGAGGTGCGCCGACAGTTGAGTGCGGACGAGCTGGCGGCAGAGGTGCTCACCGATGGCGAATTAGAGCAGGATGATTTTAGTCTCGATATGGCTCAGCATCTACGCGATGGCGGCCCCTGGGGGCAGCACTTTCCCGAACCCTGTTTTTACGGTGAGTTCTCTGTGGTGCAGCATCGGGTGGTGGGCGGCAAGCATCTGAAGCTAGTATTGGGCTATGGTCCATCGAGTGAGCAGGTGGTCGATGCCATTGCCTTCAATACGGTCGAGGAGGGTAGCGTACCCGTCGTACCCGAGCGGGTAGCCGCCGTTTATCGCCTGGATATTAATCGCTTCCGAGGGCGGGAATCACTGCAGTTGATGGTTGAGCATTTGTATCTTTGAGAATAGGCTTGGCCTGTAAGAAAGCCCCGTTTTTCAGGCGGGGCAGGTGGCCTTTTCGTCTTATTGTGTTTCTACAGCGCCTTTTTCAACGAGCTGTTGAATCTGACTGTCTTCGTAGCCAAGATCCTGCAAAATACTGACACTATCGGCACCCAATGCTGAGCCGATGTGGGCGGGTACTTTAGCGGAGCCGTCGATCCAGAAGGGGCTATTAACCGCCTGACCACGACCAAAATTGTGGCCTTCGACATCAATAAACATATCGTTTTCCAGGGCCTGTGCATCGTCGATAACATCTTCAAAAGTGGCGACCACGCTGAAGGTGATTTTGTTGTCACGCAGGCGCTCGCGCCACTCCTCACAGTTTCGGCTGCTAAAAATATCACGGAGAATTGCGCCGAGTTCTTTGGCGTGTTTAAAGCGTATGGCGAGTTGTGCAAAGCGCGGGTCAACTGCGAGGTCGGGCCGCTCGATAGCTTTAATAAAATTGGGCCAGTGCTTTTCTTCCTGAATCACTATCAGTGAAATCCAGCGCTCATCCTTGGTGCGATAGTAATTCACCAGTGCACTACCGGGTTTTGCCGGGTTGAGGCGGCGGTAGGGTTTGGTGCCAGCCAGGATGCCAGACAGAGCACTGGATGCAGCCCATAGGCCATTGGCCATTAAACTGGTACTGATTCTACTGCCCTTGCCGCTGCGCTCTCGCTTGTAGAGACCGGTCATAATTGCTGCGTACATTGTCATCGCACTGGGGTGGTCGCCCATCGCCGGGGAAGGCATGGCAGGGTCGCCTTCGGCGGTGCGCACGGCATCCATTAAACCGGTGCGCGCCCAGTAGGCGTT
>JGI24025J20009_10001670_pt1 | contig 16587 bp, 18 predicted proteins | sample Cruoilmetagenom3_FD_20009 | JGI IMG/M metagenome (IMG submission 20009) | reverse complement strand
GAGCGGTGTAAATGCCATGTTCTTTGGCTCCTTGGCTCAAAGTTTCTCCCATAGCCCCTCGCTGGGGCCGTTAGCACTCAGTGCATTCGAGTGCTAACGGCACATAGCTAAGGACTGCTTGGGGGTGTGTCAATATATCTGCTCAAATATTTGCAATCCACATTTGCCTCTGGTCGGGCGCGCGATTAGGTTGTCTTAACTTTGACAAATAACAGGTTGGTCTTATGCGGATTCTTCTTTCAGCACTGATGGTGATCATGCAGGCAACAATGCTGCAGGCCATGTGCGAGGGCACGGACCTGATCGCCGCAATGCCCGCAACTGAACGCAACGCATTGCAAGAAAGTGCCGAAGCGACGCCTTATCCCAAGGGCCTGTTGTGGCAGGCCACACGCGGCGACACTCAGATCGCCTTTTTCGGAACCTACCATTTTCCACATGCCCAAACCGCGGCCCATCTGAGCGCGCTCAAACCCCGGATTGAAGCCGCAGATCGGGTCTATCTTGAAGTGTCAAACGATGATCAGGCCAAACTGCAATCCGAGATGAGCCGCGACCCTTCGATCATGTTCATCACCACCGGCCCCACCCTGCCCGACCTGCTGGGCGAGGAAGACTGGGCAACCTACAAAGCCGCCATGGCCGAACGCGCCATTCCTGGCTTCATGGCGGCCAAGTTCAAACCTGTCTGGGCCGCGATGATGCTGGGGGTTGGCCCCTGCGAGGTCCGCGCCGACGCGATGGAGGCCCACGGCATCGACATGCAGATTGGTGAACATGCCGCCGCTATCGGCACTCCCAGCCGAAGCCTGGAAGACTACCGCACCTTGCTGACCATGCTCGACAGTTTCCCACAAGAAGACCAACTGGACATGATCCGCCTGTTCTTTGCCTGGTCTGGCAGCGCCGATGATATGGCCTATACGCTGCGCCAACGCTACCTGGCCCAGGAAATCGGGATCATCTGGGAGTATTCGCGTTACGTGTCCTTGAAGTTTGGCGGACCAAACGCCGAACAAGACTTTGCATTGATGGAACAACAACTGCTGATTGACCGCAACAAGGGCTGGGTTGATCTGTTACTGAACGAGGCGACAGGCAAACAGGTCTTCGTGGCAGTTGGTGCCGCCCACCTGCCCGGCGATGACGGCGTTCTGAACCTGCTGACGCAGGAGGGGTTTGACATAACTGCGCTGGATTTCAATCCGTAGGGTGGGGTTTCACCCCACCCTACACATCTTGAGCCGCTTCAGCCCCCGCATCACTGAGTGTATACATCCCGCGCGCAACCCGGAAAAACCAGCCCGAGTGGTTATCAGCCATAATCCTTGTTGCCCGTGCCACCCCGGTGGCGTTTGCAATCGCCGCCCCCGACGACGGCCCATGCCCCGCCAGATAGCCAACACAGCGCAGCGCATCCTGCTTGTACGAGGTCATCACCTGCCCGCGAGTGCCCCCGGCATTCGGATCCCCCTCGCGCGCCTTGAATTCCTTCATCAACGCGGCGTGGCGCACCTTGGACTTGCGAGGCCTGAATTCTGCCGGATCACAATGCACCTGCACCGTATCATCCTTCAGCCGCACGCTCAGCACGCCCAGGCCCAGCCGTTTGCACAGCCCAATGTTGCCCTTGAATGCCCGCCAGCCCGCCTTGCCTTTCCAGCGCGGCACAGCCACATAAACCTGATCAGTCACCGCCTGACGCGCCACGCCCTGTTGCAACAACGTCAGCGAAAACCCGGTTTTCAGCTCAACCACCAGCGGCGCGCCACCTTCGCGCAGGGCCACCACATCGGCCGCCCCCACTTCGGATTTCACCTCATATCCCTGACCCTCCAGCCAGGATTTCACAGGGGCGTATAAATCGGTCTCGGCGGTTTTTGTCATCTCGTGCAATTTGGCCGCATATGGGATGGGTGACAAGCCCCACAACCAGGCCTATAAGGCGCGCAAATCATCCCATTTGACCTCAAGGATCATACCAACATGACCACGCTTGTTTTTGGCCATAAATCCCCCGACACCGATTCCACCGGCTCTGCCATTCTCTGGGCCTGGTATATGAACGAGGTTAAGGGCAACGATGCCGAAGCCGTGCTGCTGGGCGAGCCCAACACCGAAGCCGCCTTTATGCTGACCCGTTGGGACCAGGCGAAACCCCGTATCATTTCAGATGTGGACACAGATCAGCCCTGCGTGATTGTTGACACCAACAACCCCGCTGANCTGCCCGCAAACATCAACAANGCCGATGTTCAGGCGATCATCGACCACCACAAACTGGTTGGCGGGCTGGAAACCAAAGGCCCGATTGAAATCACCGTGCGNCCTCTGGCCTGCTCCGCCACATTGATCATTGATCTGATNGGCGATGATGCTGCNCGNATGCCCGATTGGGCCAAAGGCATTGCGCTGACGTGCATCCTGTCTGACACGCTTGAATTCCGCTCGCCCACCACCACCGACCATGACCGCAGCGTGGCCGAAGCGCTGGCCGCTGATCTGGGCCTTTCGATCCCTGATTATGCCGCTGATATGTTTGCTGCAAAATCCGATGTTTCGGCCTTCTCGGACGCCGAATTGCTGCGCATGGACAGCAAGGAATACGGCGTTGACGGCACCAAATTTCGTGTTTCAGTTCTGGAAACCACGGCGCCCGCCACTGTGCTGGACCGCAAAACCAGCATAATGGATGCCATGACAGCCGTAGCGCGCGAAGATGGCGTCGATCAGGTGCTGTTGTTTGTTGTGGATATCCTGAACGAAGAAGCCACGATGCTCATCCCCAACGATCTGACCAAATCCGTGGCCGAGAAAAGCTTTGGCGCCACGGTTTCCGGCGATGCCGTGGTCCTGCCCGGCATCATGAGCCGCAAAAAACAGATCATTCCGAACCTGAAAGTCTGAAGCCACCAAAATTGGTGTTCAACGCCCGGGGCCGAACCGCCTCGGGCGTTTGCATATGTGCCGGGCGGGGCTGAGATGCGAAGTTGATCTCAATTGCCCATCAAGATTGCCCGAACCCCTGCCCCATGCTAACGTGATCACACAAGAGGCAGAGCAGGCCCACAAAACGATATGACGGCACTCAATCAATACCAACGGCTTGAGGCGGCTGGGCTATGGCGCCCGTCCCCGGACGCGCAGCGCAGCGATGTGATCGTCTCGATTGGCGATGCCACGCTCACCATCTCCGACACCCGCGACCGCGCATTGGCGCATTGGTCACTGGCCGCCGTCGAGCGTGCCAACCCCGGCACCCGTCCCGCCATCTATCACCCCGATGGCGACCCCGGCGAAACGCTGGAACTGGCTGAAACCGAAAAAGAGATGATCGCCGCGATTGAAAAACTGCGCGGTGCAATTGAGCGCAGTCGGCCACATCCCGGTCGGCTGAGGCTGGTGATGCTATTGGCGTCTTTTGCTTGCGTCGCGGCCCTTGGGGTGTTCTGGCTGCCTGATGCGGCACGCAATCATGCGGTCTCGGTGGTGCCTCAGGTAAAGCGCGCTGAAATTGGCGCAGCCCTGCTGAACCATATTCAGGCTGTCACTGGCCCCCCCTGCCATGAACCCGCCGGCAGCGCCGCGCTGGGACGACTGGCGCGGCGCGTACCTGCCCCACATGGCCCCGGCGCCTTGCTGGTGGTGCGCTCCGGCGTGGCTGAAGCGGCACATCTTCCGGGGGGCACCATCCTGCTGAACCAATCGTTGGTTGAGGATCACGAAGACGCCGATGTGGTCGCAGGCTATGTCATCGCCGAACGCCTGCGCGCGGAACTGCATGACCCGTTGTCTGATGTGCTGGTCCATGGCGGGCTGAGCGCCAGCATCCGCCTGCTTGCCACCGGGAAGATGCAGGATAAGGTGTTGAAATCCTATGCCAATGCTATGCTGACAGCCCAAAGCAAGCCGCTCAGTGACGCCGCCCTTTTGGCTGGATTTAACGTCTGGAAGATCCGCTCGACACCCTATGCCTATGCACGCGACATCTCGGGCGAGACAACCTTTGGCTTGATCGAGGCCGATCCCTTTGCCACAGACAGCCCGCCTGCGGTATTGTCGGATGCCGATTGGCTTCGGCTACAGGGGATTTGCGGCGGTTAAACCCACCATTGCCAGCCTAACGAATAAGCATCATCCGAGGCCGTTTCATCCGGCGTGCGTCCTGCGGCAAATGCCTGCTCAGATGCCGGTTGATCAGGCCGAATATCCCAACAATCACCAGCGTCAGCAGGATGAAATACCCCGCCAGAATGGGATAGGGGATAAATGGATTGAACGTCTTATCGGCAAAATAATTGGCATAATACAGCGCATCACCGCGCTGCTGCCACGCCGGAAAGCCCGAAAAGAACACCAGCGCTGTGGCATGAAACAGAAAGATCGCCTCGTTCGTGTAGGCAGGCCACGCCAGCCTTAACATGGTGGGCCAGATGATACGCCGAAACCGGGGCATACCGGAAAACCCATAAGCATCCGCCGCCTCCACATCGCCCTTGGGGATGGACCGTAATGCACCGTAGAAAATCTCGCCAGTATAGGCGGCAGTGTTCAAAAACAGCACGATCAGCGCCCCCAGCCAGGCGGCAGTGAACGGATTGAAAATCGGGCTCACCGATTTCAGCGCGAGAAAGCCGAAATAAGCAAAGAAGAACTGGATGAACAAAGGCGAGCCGCGAAACAACAGGACGAACCATTCAGCCAGCTTGCGCACCCATGTGGTTTTTGAAGCCTTGCCCAACGCCACCGCCGTGGCCAAAAAGAACCCGGAGATCAGGGCAAAGAACCCGAAATACACATTCCAGATCATGCCCGAGCCGATCAATGTAATCTGCTCGCACAGGGTGAAATCATCCTTGGGCAGCAGGCGTGCACCATAGCCTAAACTGCGAAAAGCGTAATCCTGAATGGTCTGCCAGCAGCTCATTACACGGCCGCCTTTCTCTGCGTTTCGCCACCCGTGGTCGCTTGCCCATGGGTCAGCTTAACCATCAGGCGTTCGATGAACAGCTCTGAGACCTTGGTGAAGCTCAGGTAAAACACCAGCAGCACTAAGAAGTACCACATCCGCCAATCGCCGTGGGGGTATTCGGTAAAGCGCGACAGTTTGGTGCCCCCCAACTCGCGCGCCCAATACACGATGTCCTCAACGCCCAGCAGAAACAACAACGGAGTCGCCTTGATCAGCACCATCCACAGGTTGCTCAGCCCCGGCAGTGCATAGACCCACATTTGAGGCACCAGAATACGCCAAAACGTCTGGCGGCGCGACATGCCATAGGCCTCGGCGGTTTCCAACTGCCCGTGCGGCACAGCGCGCATCGCCCCAAAAAGAACATTGGCCGCAAAGGCGCCAAAGACGATGGCAAAGGTCAGAACGGCCAGGAAAAATCCGTAGGTTTCATGCACCCATTGCGGGGCTTCTCCTAGTGGCAGCTTGGCCGCCTGACAGACGACAAAATCATTGCCCTGGCGAATGGGCTCGTCCCAGTCAGGGCATTTTATCTGATGCCGCGCCCATTCAAACATCTGGTCTAACGCAATGACAAAGAACAGGAAAAAGGCAATATCAGGCACACCGCGCACAATGGCGATATAGGTTTTGCCAAACCATTTGACCGGCCAGATCCGTGAACGCGCCGCCGTGGCCCCCGCAAACCCAAAGGCCAATGCCGTGGGGGCAGTGATCGCCAACAGTAACAACACCGTGCCAAACGATATATAAAACCCCGCGTGCTTGCCTGTGGTCAGGTAACACGACAGCCACGTCAGGCCTTCGAGGGTGCTGGGATCGGTGCAGTAGGAAAACATATGAGGTCAGCGAGGCCCTGTTCAGGACCCCGCCCTTTTATGAGTGGGTTTACTCGAACGTAGAGCCGATTTCCCATTTGGTGATCAGCGCATTGAGTGAACCATCGGCTTTCATGGAATCGATCGCCGTGTTGAATGTGGCTTTCAACTCAGCGTCGCTTTCGCGCACGCCCATGCCAACGCCGCCCCCCAGCAGAACCTGCTGCTCAAGCACCATCAGGCTGTCGTCCTCTGCGGCAATCGCCTCAAGGAAGGATGCGTCGGCAAACACCGCATCCGCTTCGCCATTGCGCACAGCTGCGACCGTTTCCTCGGGCGTAGCAAATTCAACCAGCGTGGCGTCGCTTTCCGCGATATGTGCGGCCTGGATTGTGCCGGTTTGAGTGGCGATTATGCCTTTTTCAACATCAGCATCCATCGACAACGCCACATACAATGTGGGGTCAGGTTGCGTGTAATTGTTCGTGAAATCAATCACTTCGTCACGTTCATCGGTGATCGACATGCCCGCAATGATGACATCATAGTTGCCCGAAACCAGGTTCGGAATGATGCTGTCCCACTCGTTGGTGACCCATTCACAGGTCAGCTCGGCACGTTTGCACAGCTCATCGCCCAGCTCGCGCTCAAAGCCGTCAACTTCGCCGCTGTCATTGATGAAGTTCCACGGAGGGTATGCGCCCTCGGTGCCCATCCGGACGACATCCATCGCCATGGCCATGCTGGCGCTCAGCGCCAATGCGGAGGTAGCAAGAACAAGTTTTTTCATTTTGGTTTCTCCCTAGTTTGTTCTCATGAGTAAACGTTAAACGGCCATGGTCGAGCTGAGGAATTGCTTCAGCCGTTCAGATTTTGGTGCTCCAAAGAGTGTGTCCGGCGCACCTTCTTCCTCAATCAGCCCCTGATGCAGAAACACGGTGTGATCCGATACATCAGCGGCCATTTTCATGTCATGGGTCACAATCAACATGGTACGGCCTTCCGTGGCCAAATCTTTGATAACCTTGACAACTTCCTGTTCCAATTCGGGGTCCAGCGCCGAGGTTGGTTCGTCAAACAGCAGCGCTTCGGGCTCCATGCACAAACCGCGCGCAATCGCCGCGCGTTGTTGTTGCCCGCCCGATAATTGTGCGGGAAACACATCACATTTATCGCCAATACCAACCTTGTCCAGATACTTGCGCGCCGATGCTTCGGCCTCACCCTTGTCACGGCCCAGCACGGTCACGGGCGATTCCATCACATTCTCCAGAACGGTCAAATGCGCCCAAAGATTGAATTGCTGGAAAATCATGCTCAGGTTGGTACGGATGCGCAGCACCTGTTTGGCATCCCCCGGATGCCGGTTCAGCCCGCTGCCCCGCCAGGTCACAGGTTCACCCTTAAACAGAATGTCACCTTGCTGGCTGTCTTCCAACAGATTGGCACAGCGCAGGATGGTGGATTTGCCCGACCCCGACGACCCAATCAACGAAATCACTTCGCCCTTCTGCGCCACCAAGTCCACACCTTTGATCACTTCCAAAGCGCCGTAAGCTTTGTGCAGGTTTCGAATTTCGATGACAGGTGTTTCGTCAGACAAGGCAGCATCCGGAAATATGACAGTATTCAGGAGGTTAATAGGGCCGAAAAAACGCATGAATGCAACTTGCAATACGCACGTCTTAGAGCGGAAATGCCTAACTGCACGATAAATCCATCCATTTCGGAGGCAACCTGCAAAATTTATGCAATGTCACAACGGATTTGGCGCATCCGGGTTGGGCACCGCCAGATAGGTCTCGGTTGGGATGGCGACAAGTCCTTTGAGGTGCAGCACGTCCAAATCCTGCGCCGACAGATCAGCGATGGCGGCGCTCACGGCCTCAAAATGCCGGGCAGAACCCCTGCCCTTGGCGGTGATATAAGGCAACACCGGGGTGGGCTTGGTGCGCGCGATTTCCCTGAGAGAGGCCGCAAACAGGTCATGGCGCTTCAACAGCTCCCAAGTCAGCGCGTCGATGGCGGCGATATCCGCCCGCCCCTCGGCCACGGCCATAGCGGACAGGCGATGCCCGCCGGTCTGCACCAGATTGCGAAACGTGATGCCTTTGGCCTGCGCGTGGGTCTGCGGCGCTGCCCACCCACTTTGCGATAGCGCTTCATTATAAGCGAACCGCGCCGTTTCAAAATCAGCAAGTTTGGCACGCGGATCATCTGCGCGCGTCACAAACACCGAGTTGTAATGCCCCGGCGGGCATCCCGGCAGCCCATAATCCGGCGCGCCGATCAACGTCACATGACCATGCAAACGCGCACGATACGGATAGCCGCAGGTCTGGCTGAAAATCAGGTCGGGTGATTGCCAGTGTTGCCACAAATCCCCCCCCCGAGTGAGCGCGTCTGGCCCCTCGCCCAGATGTGTGCGGATGGCTTGCCAATATCTGTCATGCGCCGCAGCCGTCTCAGGCCGGTCATACATTGGCAGACTGGCAATCACATGCTGACCTTCACACGCTGACGGGCCGTAGCGCTGTCACGATCACTCACCCCCAACAAAGATGAGACCAGCCGCACCAGCGCATCTTCATGATGATCACGCTCGCCATCTGCCAGGGCCACTTGCCACAATGCCTCGACCACGCCAACGCGGTCTTCATAGGGCACGGCGTCTTTGATGGCGCGGGTAAAGCGCACAGTATCAGGTGCCTCGGCTTCGATCCCTTCGCCGCGGCTGCGCAAATCAGCGGCGTCATCATGGCTCAGGCCAAAGCGGGTTTGGGCTATCTTTTCAATGCGGATAATCTCAGCGGCGGCATAATAGCCATCCGCGCGTGCCAATCGTACCAACAAAGCCGTCAGTGCCAATTGGGCATCCATTGTATCCAGCGGGGCGGGCTCGGGCTGCAACAGCCGTTTGAGGAAATCTGATATCATACCCCAAGATATAGGCAGCGGTGTAAGCCGCGCCAATCCCTAAACTGACAGTGGTCCCCGGTCTGAAGGTGCACCACCAGCTTCGGCCATTTTGCGCGCACTTTCATTGTCAGCACCAGACAACCCAAGCGCCTCACACACATTTTCAATGATCGTCAATTCGGCCTCGCGGCGCACCCCATCGGCCAGAACAACCTCCCACAAGGCCTCAAGCGCATTCACGCGGTTGTCCATACTGACGGTTTCGCGGATCAGACGGCCAAACTCCTGCGTATCAGGTGCCGCCTTGTCCAGCTTCTCACAGGTGGCGCGCATTTTGGCGGCCTCAATAGGCTTTAACCCATTCAGCCGGGCCAACAGCCGATCAATCCGGCTGATCTCGGACAGCTGATAATCCATGTCCGATTTGGCCACCCGCACCATCAATGCCCCCAGCGCCAGCTTGGCATCAGGTTCGGGCAAGGGCTGTGGCTCGGGCGCGGCAAACGCGTGCAGGATACGGCTTAACATGGGCAAAGGTTAACCATGATGCCGGGTGCTGCGTAAAGAGATTTGTGCATCTCAACCCTTCCACGCCACCACATCCCCGCGCGACATCAGCCCTCACAGTGTCTTGGCGCCTTAACAGGCCTCATAAAGCGGCCGGGCCGTCCACATCCTCTTGCGCCACCCAATTCCTTTCATACACCTTCATCCTGCTGGTTTGGTCACCACTGAATTCTCGCTTTGGAAACAATAAAGCCCCAATGCCCTAGCCCGGCCACATTTGAACCCCATTGCGCGCCCAATGCCCGCCTAAAACAGCTTTGCGATCTGGGGCGGAATGTTTGCGGAGCTTCTAAATGGACGATTTTGGCGGATACGACTGGTCGGTTGGCACCTCTGGTGATCATCAGGAGAAGATGCGCGCCCTATCCCCAAAGCAATTGCGCCATGTCGCCCGGATATATGATTGGCGTCTGCACCCCGAAGAGGCCCTTGGATGGGTCATGGCCCAAAAATGCATGGATCTGGGCAGTGCCCTGTCGGCCTTTATGAATGGCGAACCTGAGCGTTTCAATTACATGCCCAAACGCGATGTCCCGGATCAATACCATGCCGCTGCGCGCGTGTTGGACAACATCTGCCTGCGGGTAAACAGTGGGTTTTACCTGTCCAGCCCTGGCAATTTTGTTGACAGCGAGCGCCGTCTGTCGCGCTGGTTGAAATATCAGGGCGCGGACCGCTCAGAGGGGCGGCGCGGGCGCTGGATTCTGGATGAAGGTATTATCGCCGGCCTGACCGAAAAACTGGAGCTCCCCGAAACGGTGGCGATTCCCGAGAGCCCCAAAAACTCGCTTTTGCATGACGTGCTCAGCCCCCTTAAAGATCTGGGCGTGTCACGCGATCACCTGAAATACCTGCCCGCGGAATATGATGTGTAACGCAGGTTCGGGCATTTACGCCAAGGTTTTGGCATCACACCAACCGCGATGTTTCGACGGCTGCGCGTACGAAATCAGCAAACAACGGATGCGGTTCAAACGGTTTTGATTTCAGTTCCGGATGGAACTGCACACCGATAAACCACGGATGATCTGACCATTCCACAATCTCGGGCAGCCTCCCGTCGGGGCTCATGCCTGAAAAAATCAGCCCACATTTTTCCAGCTTCTCACGGTATTTTGTGTCCACCTCATAGCGATGGCGATGACGCTCGTCGATCGCAGTCGTGCCGTAAATTCCAGCCACCTTTGAGCCCTCTTTCAGCACGGCATCATAGGCCCCCAATCGCATGGTGCCGCCTTTGTCATCCGACACATTGCGCTGCACTTTTTCGTTGCCCTGCACCCATTCCTTGAGGTGATAAACCACTGGGGTAAAACGCTTTTTCCCGGCTTCATGGTCAAATTCTTCTGACCCTGCATCGCTCAGCCCGGCCATGTTGCGCGCCGCCTCAATCACCGCCATCTGCATGCCCAGACAAATGCCCAGATAGGGAATTTTGCGCTCTCGGGCGAATTGCGCCGCCTTGATCTTGCCCTCGGTGCCGCGCTCACCAAAGCCGCCGGGCACGAGAATGGCATGGAAACCCTCCAGGTGAGGTGCCGCATCCTCGGAGTCAAATATTTCGGCATCGACCCATTCAACGTTGACCTTCACCCGGTTGGCCATGCCACCATGGGTCAACGCCTCTTTGATTGATTTGTAAGCATCCTCAAGCTGAGTGTATTTGCCAACGATCGCCACGTTGACCTGGCCATCGGCGGTGTGCACGCGGTCATTCACATCCTTCCACACCCGCAAATCGGGCTTGGGTGCGGGCGAGATTTCAAACGCGTCCAAAACCGCCTGATCCAGACCCTCGTGGTGATAGGCCAGCGGCGCCTCGTAGATGGATTTCAGGTCATAGGCCGCCACAACCGAATCTTTGCGCACATTACAAAACAGGGCGATCTTTTCGCGTTCTTTGTCGGGGATAGGCTGCTCGGATCGGCACACCAGAATATCGGGTGCAATTCCGATCGACTGCAATTCCTTGACCGAGTGTTGTGTCGGTTTGGTTTTCAATTCCCCGCTGGCCGCCAACCAGGGCAGCAACGTCAGATGCATAAAAATGCACTGGCCGCGTGGCTGATCATGGCTGAACTGGCGGATGGCCTCAAAAAACGGCAGGCCTTCAATATCGCCCACAGTGCCGCCAATCTCGCACAGCATGAAATCCACCTCTTCCTTGCCAATATGCAGAAAGTCTTTGATTTCATTGGTAACATGCGGAACCACCTGAATGGTTTTGCCCAGATAGTCGCCACGACGCTCTTTTTCGAGCACGTTGGAATAGATCCGCCCCGAGCTGACAGAATCAGTCATTCGGGCGGGCACACCGGTGAAGCGTTCGTAATGGCCAAGATCCAGATCGGTTTCGGCACCATCATCGGTCACAAACACTTCGCCATGCTCAAACGGGCTCATCGTGCCGGGATCAACATTCAGGTAAGGATCAAGTTTGCGCAACCGAACTGAAAAGCCCCGCGCCTGCAAAAGTGCCCCCAGAGCTGCCGAAGCAAGCCCCTTGCCAAGGGATGAAACAACGCCGCCTGTGATGAAAATATATCGTGCCATACGCTGGCGATCTCCCGTGATTTCTTGGCTCTGTTGAGGCCCTGGATAGCGCGAATCTGATGCGATTCTACCGCAGTACCACGGGATTTAAGACATAAAGGATTCGATGGCATTGCGCAAGCAAGCCGCAACATGATGTTACGTCAATTTTCATAACCCCAAGCATTGGTGGAAAGAAGGATCAGCAAACCACACCAAACCGGGCCTGCAATGGCCCCGTTAGATAAGATTTTTCAGATCAGTTTAAGATCAGTCCGCAGTCGGCAACAACGGCTCGGTGTCGTCGCTGGATGGCGGCAACAGGCTGTCATTGGTATCGGGCAACGCAGGGTCGATCTGCTCAACCGCGGGCGCATCAACGATCCGGTCCAAAACCGAACTGCCCGCCGAATTCTTGGCAGAAATGATGGTCAGGGCAATCGACGTGCAGATAAATGCAATCGCCAGAATCCATGTCACCTTGCCCATCGCTGTGGCTGCGGCGCGGCTGGAAACGCCACCGCCGCCGCCGCCCATACCCAGACCGCCCCCTTCAGCGCGCTGCAAAAGCACAACACCAATCAAGGAGATTGCCAAAAGAAGGTGGATGGTAAGGACTACGTTTTCCATGCAAGGATGCCCGGCTGGTTTCATCTATCAGGGGCTATCTATGCAATTCATGCGCGCGCCGCAACCCGACAACGCAATAGCGTATTGCTTTTGCCTTATCCCTGCATTGCGCGTCAGGCCTGCGCGCGCACAGGCTGCGGTTTTCGCCAGCCAAAAGTTCCCGGCCCAAACGCACGGATTACGAATATCCCCTTTCAGATGATTTAGCGGTTTCGCCCACGCGCTTGGCCCGGTATACCGGCGCGGGTTTTGGTTCCAACAAAGAGGTCCAGCATGGCCAATGTGGTTGTCGTGGGCGCCCAATGGGGCGACGAAGGAAAAGGCAAGATTGTCGATTGGCTGTCTGAACGCGCGGATGTGATTGCGCGGTTTCAGGGGGGGCATAACGCCGGTCATACTTTGGTGATTGATGGCAAGGTCTACAAGCTGAACGCTCTGCCTTCGGGCGTGGTGCGCGGCGGCAAGCTCAGCGTCATCGGCAATGGTGTGGTGCTGGACCCCTGGCACCTGTTGAATGAGATCGCCTCGATCCGCGACCAAGGTGTTGAGATCACACCCGAGACGCTGATGATCGCCGAGAACACGCCGCTGATCCTGCCCATTCATGGCGAGCTGGACCGCGCCCGCGAAGAGGCCGCCTCAAAAGGCACCAAGATCGGCACCACCGGCCGCGGCATTGGCCCGGCCTATGAAGACAAGGTCGGTCGCCGCTCTGTGCGGGTTGCCGATCTGGCAGATGCCGCCACACTAGAGGCCCGCGTTGACCGCGCCCTGCAACATCATGATCCCTTGCGCAAAGGTCTGGGCATTGCCCCCATCGACCGCGATGCCTTGGTGGCACAACTGCAAGACATCGCACCGGAAATCCTCAGCTATGCAGCCCCGGTGTGGAAAGTTCTGAACGAGAAACGCAAAGCCGGCAAACGCATCCTGTTTGAAGGCGCGCAAGGCGCCTTGCTGGACATTGATTTTGGCACCTATCCGTTTGTCACATCGTCGAATGTGATTGCGGGGCAAGCGGCCACAGGTGTGGGGGTTGGCCCCGGCGCGATTGACTATGTTTTGGGCATCGTAAAGGCCTATACCACGCGCGTCGGCGAAGGCCCCTTTCCGACCGAGCTGGACGATGAGGATGGCCACCGCCTGGGCACACGCGGGCATGAATTTGGCACGGTCACCGGCCGCAAACGCCGCTGTGGATGGTTTGATGCGGCCCTCGTGCGCCAGACCTGCGCCACTTCGGGCGTCACCGGTATTTCATTCACCAAACTGGATGTGCTGGACGGGTTTGAAACCCTGAAAATCTGTGTCGGCTACGAATTGGATGGCGAACGGCTGGATTACCTGCCCACCGCCTCTGACCGACAAGCGCGCTGTAAGCCAATCTATGAGGAAATGCCCGGCTGGTCCGAAAGCACCGAAGGCGCACGCAGCTGGGCCGATCTGCCCGCAGGCGCGATCAAATATGTGCGCCGGGTCGAAGAGCTGATCCAATGCCCTGTGGCGTTGCTGTCTACCTCGCCAGAGCGCGATGACACGATCCTCGTCACAGATCCTTTCTCGGATTGAGGCAATGGCACTCAGCTATAAATCCCGCCGCCGCTGGGCCTTGATCATCCTGCTGATTGGCCTGCCGGTCTATATCGTGGTGGCTGTGAGCGTGGTGAACGCATTGGAACGCCCGCCCCTCTGGGCCGAACTTTTGATTTATGTGGTTTTGGGCTTTGTCTGGATGATGCCTTTCAGGTTTATATTTCGGGGTATCGGCCAAGCAGACCCGGACCAAGACGCAGCCGCGCCTCAGGACGACTGACTGTTGCGCGCACGACAAGCCGGCCGCCCGTGTCTGATGACCGGAATGGGGCGTGCCAACATGCGCCCATATTTTTGATCAAATTATCACTGGCCCCACCCCGCAGTTGCGTTTATCCTGGCGCAAACCAAAGTCAGGATGCCCGTCATGGACCTCTCAACTTATGATACCCTGCGCGTTGCGGCCTGTGATCTGAACGGCCAAATGCGTGGCAAACGAGTGCCCGGCGACTATGCCGCTAAACTATCCAAGGGCGCTGTGCGCATGCCCCTTTCGGCGCTGAATGTGGATATCTTCGGCCTTGATATCGACGATTCGCCCCTGGTGTTTGAAACCGGCGATGCGGATGGCCTTCTCAAACCATCCGGGCGCGCGCCCGTGCTTCTGCCCTGGCTGGACACTCCACAACCACTGGTGCCGATGGAAATGTACCATGAGGATGGCACCCCCTTCGCAGGTGATCCCCGCCATGCGCTGACGTCTGTGTTAGAGCGCTACAGCGCGCGTGGCTGGTCTGTGATGGCCGCATCCGAGTTGGAGTTCACCCTGGTCGATGACAGCGGCGAGAACCTTGATCATGTGATCAACCCTCAAACTGGCCGTCACCTGCAATCTGCGGCGGTTCTGTCACTGGCGCAACTGGACGCGTTTGATCCCTTCTTCTCGGCCCTTTATGACGCCTGCGCACAAATGAATATCCCCGCGCAAACCACCACATCCGAGAGTGGCGTCGGCCAGTTTGAAATCACCTTGAACCACCAGGATGCCCTGAAAGCGGCGGATGATACCTGGATTTTCAAGGCCCTGATCAAAGGATTGGCGCGCAAATTTGGGTTTGCCGCCACCTTCATGGCCAAACCCTTTGCCGAGGATGCCGGAAACGGCATGCACCTGCATTTTTCGGTTCTGGACGCAGATGGGAAAAACATCTTTGACAACGGCGGCGAGGACGGCACTGAGCTGCTGAAACAGGCCGTCGCGGGGTGTCTTGCCGCAATGCCCGCCTCGACCTTGCTTTTTGCCCCACACGCCAACAGCTATCAGCGGCTGGTGCCGGGGGCCCATGCCCCCACAGCGGTCTGTTGGGCCTATGAAAACCGCACCGCAGCGGTCCGCATTCCCGGTGGTGCCCCCGTGGCGCGCCGGGTTGAGCACCGCGTCGCGGGCGGTGACATCAACCCCTATCTGACCTTTGCCGCCATCATGGGGGCTGCCATTGCGGGCATTGAACAGGGGCTGGTCCCGCCTGCCCCTCTCACCGGCAACGCCTATGAATATGACTTGCCGCAACTGGCCCCGGACTGGGCGACTGCGATTGACCTTTTTGAAAGCGATCCGATGATTGCCGGCATCTTTCCCAAAATGCTGATCCGCAATCTGGTCTTGACCAAACGCCAAGAGCTGCGCCTCATGGGGGACATACCCGAGGCGGATCATTGGAAAACCTATCTCGACACCGTCTGACCAAGGCTTGCCTGACTGCGTAGCTTGCGTTAGCACTAATTTGATCAAATTACGGAGTGACGATGAAAATCGGCATATTGATGACAGGCCATGCGGTGCCTGAGGTGATGAAATCACTTGGTGACTACGATGCCATGTTCGCGCGGCTGCTGGAGGGCCACGGGTTTGAGTTTGTCACCTATGATTGCGAGGGCGGTGTCATCCCCGCGAGCCCGGATGAATGCCACGGCTGGCTTATCACGGGATCTAAACATGGCGCATACGAAGATCACCCATGGATCCCGCCTTTGGAAGATTTCATTCGCAAGGTCTACCGCGCGGGAACCCCGCTGGTTGGGGTGTGTTTTGGCCATCAGATCATCGCGCAGGCCCTGGGCGGCAAGGTTGAGAAATTTGACGGCGGCTGGTCCATTGGCCACACCACCTATCAGATAGAAGGCGCGCCGCGCAGCCTGAACGCCTGGCACCAGGATCAGGTGACGCAACTGCCCGACGATGCACAAGTGATTGGATCATCTGAGTTTTGTGCCAATGCCGCGCTGGTCTATGGCGACAAAGTGTATACAATTCAACCACACCCGGAATTCACGTCTGAAATGATGGATTTTCTGATCAAATATCGCGGTCCCGGCGTGGTGCCCGATGACATTTTGTCTGGCGCCGCCACACAGCTGAACGAACCGACCCAAAGCTCTGCCATTGCCCAACGCATGGCCGATGTCCTGAAAAGAGGTGCCTGATATGGCCGACATGATAAAAAAACTACCCGAAGCCGCCAAGGCCTATCTGGATGGCAAGCGCCTTGATGAGGTAGAGTGCATCATCTCGGATCTACCGGGCATCGCGCGCGGCAAGGCGGTTCCGGCCAGCAA
>JGI24025J20009_10001668_pt1 | contig 16599 bp, 20 predicted proteins | sample Cruoilmetagenom3_FD_20009 | JGI IMG/M metagenome (IMG submission 20009) | reverse complement strand
GAATGGCGGTTACAGGTTACTAGCCATCTGAAAAGGTATGGAAGCCTGAATCCGAGCGTTAATAGAATCGGGATTCCGGGTCTTACTGGTCAGAAGAAAAGAATAAAGAGAACTCACGAAGAATCGCTTTCAACCGAAGATTTATTTGTTGTGCGCCCCGGCTTACGCCGGGGCGCCAACAAACGAGGTCGATGGTTCCATTAAAGGCCGTGAAACATATTCACGATGGGTTGGTCAGGAACCGGTGTAACCAACTCAATCTTTTTCTGTCCCTATTGTGGGTAGTGAAAAAGCAGTTGGCGGTCAGCCAACACTACCATATTCAGGATATAGGCTTACTACAACCTGTCAAGGGAAGGGCCATGTCTTTGTTAGCTTCTGAGATTGCGTTACTTACGATGTTCTGACACAGTTTGAATAATGTTGGGATTTATCCCGTGGTGCTAGGTGATTGAACGGCTTTCGGTTAGATGACCCACCCCCTGGTATCGGGCGCAAGACATCTTTCCCCTACTTGCAATGTCCTGGAAAGCAAAGCACTTATGGCTACAGAGAGTTCTGTTGACCCCTAGGATTGTAACATCTTGAGATTACAGGTGTTACAAAAGAGGTCAAGAAAGGCGGATTTCTACTGCCGGTGCTGATGATTTTGTCGTAAGGAGTAGAATAGACGGATATTTCATCTAACCCTTTGTTAATTAGAGTGTTACAGATAGCGTGATGCCAATCAGGTTTGCCAATTATCGTCTCAGGGGTTGTCAAAAGCGATTATCGGTGCTAAAATTTTATGAGTGAAGGTTTTACAATACAGCTTCGTAGTTCTTCCAAAACTGGATAATGAAGAAGAAATCCAGAGGCTTAGGGAACGGTACGACCCCTGGTTTTATCAAATCAGGCCTTACATCCCGATAGTTTCCCCATTCGCGCCGGCCACGCTGGAGGAAATGCAGAATGTTAGTGATTACATCAGCCGGGCCAGGCGCAAACTGCATCCGATTGCAGTCAGTTTCCACCAATGGATGGCGAGCGGAGGCCGGTTATTCTTTGTGATTGAAAAAGGGCGAAAGGAACTCCTTGATTTGCGTCGTAACCTGCAAGGGTGTGATACATTTTCTCTTGTTGAAGATGTCGAGTCCGAGCCCAGGCTGGTGGTGGGCCGTGTGCCGGATTCAGAACGACGCAGTCAGGCCCTGATTGAGGCAAACCGCATCGGCCGGACCCTCGGAATCGTTGATTCTTTCTATCTTATCGGGATTGAGCCGAGCGACGAGTTGAAGCTGTTTGCCAGTTACCCGTTTGGAATCGGCCGCGTGGATTACTACGACCGGTTCCATATCTGATTTCATCGACTGCAAAAGCAATTCTTCCGATGTTCAAATCTGCACAGTCTGGGACATGTATGGTCTGACTCGGTCATGCACTTCCGGTTTTCTTTTTCTAACATCCGTATTCCCAAGAAGTTGACCTTTGGCACACAGGTTGCAGTCAATCGGGTCATGAAACCAGTAAACAGAAATAGGAGGATATCGTGAAAAGACTGATTACACTGGTAGCAATTCTGGCGATGACCGGAGTCGTCCTTGCAGGCGGGACCGGAGGTATCGCCGGGATTGTAGTCAACAGTCAGACTGGCAACCCGATCAGCGGAGCGATGATTGTTGCGCGAGGCGACAGTAACCAGATGGGCCGTGCGAGAACGAATGCCAGGGGCGTGTACTTGATTGAGGACCTGGGGCCCGCTCATTACCGGGTTTCCGCTTCGGCACGCGGGTACGAGCCTGCGGTTTATCCAAGGGCAGTCGGTGTCCACGAAGGCCAGGTAACCCGTGGCATTAACTTCCGGCTCATTCCGAACCAGCAACCCGAACCTGGAGTGATAACCGGCCGTGTTGTTGACCACCGAACCGGTGAACCGATTCAGGGCGCGGTAGTAGTGGCATTGGGAAAGAACTGCCGAGGCCGGGCGCGCACCGACGACCACGGCCGTTATGCAATTCGCCGACTCAGGCCCGGTGTGTACCGTGTGAAAGCAAAAGCGCGGCACTATATCAAACAGAGCTTCCCGCGGCCAGTGCCGGTGCGGGCTGGTCAGACGGTTGAGAATATCAACTTTGCACTTCAGCCCAAGCCGCACAAAGGCGCGATTGCCGGTCGGGTTATTAACGCCAGAACCCACCAGCCCATAGCGGGCGCGGTTGTTATCGCGCATGGCAAACATGGAACCGCTCGGGCTGTTACCGGCAGGAATGGCTTTTACCGGATTGTCCGGCTCGACCCCGGCTTGTATCGTGTGACTGCGATGAAGCGGGGCTATCGTCCCGAGACATTCCCGCGGCCAGTGCCGGTGCGGGCTGGTCATGCGACCAAGCATGTTGATTTCTTCCTGCACCAGTTGCGTGTGGATGCGGATTAAACAGTAAGACATATCTCCTCACTGCCCTCTGGTTTTCTTCCCGAGGGCAGTTTTTTGCCTTCGAATTGATTGACAGCCTGACCTTTTCTGGTTACAACTTATGGTAGCGAAGAAAAAAGTGTCGAGGTTTCTACGAATCACAAGATTTAAGGAAGTGTGATTCTGACGGATATGGTCACTGTCAGTCATAAATAAGGAGGCAAGATGTTTGGAGTAATCGTAGTCCTGGCGATTATTGCGATAATCGCTTATATCGCGATAAAACAAAGCGGCAAAGCCCGGCTTTATGCCAAGCGTGCCGGAATAATCGCAATTATTGTTATCGGAATCCTCTTGGCAATTTCATTCTTCCGCATCGTCCCGCCCGGCCACGCCGGCGTGCCAGTGCTTCTGGGCAAAGTCCAGAACCAGCTCTCTAGCGGCCTGAATATCGTCTGGCCGATAGTCAAGGTAGTGCTGATGGACGTCCGCACCAACGCTTACACGATGTCGTCGATCCGGGAAGAAGGCCAGGTAAGTGGGGACGATGCGATTGACGCCCTGGCTTCAGACGGCCTTACCGTATCCCTGGATGTAACAGTCTGGTACCGGCTGGACGAGAAACGGGCGAGCTGGGTCTATCAGAAAATCGGGCCTGACTATGTGTATAAAATCGTCCGGCCTTCGATTAGAACGACATTGCGCGATGGTGCAGCAAGGTTCACTGCAAGCGAGCTTTACTCTTCGAGCGGACGCACGGCTTACACTGCGATAGTTGATTCTTTACTGGACGCAGCCTTCGAAGGAAAAGGCGTAGTGCGCGAAAGGGTGCTTTTGCGCCGGGTCAAACTGCCTGATGTCGTTATGAACGCCATTGAGTCGAAACTGGCCGAGCAGCAGAAAGCCGAAAAGATGGAGTTCACCTTGGCCAAGGAGAGAAAAGAAGCCGAACGCAAGATAATCGAAGCTGGGGGCATCGCCAGCGCAAACAGAACCATCGCCAGTTCTTTGACCTCAAACTACCTGACCTGGTTCTATGTGAAAGCGCTCAGGAATGTCGCGGACAGCCAGAACAGCACCTTCGTGATAATGCCTTTTGACCAGAAACTGACACCACTGCTGAATGTGAACCGCTAATCCTTACTGGGTGAGAAAGGCGTAGGGCCGGCGCATCTCCGGTCTTCGGTAATCGGGCAAGAGCATCGGTGACTTTCGGCCTTCAGGAATTTTGGCTTTTTTCAGCTCGGCGACAAAAGGCTCTATGTGCCCAAGTCCGATTTTCGGTTTTTGCTTTATCGCTTTGGCCGCTTTTGCCGCAGTGTTGCCGGCCCGCCGGCCGAAGACCAAAATTCCCAAAAGAGAATTGCCCATCAGCCGGTTGCGACCGTGGATGCCTCCGGCAACTTCGCCGGCAGCATAGAGATTTCTCAGACCGGTTTCAGCCCGGTCGTTAATCAGAATCCCGCCGTTCTGATAGTGCTGGGTTGGATATGTAAGAATCGGCTCTTTGTCCATGATGATACCGAACCTCTCAAACTGGTGATGCATTGCCGGCAATGATTTCTTGACAGTGCCTGCGCCTTTGAGAATTTCTATAAGCGGGGTATCGAGCCAGACACCGAACCTACCGGTCGGGGTCTGGACACCGTTATTCCGTTCTTTGCATTCCCGGATAATGGCCGAAGCGGTAATATCCCGGCTCTCGAGTTCATAAATGAAACGGTTGCCTTGAAGATTGACCAGATGCGCGCCGATACTGCGTACCTTCTCGGTAACAAGTAAGCCGACAATCTGTTCAGGGTAGGCAACACCGGTCGGGTGATACTGAATAGTGTCCATGAAAGCCAGTTTTGCCCCGGCGCGATATGCCAGGACCAGACCGTCCGCGGTCGCACCATAATGATTGGTGCATGGAAAACCCTGAATATGGAGCCGGCCGCAGCCGCCGGTCGCAAGAATAGTGGTTTTGGCCCGGACAACCAGCTTTTCGCCGGTTTCAAGATTCACTAATACTGCACCGCTTACACCGCCGTTGCCATCAGTAAGGAGTTCGGTTGCACCGGCAAATTCGACTCTTGGAATGTCACGGTTCAGAAGCTCATCCTGCAAGACCCGCATTATCTCAGCACCGGTGTAATCCCGTGCCGCGTGCATCCGTTTGCGTGAAGTGCCACCACCGTGAATCGTAATCATGGTGCCATCGGGTTCCTTGTCGAACATCACACCCAGTTCTTCAAGCCAGGCGACGACACCTGGGGCGTCGAGAACCAGGGCCCGGACCAGTTCCGGGACATTCTTGAAGTGGCCGCCCCCCATGACATCGAGATAATGCCGTACCGGCGAATCGTTCTGTTTGTCTGCAGCCTGAATTCCGCCTTGGGCCATTCTGGTATTGGCGTCACCGATGCGCAATTTGGTAACCACGAGAACATTGGCACCGGCTTTGTGCGCCACAAGTGCGGCCGAAGCACCGGCACCTCCACCCCCGATGATTAAAACATCAACATCGCGGTCTGGCCGGGAAAGGTCAAGCTTACTCAGGTCAAGAACCGGATATGCCTCAAGCAGATTAGCCAGCTCGTGCGGTGTTTTGTCACCTTTATTCGGACCGACTTTGAGTGTCCGCATTGATGAAGCGATATAATCGGGATGGAAGCCTTTTAAGAGTTCTTCTTTCTGCTTTGGTGTTCGCATCGGGAATTTTTGTTCCATCCGTTCTTTCCGGGTCGCTTTGAGTCGCTTTATTGATTCCAGCATATACTCGGGGTACATCGTTTCCTCCTAGCGCGGTTCGATGTCGCGGATCTTCTTATCGTAGTACATCTTGCTCAGTTCTTGTTCGCTCGATTTCATCAGCCGCTCGATGTCTTTGTCGAACTTGCGCTCTCGGATTTCCTTGAGCCTTTCCTTGAGATGGGATGACCGTTTGTGAATCTTGGACCCGGTGATGCGCCGCGCCAGAAGTGCGACATTGTAATGGACGATTTCAGCCGGGCAGCGGCTTGCGCACAAACCGCACATGATACAGTCAAAGCTCATATCCGCCACTGCTTCGTTGTCTCCCTTTATCGCCGCATTGATATAACTCATGACATCAATATCCTGGGGGCAGATTTTGGTGCACGCATTGCAACTGATGCAACGCATTATTTCTGGATAGAATTTAACCAGGGTTTGGGTTGTGGGCCGGATTTTCCTGATATTATAAGTTGCCTTATTGGCCGGAAAGAAAGGTAACTGGGTAAGGTACATTCCGTCTTCGATTACGGTCTGACAAGCCAGTCCCACTTTGAGCTTGTATGAATCACGAGTCCGGTAGATTGTGCCACACGCACCGCAGAACCCCCCCCGGCAACCGCAACCGCGGATAAACTGATAGCCGGCATATTCCATCGCATCCATTATGGTAAGGTCTTTCGGAACCTTGTATGCCTTACCCATGACATAGATGGTTACCATTTCCTGCTTGGGCATCTCTATTCCTTGCGGTAACGGGCAGTGCCCTTTTCGTAAAGGTCTTCGCCATAAATATCGTTGACTACAATCGCGGGAAAGTTCTCGACCTGAAGCTCGCGCACTGCTTCAGGCCCGAGTTCATCATAAGCGATGACCTTGGCTGCTTTGATGCTTCNCGAAATCAGGGCCGCCGCGCCACCGACTGCGGCGAAATAAACCGCTTTGTATTTCTTTANCGCATCAAGCACTGACTGGCCCCGGTTGCCTTTACCAACCATTCCTTTCAGGCCTTTCTCAAGCAACAACGGCGTGTACGGGTCCATCCGGTAGGATGTGGTTGGCCCGGCAGAACCAATCGGCTTGCCCGGTGGTGCCGGTGCCGGGCCGACATAATAAATGACAGCACCTTTCAGGTCAAAAGGCAAGTCCTTGCCCGCTGTAAGGGCCTCAACCAACCGCTTGTGTGCCAAATCCCGGCCCGTATAAATCGTGCCTGAAATCAGAACCGAGTCACCGGCATGAAGCCCGGCGACTAGCTCGTCGGTCAGCGGTGTTGTAATATTCTTCACCATAATCCACCTCTAAAGGATTGCAGTCTTGTGCCTTGACGCATGGCAGCACATATTCACTGCGCAAGGCATCGTTGCGATATGGCAGGGGAAGGCCTCGACGAACACAGCCAAAGCGGTTACCCTGCCTCCCAGTCCCTGGGGCCCGATGCCAAGATTATTGATTCGCTCGAGCAGTTCCTTCTCCATATCCGCATAAAAAGGGTCAGGATGGACCGAACCGACTTTTCGTAATTGAGCCTTTTTGGCAAGCATGGCGCATTTCTCGAATGTGCCACCGATTGCAGCTCCGACAATCACCGGTGGACACGGGTTTGCTTTTGAACGCCTAACCCGGTCAACCACAAAATCCTTGAAACCCTCAGCACCGTCGGCCGGCGTCAGCATTTTCACTTCGCTCATGTTTTCTGCGCCGCCGCCTTTGGGTTGGACGGTTATTTTGAGTTTATCACCTGGAACAATATCGGTATAAATTATCGGCGGCGTATTGTCACCGGTGTTTTTCCTGCGCAACGGGTCCTCGACTATCGATTTCCTCAGATAACCTTCTTTATATCCTTTAACAACGCCCTGTTTGATAGCGTCATATAGCTCGCCACCAGAAATCCTGAGTTCTGAGCCGATTTCCACCCAGAATACTGCGAAACCGGTATCCTGACATGCGGCTACCTTTTCCTCGTGCGAAATTCTGTCGTTTTCGAGAATCTGTTTCAGGATATCCTTGCCGGTCGGAGACTCCTCGATTTCCACCGCATGTTTAAGTGCATCGATTATATCATCTCCGATGTCGAAATTGGCGTCCATGCACAGTTTCGCTACTGTGTCCTTTACTGTTTCAAAAGGTATTTCTTTCATTATTGCTCCTTACAATGCGTGGTCCAGCACCCAGATTTCGGTTTCGTGTGGCAGGTTTTCCCGGGTTATTTCTACTTCCGGGCTAGCGGTTTTCTTCACACCGGTCTGGCCGGCAAGGAAACCATCCACAGGTGCAATGTCAAATCCCAGTTTTTCGGTCTTGAAATGCATCGGGATGATTACCCGGGCATTGAGCTGCTTCGCCACTTTGTGCGCGGTTTCTGCGTCAATAGTGAAAACCCCACCTACCGGGATAAGCAGCACATCAATGTTTCCGATTGCCTGGACCGTTCCCGCCGAAAGAATATGGCCCAAATCACCCAGATGGCAAACACGCAGCCCGTCGATTTCATATACAAATACCGTATTTTTGCCCCGCAGCGCACCATTCTGATTATCATGATAAGTAAGGTAACCTTTGATTTCGATCGGGCCGACCTTGAAATCCCCTTCGCCTTTGACGAGCTTCGGGCTGCCGGCCAGTTGCTGATACCCGTTGTGGTCCGCATGGTCATGGGTTACGGTCACACCTTCAGCAACATCTTTTATCGGGTCATAACCGACTGCGCCGTCATAACTGCCCGGAACATAAGGGTCGGTTATGACCTTGGTCCCGTCTGAAGCGGTCAAAAGAAATGAGGAATGGCCAAACCATTTAATCTTCATTCCATCTTTGCTCTAAGTGGTTAACATTTCTTTTCCAGGACCGAGACGCGCTTCTTGTTCCTGCTGACATACTCGAATTTGACAAAGCCGTCGGCAACGGCAAAAAGTGTGTCATCCTTTGCCCGGGCCACATTTTTGCCAGGAAGGAATTTTGTGCCCCGCTGGCGCACGAGTATATTGCCGTTTCGCACACGCTGTGACCCATACCGCTTGACGCCCAGGCGCTGGCCCTGGCTGTTACGACCGTTTTTAGCGCTTCCGCCGCTTTTCTTATGTGCCATATCAATTTCTCCTTACAAAGGCCTGGAGGGGATTATAGCCAGATGCACCAGAGTGTCAACCGGTTGTGAAGACAGAATATTGCGGCTGGTGCCATAACCAGGGCGACCAGTGATTGACCCACCAAAAGTATTGCCATAGCCCAGAGGGTTGTGCCAAAGAATATGCAGCCAATCTAATCTTTGGGCAGGTTTTTGTCAACAGGAAAAAGCGTTGTCACTGTCTGAATATCCTGAATGTATCTCCGGCAACAGTGTACCAGTTAGGATTCACTCTGACCCAGATATTGTGTCCAACGATGCGTCCTTTTCCAAAAGGAATCAGGTCAGAATCGGTCCTGTTAGTCTGGTAAACTTTACGATGGCGTCGGGTGAGCCGATTAACAAGTTTCTGGTCGGGCAGGTTCAGGTCGTTCTTCCCTACAGAAATTACTGAAACTACAGGATGTATCTGTTGCACCATTCTGTAGCTGACCGCAGATGCACTTCCGTAGTTTCCGACTGAGAGCAATTCAACTTCATCCGTGACTTCAGCCAGCTTTGAGCCCAGGTTGAGCCGGTTGTTGCCCGCAACGCCGTTCAGGTCGCTTGTGATAAGCATGTCAAAGTTATGATAGGAAACGAGCAATGCGATGCTTCTGTCTTGCTCTACTTTTGGATGTTTGCGCTTCGACTCCAGAACCCGGCCATTACTTGCCAAGCACCATATCGTTACATCACCAATTTCAATGATTTCACCTACCCTTATTTTCTTGCGGCGGCTGCCAACAGCCTGCTGGTATTCTGAAAAGGCTTTGGTATGGATGGTACGGCCACGGTCATAGGAATAAAAAAGAACGCCTTCTTCTCCACCCAGGTAACGGATGACTTCGTCCAGACCGCCGATTCGACCTTCAGTGTAATTGGTTGCGATAGAGTAATCCAGTTCAGTAATACCAAGACTGTCGAGAATCGGACAGATTTCATTGGCACCGGCAAATGTCGGACCGCCGTCGATAAGACAGGCACGCTTGTCAGGTGTGCGGATAAGAATGGCGTTGCCTTGACCGACATCAAAGAACACGATATCCAATGTGCCTTCAGGTTGAGGTGCACGGCAGGCAAGACTAACAAGCAGAAGTTCTAAGAAAACCCATATTACACAATTCTTCATAATCACCTTCCTTCAAACCCAGAGCGGAAACTATCCGAACTTAACCCGTATAATATTATACTGTTATCAGGGAAATTGGTCAACTGAGAGTCTCAGTCGTTTATCAGCTCAAGCTTGATGTTTTCCTTGTTCAAATGTTCGCGTAGGGCTTGCACCATCATTTCTGTGCGGAAGTTGTACCAGCGTTTGAGCTCGGGTGGTTCTTGTTTCAGCACCGCGCGGAAGCTCTGGAAGGCCTTTTTCTGCTTAAGCGCGGCTTCGAGACGGGAACGGAGTTCAGGTCTGCTGACCGTCTGAACAAACCGTTTCATTGTTTCGTAACCATGGCGGCTCGATGGCGGGGCGAGTCTGATGTAGCGGTCGGGTTCAGCCTTGATTTGGACAAGGATGCGGTTCCGATTAAAGGAAAAGACCGGAATTACTTCACCGGTCCGCGTATCAAGATAGTGGTTGGTACCTGGCACCCGTTTGCTCAGGGCAAAAAGCAAGTGCCGCTTTGATACCTTGATAGTGCGCATATATGATTGTAGCCTTCAGAATGCGACCGGTCAATGGCTCGGCTGCTTGCGCCAGTGGAAAACTTCGGTCGGATAGAACCGGAAAATGTGGTCACGCAGCTCGAGCCAGCCTGAGACCTGATTCAGGTTGAAGCGGCAAACAGGACCAGTGATATGCTGTGCCTTTTCTGAAATTGGCAAAAGCCTCCATTCGCCGTCCTGGAGTGCGGCAAAGCTCTTTGAAGGGCCTGAGGGCCTGGAACCAGGCACAAAGTAACCGTAAGCAACAAGTGTATCCCCGACATTGAATAGAGTAAGCTTGTCAGCAGGCAAGACCTGCTCTTTTGTGAACCATTCGTGCCATGGGAACGGGTTGTTCGTAAAGGCGAAGGAATCCGGACCTACGGGATAGAGCACAGCATAGATGCTGGGCCTGATAGATGTGTAAGTTCCGGCTAGGACCGGGAGGTCGGTCCAGTAGTCTTCAAGCCGGCCAGCCCCAGTCAAGGTAATATTTATCCCTTTGCCCCAATCCAGGCCGGTAATGTATTCTGATATGGGCACGAGGCACGAGTCGGTCGGTGCATAAACACGCAGGAGCCTGGAATCGAGCAATGTATCAAGGGGCGAAAGTTCGAGTGTTACGATTTCCGGAACAGAGTCAGCATTGATGTCACAAGAAACCGCATCGGTTATCCAACTACCATGCAAATTGAATTCTCTGGTCCGGATTGAGTCCGGGTTAAAAGAAATCACTTGGCAAGATTCAGCCCCAAAGATGAACAGTTCCGGCCTGCCATCTGCGTTTATATCTGCACTGGTCCAGGCGTTTGCAGCCAACCCGGCACGCGGCACCGNTGATGCCAACAAGGACCGGCTCTGCCAGACCTTTTGAAATCTCTTACCCGCAAGCCTGAGTAGAACCAGACGGCAAAGCTGCACTTCGTTCCTTTCGCGTCCGGGTTTCATTGAAAGACGAATGCGACCAAGGTCCTGAACCCCAAGCACATCGTCTACATCAGGTGTTACAAACCTGCCTGAAATAATGGAAACGATATTTTCAACTGGGCAGCGGCCGAGCAAGGAAGGAGATTTTTTGGCTGGCTGGCCAGACAAAACGACCGGGAGGAACATTAACAGAAAAATTGCTGCATTGGGTCTCATCGCCAAAGATTAGCATTTGGGAAATGAATGTCAATCAGATAAGGATATTTCGGTACCTGGTTTTCACATGAAGCCACGANCCATTACATGCGATTCTTAAAGGTTTATGGCCATTTTTATAGCATTATTTAATATTATCTTTAAGAAAGTTAAATAAAACAAAATCTTNCCTTGACATCTGCGTCTAAGGGGTTATTATGAACATAATGAAGATGGAAGTTAAAAAAATCAATCAAATCGCATAAGAAGTTCATCAATGATGATAAACAGCTTAGAAACTAGGAGATGAGAGATGAAACGCAAAGAGATACTTACCACATGTCCGGTGTGCAATTCCAGTATGGTTATTTCCGAACTGAGGTGCGAATCGTGCGGAACTTCGGTAAAGGGAAAGTTCAAGATTCCTATTCTCTGCCAGTTGCCTTCCGGCCTATATGAATTCCTGCTGGTGTTCGTCAAGAACCGCGGTGTGATTCGGGAAGTAGAACAGGAACTGGGTATTTCATATCCGACGGTCAAGGCAAGACTTGACGCAGTCCTGGCTGCACTTAGGTTTGGAGACCAGGTTCGGACTGCGGACCGGGAACATATCATCGGTATGCTTGAGCAGGGTGAGATTTCTGCCGAGGAAGCGGAAAAGCTGCTCCGTGGTGAGACCGAAGAAAAATAAAGGAGATTAGATGAGTGAAGAAAGGACAAAGATACTCAGGATGCTTGAGCAAGGGAAGATTACGGCTGACCAGGCAGCGCGTCTGATTGAAGCGCTTGGGCATCGGCGGTTCCATTCCGGGCCGGACAGGTTTGCCCGGAGAATCCACCGCCGTGTGTCTCTGAGCGAACTGGACCGGATTCCAGACATAGTTGCCAGCGCAGTTTCATCAGCGGTCAAAACAGGATTTCAGGAGCGGTCCGAAGTCAAGACCGACTTTCCGGGCAAGCATAGCCTATTTCTCAAGAGCATCAGCGGCGATGTTGAAGTATCGGCTTGGGATGAGGATAAAATAAGCCTGGAAAAGCCTGGCGGAATGACAAAGGTGCGCGAGCGGGAAAACCGGGTGATGGTGCGGTCGATTTCAGGCGACATTACAGTTTTCGTGCCGCGTGAGTCCAAGCTGGAACTGGTATCGGTCTCTGGCAATGTTGAGGTGACTGGTATGAGTGGGAAGCTCGGCCTTAAGAGCGTTTCCGGTGATGTGGGCCTCTCTGACCTGACCGGCGAACTGAAGGCCGATGTCGTTTCCGGGGACCTGAAGATGATTCGGGTATCGGGCGAGTTGCTGGTTGAAAGCAAATCGGGCGACATCGAGCTGGAACCGGTGGGCGAATTCTCGGGCAAGATAAGCAGCAAATCGGGCGACATCGAAGTGCGGTTATACCCGGATGCAGATGTGGTGCTGGACATGGAATGCGAAGAAAAAGGGGCAATAACACTGGACATGGGTTTCCCTTACGAGATTCTTGAGAAAGACGAAAGGCTGCTCAAGGTAAAGCTTGGCAGCGGCACCAGAGTTCTCAAACTGAGAACCCGCAAAGCGGACATCACGGTCCGAGAAACCAAGGAGGATTAGATGATCCGGACCATTTTCTGGGGAATAATAATCATTGGCATCGGGGTCTGGATATGGCTTGCGAATCTCGGTATTGTTACTTCGGGTATCATTTTCCACCGGGACTGGCCGGTTATTATCATCATAGTCGGCCTTATGACAGTTGCTGAAGGCATATCATGGTGTGCCCGGCGGAGGCGGAGATGAAAAGAATCTGGTGTGGTATCGTCATCATGGTTGTGGGTCTCTGGATATGGCTTTCATGCCTGGGCGTACCGTATATCAGCTTCAGTAAGAACTGGCCATTGCTCCTGATAGCCTTGGGTATTTATATCATAGCGCGCCGGGTAAGAAAGGCCGTCCGCACTCATCGCAGTGCCGGGGTTATTATCAATGACCTTGAGGATGGCAAAATAAACGCCGAAGATGCGATTTCAGAAATCAAAAGGGGGAAAAATGACCGATGAAAGAATGCGTGTTCTCAAAATGCTGGAAGAAAAGAAAATAACTGCGGATGAAGCGGCCCGCCTTCTTGATGCCATCGAAGGAACAAAACCTGATTCGTATCGCAACCGGTTCCTGAAAGTCAAAGTCTGGAAAAGCGGTTCAGAAAAGCCAAAGGTAAATATCACTTTGCCTGTCTCGCTGGTGAAATTAGGATTGAGGTTTGCACCGGATTCAGCCAGGGCACAAATCGCTGAGCATAATCTAGACCTTAACCAGGTGTCCGAAGCACTACAAAAGGGTATCACCGGTAAGATAGTCGATATCGAAGAAACTGAGAAAGACGAGCATGTCGAGGTGTGGCTGGAATAGCACATAATTGACAGGATAACAGTCGGGTTTATACTAGGCGTAAGGAATGGCTGCGCCTAGTTTTCCCGTAGTATGCGAGGCAGGAATATAATGGCCATGAAGCATATGGCTTGCGCATTTTTCTGCACGGTGATTCTGCTCGGGTCGGCATCGGGTTTCAATCTGGAAATCGATGGCAAGGAATATTCCTGGGATGTAATCGGCCGTTTTGTCATACCCGACGATACATTGCACTTGGCTATCCTTGACAGCGGAGCGCATACGGGCTGGGCGGTTCCTGCAGGTAGGCTCGTGGAAACCGGACCCGGCAGGATGGACCGGTTCGTGCCTGACCAGCCGGGTCTTTGGATTCTGGCAGTGGGCTTTGAAGAGGAAATAAAAACCGTTAATGTCTTTGTGATGGTTCCTTTTGACAGTCTGAAGAACGGGATGCTCAATGGGTATGAAATCGGCCGGTATCCAGATACGAATCAGTTTCCGAATTTCAACCGCCCTTGCGGATTTATCAAAGTAACGCAAGATAATATCGATACCCGTATTTCACCAAGATATACACTGCACGAGTTTGTGTCGCGGCAAACAGGGCATTTNCCTAAGTTCCTTGTACTCCGGGAAAATTTGATTCTCAAACTTGAACTCTTNACCGATATTGTGAAGCACAAAGGACACCGGTGTGAGAAATTGACAGTGTTCAGCGGGTTTCGGACACCGGCTGTCCAGCGCCGCCGGGGATTCCTGGACTGCGCGCATATGTATGGAGGTGCGGCTGATATTTATGTTGATGCGGATAGCAACGGCATAATGGATGACTTGAACGGTGATGGCCATGTCAGTTGGCGCGACGCGCGACTGCTTGCAGCCTATGTAGATGAACTTGAGAAAGCGCATCCTGAGCTTGTGGGCGGGTGCGGCTGGTATCATGGCACCAGTTCGCACGGACCGTTTGTGCATGTCGATGTCCGTGGCGAACGCACCAGGTGGCATCAATGAGGCCGAGCTGGTTAGAATCCGTTGGCATTATCGTCCTGGCGGTTCTGGCATTCGGGTGGGCCGAGCTTTATCTGCCCCTGAATGAAAGTCTCAACACAGATGTTCTCAAGCTTGCCCTGGAACTGAAAAATACGAGACAGACCATTAAAAAGCGCGGTGCTGAAATTCCTGAGTTGGAACGCGAAATCGGGGCATCAAGTAGTTCGGTGGCTGACCTCGCCGGTAAGTTTGCGAGTGCATTCTCCAATGATTTATATCTGGCGATAAACACTACGGCGAACCGGCTCTATATACGAAAGGGAAGAAAGGTAATTCGGGCAGCGGATATCTCAACCGGATGCGATGATACCTTGCAGAGAGGTAATCGGAAATGGATATTTGATACCCCGCGCGGTATCATGACCGTGTGGCGGAAAAAAGAGAAACCGGTTTGGATAAAGCCGGATTGGGCATTTCTCGAAGCCGGCGAGACAATTCCGCCCTTGAACTCGCCTTTGCGCTATAAAAAAGGTGTCCTGGGTGATTATCTGCTTGATTTGGGCGGCGGAATTGCGATTCACGGCACCCGGGCCACGGCCCTTTTGGGCAGAAGTGTAAGCCACGGGTGCATCAGGGTAGGCAAGGACAACCTCAAGATATTATATGATTCGGTTCCGGTTGGGACCAAAGTTTATATCTACTAATGGGCAAACGCATCTTTGGGATTATTGCGATGGTAGCGGCAGGTTTGGCATTGGCCAGATTGGTAGATGCAGCAGGCAAGAAGGCGCTTATCAGAACTGCGCAGGAACTCAATACCAAACTGGATTCAATCGGCAATGAATACAACATGGCATTGGATAAACGCAACCGGCTTGAACTGGACCGGCAGCTTTTGTCCCATAGAATTGCAGCAATGTCCAGGCAGGAGAATTATCTTGTTATCAACCGGAGACGTCGCCGGTTGCAGTTGGCAATGGGGAATAAGATAATGCTTGAAACCGGTTACAAATTACGCGGTTCTACCGACGGGATTCAGAATTTCCTTGCTCTCCCCAAAGCAGTGCTTGAAGTTCTGGGCAAAAGGACCAAAACCGACTGGTGCCGGCCGGACTGGTTGTACCGTTTGGAGGGCATTGAACCGCCGGCTGATTCGACTGAACGGCTGGTGCCAGATGCCTTTGGCCCGGGCGAGCTTTTCCTGGGTGGCGGGATTGCCCTCCACGGCCGGGTCAAAGAAAAAGTTCCGCCTGAAGCGATTGACCATACTTATATCGAGCTGGACAACAAATGGCTGGCCGCAGTAGTCAATGCGGTCAAGCCCGGGTCTCTGGTTTTCATCCAGTAAGACCGTGCCAATTGACAGAAAAGGCACAATGGATTATCTTGATATGGTTCTTTAACAATTTTATGGCTTCGGAGAGGTGCCGGAGTGGACGAACGGGCTTGCCTGGAGAGCAAGTGTGCCCTTTGGGTACCGTGGGTTCGAATCCCACCCTCTCCGTTTATCTCACGGGCCTTCTGGCCAGAATCCTGGCGTAGATTCTGGCAGAGAATCTGGCTAACCATTTGGCAAAGCAGTTGGTTATGCACCTGGAAAGGTATCTGGGATAGAAACTGGCGACCTATTTCTCTCAGATTCTGGCGTAGAACCTGGTAGGCCATCTGGTAGAAGAACTGGGATTCCAAGTAGAGAGGGGGATGGCCCCCTCGGCCAAATCTGGACCCTTCAATGTCCTAATCTATTACTACTCAAAGACTTAAGCTATTGAGAATCTCTCCGCCTGTCAAATGCCAGGNTTCGGCCCTGGTCAGCCTTATNGCTTGANACCCGACATTTTCTGAGTTATNAGTTGTTATCTTGCAGCAATCCCCTCTGGGTCTGCATCCGGCCGCACCGACTCGCTGTATGAGTTCACAACGATAACGGTTGACCCTAACGGCGGCAGCATCTGCTATCATTTTGACTGGGGTGATGGCGATACCTCGGACTGGAGTTCTTATTTCCTTTCAGGCGATACAGTAACAAAGAGCCATTCCTGGTCAATGACTGGAACTTACTCTGTAAAGGCACAGGCGAAAGACGTGGGGCTGTGCCTGGTCAGGAGAACATATTATCAGTATTGTTTTGTGGAACAGGACCTTTGGCGGAGTTGGCGATGACTATGGTTATTCGGTTCAAGAAACCTCTGATGGCGGATATATCATCACCGGTTGGACCTGCTCTTATGGCGCAG
>JGI24025J20009_10001666_pt1 | contig 16607 bp, 12 predicted proteins | sample Cruoilmetagenom3_FD_20009 | JGI IMG/M metagenome (IMG submission 20009) | reverse complement strand
CCAGCATATTGCCTGGGCATAAACCCAATTTGATAGGCATCGAAGGACAGAATTTCTACCCCCAACTCCAACAGATAGGGCAAATTCACCTCAGCACAGAGATGCAGCCCCTTGGGGCCTTCCAGTCCCTCAACGAACTTATGATAGTCTTCTCTAGCATGTTGCTCGTTGTACCCGGAAAAACCGCTGAACACGTAGCTCAGCCCCGGTTCATCCACCCAGACAAAGGCGTTAGGATTCTTCTTCCTGAGTTCTCGATACTGAATGTTGACTCTTCTCTGAATAAAATCAAACAAAATAGCCCTCGCCTCTTCGTTATAGATGATGGGCTTCAGGTCTTCATCCAATACTTTCAAGCCAAAACTCACCGGACCCGTGACTTGTCCCCTGATAGCTTTATAACCTTGAAGCTCCTTGGAGAGAAACTTGTGGAATACTGCAGAATACCCGGCGGTGAGGGCAAAAGCCTCCGGGCTATCCATTTTCACGAAATACTCGTCGAGTTCTTGTTCAAATCGTGCAGTGTTAAAGACGAGCCTTTCCCTGTCAAAGTCAATAGCTATGCCAGGAAAATTCTGTGATGCTTGAATATACATATCCTCATACAAGCTCACTTTGGGAAGCTGAGGCCAGAATGGGATATCCAAGCTCAAGGCAAGCTCCAGCGCTTGCTCAACATCCCTATGAGGCATTATCCCCATAGCGGTAGTGCTGCATCTCGCCTCAAATGCTACCACGAACTTATGGCCTCTCTTTCCACGAATATCGTCTGTAACAACCGAGATGCCTGCTCTTCGGCTTTTTCCGGTTCATAGTTGATACACTCAGTAACGCCTTCGAGGGCAACCAGGTCGCTGACCGGTACCAGCCTTATCTTGTACTTGCGGGCATAAGCCGGGTCAATGGGCATCGAGCAGTTCATATCGCAGGCAAAAAGGTCAACACAACCACTGCCNAGAACAGCCTCTTGCGCTATCCAGTTGCCGGTAAACCCATAGAAGGCGTCGTCCATTTCCCATCTTTGAATCATCTCCTGACCAGTCTCGATGTTGGCAATAACGCGCAATCCCTTTGCCCCGACCGCTCTAGCTCTATTCTGCCACTCAGGCTTCCTGGCCAACTGAACCATTGCGAAACCCAAGAAGGGCTCATGACCGCTGGGCAGGGCATTAACATAATCGGGGTCGAGGACCCCGAGGTCGACCCGCATCTTATGCGGCCTGGGCAGACCGAAGATAATGTCCTGGCAGTACTCATTTACAATTTGACTCTGGTAGGCCATTGCTATGCTCAGGCGCATCGCTTTTGATGCCAGGCTGACGTAATAGCCGTCCACATTGGTGAGGCAGGAGCTTGTGGTACGCAGCATCTCACTGTATATTCCGCTGGGAAACAAATCCAGCTTTTTCCAGATTTTCTTTCGCTCGTCGGGGGCTAGAGCTTCAACTATCTGGCTCGGCTCATCGGCTTTGCGGTCGAAGTCAGTTTCAGCGAAATCACAGAGAGCGAGAGCTGCTTTCTCAATCGTGCCTGAGTTAGCTATACCCAGCCTGCCAGCAAATGCCTCCAATTTGTCTTTCTCGACTATCTTAAAGGGAGTTTCGCCTCTGGCTGTAACTCGAAGCGTCTTGATGGTCTGCTCGGTGTGATAGTGATATGTTGAAGCTCCCAGGATATTCCTGAGCAGCATCATACGCATAGCCATACCATCTCCGGTGATGCCACACACGCCCCTTTTGTCCTTGGCAACATCGGCACGACATAGCCCGTTAGAGCACAGGTCGCAGCGGACTCCCCCCATACAGAAGAGACAACGCTGGTCAGGCTTGCCTCCTGTTCCCTGGGCTTCGTACCTACCCCAGATGCTATTCATGCCGTCTTCTTTCAGCCTGTCGTATACTCGACGTACGGACTCGTGATATGAGACTCTTTCTCTGTCCATGGCAATCTCCCCTTTTGCTGGGTGCCGTTTTGCGGGTCAGGTGCTATGTTAAGAATAGAGCATTTCATCCATGGAGGCAATATTGTGACCTCCTGCCAGTTCTAAAGGTCAGGGCATTATGCTGCCGCATAGCCGGGCCAGGCTTGAAGGCTGGGGTTGGAATTATGGCGCAGGTTCATGCTAGAATGTGCGCGGCAGCCTTCGACGGCGCGAAGCTGTCGAGGAACAGGGCCGCCCGAGAAAAGGAGGAAGAGAATGCCCAGGAAAATGGGAAGTAAAGAGTATATGGACTACGTAGAGAAATACGTCGTCCAAACCTATCACCCTCTACCCATCGTTTACTCGCGGGGGGAAGGAGTGTGGATTTGGGATCCTGAAGGGAAGAGGTACATGGAGATGCTGAGCTGTTACTCAACCATGGGACTGGGGCATCCTGCCCACCCGGAAGTGCTGAGGGCGTTTGTCACGCAGGCTAAGAAAGTGGGTATCAGCTCGGGAGCTTTCTATAATGAGCAACTGGGCCCGTTTGCCAAAGAGCTGGCTGAGTTCTGCCAGATGGCGAAAGTGCTGCCCATGAACAGCGGTGTCGAGGCGGTTGAGCGGGCAATCAAGATCGCCCGGAAGTGGGGATATGTTGTTAAAGGGATTGAGAGGGACAAAGCTGAAATCATCGTCTGCGAGAACAACTTCCACGGCCGGACGATTACGGTGATTAGTTTTTCAGCCAATCCGAAGTATAAGGAGTATTTCGGGCCCTTTACCCCGGGTTTTGTAATTATTCCTTTCGGGAATCTGCAAGCTCTGGAGAAGGCTATCAATAAGAATACGGCTGCCTTTCTGGTGGAGCCGATTCAGGGTGAAGGCGGGGTGATCGTCCCGCCCGATGGCTATCTGAAAAAGGCCAGGGAGATCTGTCAAAAGCATAATGTTCTGTTCATTCTTGACGAGGTCCAGACAGGTCTGGGCCGCTGCGGGAAGCGTTTTGCCTACGAGTATGAGGACGCAAAGCCGGACATCCTTATTCTGGGCAAGTTCCTGGGCGGAGGACTGGGCAAGGTTTCGGCTGCGGTCTGCTCGGAGAAGACGGCCGGAGTCCTGGCGTATCCAGAAGATGGCAGCACTTTCTCGGCTCAACCTGAAAGCCTGGCTGCTGCCAGGATGGCTCTGAAGATACTGGTGAGAGACAAATTGGCCGAGAATGCCTTTGAGGTTGGGAACTACTTTATGAAGCGACTCCGAGAAATCAGGAGCCCTCTCATCAAGGAGGTCCGGGGAAGGGGCTTGCTCGTTGCCATTGAGTTTAAGCCGGAGGCTGGAGGGGCGCGTAAGTTCGCGGAGAGACTGGTGCAGGAAGGGATAGCCTGTAAAGAGACTCATCAGTATGTTATTCGCTTTGCGCCTCCTCTGATTATCAAGAAGGAGGAGATTGACTGGGCCCTGAAGAGGATCAAGAAGGTCCTGGCGACGTAGCAGGCCTGGGCCGCCGCAAGGTGCGACACCGAGTGAGAGGCCTGCCTTTGTGCATCCCGCCGTAGTTGGGCGGCCCTTGTTCATAACTCCCCTGCCCCCTCTGATCGTTCGACTTCGCTCAGGACAGGCCCTAGGAGGGGGATTGCGCTACTTCTCAGGAGGGCAGCCTCAGGCTATTACTCCCAGTTCCCGTCCCACCTTTTCGAATTTTGCCAGAGCGAAGTCCAGGTCTTCTCTGTTGTGAGCGGCTGATATCTGGACCCTGATTCGGGCCTGTTCCCTGGGGACAACCGGATAACTGAAAGCAATCACGTAGATTCCTTCATCCAGAAGCTTGTCGGCCATTTCGGCAGCTTTCCTGGCATCATAGAGCATGATGGGCACTATGGGGTGGCTGCCCGGTCTTATGTCGAAGCCGAGTTCGCTAATCTTCTCCCTGAAATAGGCAGTATTTTCCTGCAGTTTCTTACGCAGGTCTGAGGTCTGGCTGATCATATCCAGCACTCTTATAGCGGTGGCAACGATGCACGGGGCAAGCGTGTTCGAGAAGAGATAGGGTCGCGATCGCTGTCTCAGGAGCTCTATTATTTCCTTTTTGCTGCTGGTAAAGCCTCCGGTAGCACCGCCCAGAGCTTTGCCCAAAGTGCTGGTAATAATGTCAACCCGGTCTTCCACCCCCCAGTATTCCGGTGTGCCCCGGCCACCCGGGCCGAAGAATCCCGTGGAGTGGGAATCATCAACCATGACCATGGCATTGTATTTTTCGGCCAGGTCGCAAATCTCTTTGAGGTTGGCCACATCTCCGTCCATGCTGAAGACTCCGTCCGTGGCAATCAACCTGAAGCGTTTGTTCTGAGTCTCCTTAAGATGTTTCTCCAGGTCTGCCGTGTCCAGGTGTTTCATAACTCGGTTCTCGGGAAACTCAACTGCTCCTGTCCCCAGTTTCTTCTTATGGACCATTCCCCACAGCCTCACTGCGTCAATGATGGTGGCATGGTTTAGCTGGTCGCTTATCACTACGTCTTCAGGACCGAGCAGAACTTCAAACAGTCCTTCGTTGGCTGCGGCACAGGAAGAATAGAGAATGGTGTCCTCGGTCTTGAGGAACTCAGATATCTTTCTTTCCAGCTCTTTGTGAATGTCCTGAGTGCCGCAAATGAAGCGGACCGAAGAGAGACCGTGACCTCTTTCGTCGAGGGCCTTCTTAGCGACAGCAATCAGCTCGGGATCATCGGCCAGGCCCAGATAGTTATTGGCGCAGAAGTTGAGAACCTGGCCCTCTTTAACTTTGATCTTGGCGCCTTGAGGCGAGCGGATAACTCTTTCCTCCTTATAAAGCCCGCCTTCCTTGATAGACTGAAGCTGATGCTCGAGATGCTCTTTTACTTCTTTGCTGTACATTTTTACCTCCGCTGCTTAGGTTAAGCCCTGACGGGCCTGAGCCTCGCACTACAGCCAAACGGCCTCTCCTCTAAGGAAGCAGGATGACCTTTCCTGAGACCTTCGGCCTTTGCATCATTAGGCTGAATCCATTTTCGAATTCTTCCAGGGATAGTTTGTGGGTGATAACAGGAGACACATCCAGCCTGCCGGATTCGAGCAATCTGTGCACTTCTTCCCAGGTCTGCCAGATTAGGCGGCCGGATATGGGAATGATCTTCTTACCGCTCCTGACGTACTGGCCGTAGTTTTCTATCGTGAACGATCCTCCGTGGATGCCGAAGGCCGAAACCCTGCCGCCGACCCTGGCCCATTTGAGCGCGAGCTGACTGGCTTCCGGACTGCCAGCCATTTCCAGGGCCACGTCAAATCCCTTGCCAGCCGTGATGTCGGAAAGAGCCTCGTCCGTTCCCGGTCCGTCTTTCAACACGCGATCAGCGCCCATGGCCCGTGCGATCTCCATCCTTTTCTCATGGCGACAGAGGATGACAACCAGACGGGCGCCTTCGGCCTTAGCTACTCCAGTGGCCAGCAAAGCGATGGGGCCGTCTCCAACAATGAAAACACTCTTTCCTTCGAGGTCTTTGTCGTAGTCCCCCAACGCGCAGTAGACGGCGTTGCCCAGGGGCTCCTGAATGCTGGCGATTTCCGGCGCAAGCTGCGGGTTGTTCCTCCACAGAACCCTCTCCGGGATAGTGAAGTATTCGGCAAAGCAACCGTTACACGTCAGGCCGAAAATCCTTCCTGTCTCACAGAGGTGTCTCTGGCCATGCCGGCACTGCAGGCACTTCCCGCAATAAATGTGAGTCTCAGCTGAAACGTAGTCTCCCACTTTGAACCTCTCGACTTCGCTCCCGACCTCAACAATACTGCCGGCAAATTCGTGACCTAGAATCTGGGGCACATTCTTTATGTAGACCGCCGCTGCCGGGTCCCAGGTGTATATGTGGACATCCGTCCCGCAGATGGAACCGGCCACCAATTTGACCAAGACCTCGTCGGCTCCAGGATTAGGAATATCTACATCAACTAGTTCGGCTCCTGGCGCTTTGCGGGTCTTAACTACTGCTTTCATTGCTTTCCACCTCATTCTGGGCAGTCAGGCTGCTACATCCTGCTTCAACCCTGATCTCACGCTTCTCTTTGCTATCGCCGTGATTCTACACCTCTGAATTCCTCGGTGCGGCCATGGATGGTCCTACGACTCTCGTAGGCGTGGGCCTGTCTCCGCCCATAAGGCAAGGAGAGATCTGGGCAGGTCATAAAGCACATGAGGTTCCCGTGCCCCGACGCAAAGGGACACGACCATCTCTCGATTCTCGCTAAGAAAGGTGATTCAGCAGGAGACATCAGACGAGCCCTGAGAAAGGAGTCTCCCCTCGCAGGCACTGAGCCTCAGAGGAGTTCCTTCGATGAGGAATGTCAACCTCACAACGCTGATCATAACTGATTACAAGGGCAATGTCAACACGATGTGTCGGGTGAGCAAAGGATTCTATTCTCAGTAACTCCTCTGGCCCCTCTTATCCTGCGAAGGCGCTTGCGACATTTGTCTTCTCCATCATTTTCCCTACTTCACAACTGCTCCACCCTTAATGACTCTGCTAGCTAAGTTCATGCCGAACCAATAAGGCAACTGCCTATGGTTGGGGATATTCAGAATCACTATGTCGGCCTTCTTCCCAACCTCGATACTCCCAACTTCGTTACCTCTGTCCACGGCATAAGCAGCATTGATAGTGGCAGCGCTAATTGCTTCAGCCGGCGTCATCTTCAGCTGACGACAAGCCAGAGCGATTATCATCTGCATGGAAAGCGTGGGACAGCTGCCGGGGTTGAAATCAGTGGCCAGAGCGATGGGCACTCCAGCTTCGATGAGTTCTCTGGCCGGAGCATACCTGCTGGTCATCAGATGGAAAGGAACACCTGGCAGTAGAACTGCGATGGTCTTCTTCTCTGCCATGAGTCGCATGCCCCTATCAGAAATGACATCGAGGTGGTCAATTGAGACAGCTCCCATCTCTACTCCTAGCTCCACTCCACCGATATCACTGAATTCACTGGCGTGCAGCTTCAGCTTCAAGCCATGGTCCCTGGCATGCTCCAAGATCTTCCTGGCCTCTGAAGTCGAAAATGCACCGACTTCCACAAAAACATCGCAGTATTCCGCCAGGTTTTCGGCTCCTATCCTCTCCAGCATGCCCAGCACCATGCGCACATAATCGTCCCTCTTATTCTGATACTCGTTGGGAAGAGCATGGGCGCCCAGAAAGGTCGAGACAATATCAACCGGCTGAGACTGCTTCAGTTCCGCAATAATCTGAAGCAACGCCAGCTCTGACTCTTGTGAAAGGCCGTAACCCGTCTTTATCTCCGCAGTGGTCGTGCCGAAAGCCAGCATCTGGCCAAGAAAGGTCTTAGCTCGGGCCATCAAAGTCCCTGGGCGAGTCAGGCCTTTTCTTGTTTCCTCGACGGTGCTGACAATGCCTCCGTTACTCCGCATAATCTCCAGATAGGATCTGCCCTTTATCTTCTGGATGAACTCATCCTCTCTGGAACCGCCAAAAACCAGATGGGTATGACAATCCACGAAGCCGGGAAGGACAACTTTGCTTGAGGCATCAATCACCGTTTCTGCCCGGCCGATCCTGGCCGAGACTTCCTCTGTCTCACCTACGGCAACAATCGTCTTTCCTTCTATGGCCAGTGCCCCGTTCTGGATAATGCACAGATCCTCCATGCCTGCTCGCGTCTTGGGTCCACCCCTTGCACTGCGAACAGTCACCAGTTCGGATGCGTTCTTTATCAAGATGGTAGCGGTCACTTCGGGATGTTGACCCCCTTTCGTCTGGCGATTCTCCTGGCGATTTCATAGCCGGCATCGGCATGTCTGGCAACGCCGATTCCGGGATCAACCGTGAGCACTCTTTCCAGTCTCTTTTCCCTCTCCTTTGTGCCATCAGCCACGATCACCATCCCAGCATGCACTGCGTAGCCTATTCCTACTCCCCCACCATCGTGGAAAGAAACCCAGGAAGCTCCATTGATAGCATTCAAAGCGAAGTTGAGGAGCGGCCAGTCAGCAATGGCATCGGAGCCATCCATCATTCCCTCAGTCTCCCGATTAGGAGAAGCCACTGAACCTGTGTCCAGATGGTCTCTACCAATGACGACAGGTGCCTTGAGTTTTCCCTGTGCCACCAAGCGATTTATCTTTTTGCCAAACTCAGCCCGGTCGCCATACCCTAACCAGCATATCCTGGCAGGCAATCCGGTGAAGGGAACCCTGTGTTGAGCCTGGCGAATCCATCTATGAAGAGCCCTATTCTTCGGAAAAGCTGCCAGGATGGCTTTGTCCAGAGTGAGAATATCATCAGGGTCCCCCGACAGAGCTGCCCATCTAAAAGGTCCCTTGCCCTGGCAAAACAAAGGCCTGATGTACGCCAGCAGGAAACCAGGGTAGAGAAAAGCTCCCTTGTCATCTCTTACTCTAAGCCCACCAATTTCTGCCTGCTGGCGTAGATTATTCCCGTAATCAAAGCATACTGCGCCTTGTCTCTGCATTTCCAGGATTGCTTCGACATGCTTAACGATTGATTCGTACGATCTTCTCTTGTAGTCGGCAGGGTCTTTCTGGCGCAATTCCTCCATTGCTTCCAGTTGGCCCGCAGGAACGTAGCTCCATATATCATGGGCTGGTGTTTGATCTGTCACGATGTCAGGGATGGCTCCCATTCTGACAAGCTGTGGATGAATCTCGGCGGCATTGCCCACTAACCCTACCGAAAGTGGCTCCCTTTTCCTCTTAGATTCTGCTATCCATCTCAGGGCCTCCTTTAGATCTGCCGTCATGCGGTCGCAGTATCCTTCCCTGATTTTCCTTTCAATTCTCTCGGCCCTAACTTCAACGTCCAGAATGACAGCCTCATTCATGGTGGCAGCCATCGGCTGAGCGCCTGACATTCCGCCCATTCCGGCGGTAAGAACAAATTTCCCAGCAAGTGTGTCCTCCCCGAACTCTCTGTTAGCTAGGGCGGTCAGAGTTTCATAGGTTCCTTGCAGAATTCCCTGGGTTCCAATGTAGATCCAGGAGCCGGCCGTCATCTGACCGTACATGGTTAAGCCCATCTCGTCATATCGGTCGAAGTTCTCCTGAGTTGCCCATCTGGGAACGATGTTGGCATTAGCAATCACAACCCGGGGAGCTTCCCTATGAGTGCGAGCGATATACACTGCCTTGCCCGATTGAATGCAAAGAGTCTCGTCGTCTCCGAGATCCTTCAGGGCTCTGACAATTCTATGATATTCTTTCCAATTCCTGGCGGCTCTTCCCTGGCCGCCATAGACGATGAGTTCCTTCCAGTCCAGGGCAACGTCGGGATGCATGTTGTTTCTCAGCATGCGCAGGGCCGCTTCCGCATCCCAGTTTTTGCATTGCAGCTTCCTACCAGTCTGAGCCCTGATCGGTCTCTTCGGTCTCAAATCCGTATACATTGGCCTGGTCATCTTCACCTCCAGTGCGATGCCGAACTGTTCAGTCTTACTCCAGCCTTGGACTTAGATTCTTGCTGACTAATCGCAGGATTGTTCATCTCGGATTTCGCGGTGTTACCTTTCAGGATCGCTCAACACGAGGTCACAGCTGCCCGCTACATCTTGAAACACCTTCAATTAACCCAGAACGGAAGACTCGTCACTGCAGGCGAGCCTGAATTTTGCTGATTATGGTTCCGGCCAGATATTCGGGAGAGCAGAACTCCTCAGCTTCTTTCAGCACCTCCTTTGCATAGTCTGCATCCCCGATGGAGATCAGATTGACTTCTACATTCAGCAGAGCTCCTCTGACAGCCGATTCTGCCATCTTGGCGGCCACCCCGATATCGGTAATGACATTAGGATTGCAGCTCTCCAGCAAAGCTTCGGCTAGCTTTAAAACCCTGTAGCTATGTCTTGCTGTCTGCAGGGGAACCTCCGTAGCTCCTCTCAGGTCTCTTCGGGCGAAGGCTTCCGCGTCCTTGTCAATTAGGCCCGTCAGGATACCCATCAGTCTTGTGGACTCTTCAGGGATATCTTCGTTTCGCGAAAACTCGGCTGCCATGGAAACGAGCCCGGCCGATAAGGCCCCTGAAAGAGCAGCAACAGACCCCCCGCCGGGTGTCGATTTCCTGGCTGCCAATTCCTTCAGAAATCCTTCAATGGTCATATCGTGCGGCATTCCTGCTCCTCCTCTATCAAGTACTCGATGATTTTGTTCCTAAGGCCGGAGCCTATGCCGCAATTGAGTCGCAACTTCCTGGCTGCGACCTCCATGAGTTCCTGCCCCGACCTTGCCCCTGGCGCATAGAATCTGCCTGCTTCGAGGATTGCTGCCTCGGGAATCAGCCCCACAATTTCACTATAGAGAACGCTTGGGCCTCCAGGCTCGGCAAGCTCTCTTATCGTCTCGAAGACGATGTGAATGGGAGTAACCTTGTAGTCAGTCAGGTTCATTGAGACCTGAGCGACGCCAAGCCCTTCAAGCACAATGCCCACTGCCTGGACCGCCCTGAAGATTCCCGGTACCCTGATTTTCTGGCCGTCATCTAGAGTTGCTATCCAGCCCGACTCACGAATAATCCTGGCTATCTTGTGGGCAATCTCTTTGTCAATGGTCTTTAGATAAACGTTGTAGGCAATCAGAAATTCCCTCGCGCCAATGGTAGTAGCGCCGGTTTTCGCGTTGAAAACAGAGGGCCCATAATCAGGCTTCCATCGCGGGTCCCTTAGTTTTTCGGGGAGGCCTTCATACTCGCCGGCTCTGATGGCGGCTAAGCTCTTTCTCTCAGGAACCCTTGCTGCCTCCTCATAAAGATAAACGGGGATGCTCAGTTTCTCTCCCACTTCGCTGGCAAGCTCATTTGCCAGAGCAACGCAATCTGCCATGGTGACACCTCGAACTGGAACAAAGGGACAGACGTCGCAGGCTCCCAATCTTGGGTGCTTACCTTTGTGTCCAGCCATATCAATAACTGCCGTTGCCCTCACAATCGCATCGTAAGCGGCTCTCTTTACCGATTCTGGCTCCCCGACAAAAGTCAACACGGTGCGATTGTGTTCACTGTCCGGGGCCACATCCAGTAGTCGTACCCCGGCGATCTTCCGAACCTCGGTAGCTATCTCCTCGATTTTCGCGATATCTCTGCCTTCGCTGAAATTCGGTACGCATTCAACAATCTTCTTCACTCTACCCCAGCCTCCTTCAGCAATTGGCCATTACGAATGAGCTCGTAGAGCTTTCCTATGTCTTCAGCCAGAATTCTACCTTTTTCAAAACGGGACATATGCTCTCTCACAATCCCATGCATCTTCGCCAGTTTCGATTTCGCTGGCAAGGGCTGGCGGAAATCCAGAGCCCGAGCAGCACAGAGCATTTCAATAGCTAGGACATACTCTACGTTTGTGCAAATTTCCCATGCCTTTCTGACCGCCCAGGCACCCATACTAACGAAATCCTCCTGGCCGCCGGAAACCGGAATGGAATCCACTGAAGCCGGGTGAGCCAGTGTTTTGCTCTCCGAAACTAGAGCTGCAGCCGTATACTGAGTTATCATCAGGCCAGTATCTAATCCCTCGTCCCGGGCCAAGAACAAGGGCAACCCGTCCCTACCACAATTCAGCAGTCGGTCTATTCTTCTTTCCGAAATGCCCGCAATAGCGCAGAGGGCAATCGACAAACTGTCGGCTGTCTGAGCCAGAATCTGACCATGGAAATTGCCGCTTGCCTGACGTATTTCGGGATTCTCTCCCCTGGTTGAAATCCAGGGGTTGCCGCCAAAGGAATTGATCTCAATATTCACGACTTTTCTAGCCTTTGCAAGCGCCTCCCTGAAAGCGCCGTGGACTTGAGGAACGCATCTTAGTGAATAAGCATCCTGCAATGGATGGGTTGAGGGGCTGCCCACCCTTCTCTTCAGAAGAATGCCGTTCAGATCATTAGCGGTGGCGATCTGTCCTGAATGCGGTCTGAGGCTCTGAACTTCATGCTCAAACGATTCGGGATTACCGCTCAGAGCTTCGATGGTCATAGCAGCAGCTAAGTCAGCCACTCGAATCAGGTTATCGGACTGAAAAACCAGGAACGCCAGAAGACTCGTCATAAGGCTCGTACCATTGAGCAGGGCAATAGCCTCACCCATCTGCAGTTTCACCGGCTCTAATCCTGCAGAGCGCAGCACTCGCTGGGGATCCCTCCCAATCAAAGCCAGAGCAACGTGAGCTTGTGGAACCAAGTCACCGCTTGCTCCCAAAGAGCCTTTGGCCGGGACAATCGGAATGATGTTTTTGTTGAACATCTCAACCAGGAGTTCCAGCGTTTGCAACCTCACCCCGGAAAATCCCTTTTTGAGATTTAGAATCATGTGCAGCATAATCCCTTTAACTATTTCCACTTCCAGAGGGTGGCCCACTCCACAAGCGTGGCCCACGATGAGATTCTCCTGGAATTCCTCCATTCTGCCTTCGGGGATGCGCCTGTTCAGCAAAGCACCGACTCCGGTATTTATTCCGTAGTAAGAGTTCCGGGGATTAGCCTTTAGAATATCCTCAAGAGTCTTTCTAGATTCCCTGATTCCTTCCTTTTCTCTTTCTCCTAGTCTAATTGCTCTTTCCCGGCGGCACAGATCGACAAATTCGGAATAGGCTAGCCTTTCTTTCATCATTCATCTCCTCAAGGAATGCGCGGACACGTTACTTATTTTCGCTATGAGGCTTCGGTCGCACCAAGACATCAAATCTTTTCTGACCCAACAGGCGAGAAATGTGATGTGAGTTTCTACGCGAGTTGAAATTCTCCATCAAGATAATGACTCAGCCTCAATAGCCCCTTCGGAACATCTCGATGGTTACGTAAGTCAGAAGAGGCTCAACGACAGCCGGCGACAGTGAATTAAGGATTTAGTTCATCATGGCCATCTCCTTGGGCACTCCCTTTTCCAGTCCCAATGCCTTCAGAATCCTGGGGCCATATGTATCCAGGTCCTTTTCCAGCCGACCTAGCATTCCACTGATGGCCTCAATGCCCTTCTCTTCCGGCAGCATTGTTTTCATAACCAGTCCCATGCCCTGAACCATATCTTCAACATCTGAGGACGGCACTTGTCTAACCTTTTCGGTAGCGTCCTCGAGGTCCTTCAGCATGTGTTGGACAACCTTGCCATGGATTGGCGTTATCGTTAAGTGTATGCTTGGGGGTATATTCATATCCTCTATGCCACGCTGGACCAGAAACCACCATCTTTTTTCCGCCATTATATCTGCCAATTTGAAGACGTTAACTTCTTCCGATGAAAGTGCAACTATGCAGGAACTTCGCCTGCCAAGAACCTTGTACCCCAGTCTCTGCAAACCCAAAATAATCTTATCCTTGGCGTCCATTATCTTCCCCGCGAGGTCCAAGTAGCCTGTTTCTCCGAGATAGTGCAACACTGCCCATGTGGNAGCCAGAGGACCAGCCGACCTGGATGACAACACTGCGGGATTGACTATTACGTAGCTGGGCCAGCGTAAATTGGCGAATGTTGTATACATCTTGTAGAAGCTGTTCCTGAACAGCACCACTGAAGAACCTATTGTTGAGAAGCCATACTTATGCGGATCGAGAGAAATCGAGGAAACTCCAGGAACTGAGAAATCAAAGCTTGGTATGTCTGCTCCGAGTTTCCTCATAAATGGTAGTACGAAACCTCCAACACAGGCATCCACATGCAGCCATATACTCCTCTTCAGTGCCATGTCAGCTAATTCCCTAATCGGATCTATCGTACCGAAGGGCCAGTTGGGCGCCGAACCAACGATCATAGCAGTATCCTCGGTAATGGCTTGGGCAATCATATCCGGCTCTGCTTCAAGGGTCTCGGGATTGACGGGCACCCTCTTCACCATTAAGCCCATATACTCCGCTGCTTTGTTGTGGCACGGGTGTCCAGTTACAGGAAGCACTATCTCTGGAAAGCCTCCTAGCCCGCGCCTAAGTATGAATTGGTCTCTAGTAGCTTTTACTGCCAAGAACACGCTCTCAGTTCCCCCGAATGTATATGTCGCTACCACTTTGTCATCGCCGTGCATCAGTGATTTGGCGATATCGACAATATCCTTCTCCATCTTAATGGCGCTGGGAAATTCCAGGAAATCAAGTACGTTTTTGTCGGCGAAGGTAGTAAGAGCCCTATGTATGATTTCCTTCAGGTCGTCAAGTCCGGTTTCAAAAGCAATGGTAAACGCTCTATCGCTATATGGATCCATGTCTTCAACAGCGTATTCCTTTAGCTTTCCCAGAATTTCCGCCTTAGAATATGGTCCTGTAAAGAACTCCATGGTACCCCTCTTTTTTCGCTTCGATTAGAGACAAGATTTCGTAAACTTCACAACAAAATGCCGTCGGACCAGGCGACAATTCCATGAATTTCCAAGCTATGGGATATGGACAACGAGCCGCCATTAACTCCTGCACCTTACGAATATGATACTCCGGAAAGCCTATTATTTCAATATCGCTTCAATGTTGCTCTCGCTCGCGAGTTAGTTGCGGCGGTCCTCCATTCCACGAGTGTAGTCAGTCGCAAGATCCCTTAACCTCGCATAGAAAGCCTCCACCTTATTGGGAGAGGTCGAGACCAGCAAGCAATCATACGCCAACCGCCCTTACGTCTGGAGCGAGACATAACAGGTGGTGTGCCCATCGAGCATAGCCTCTTTGTAGTCAGTTTTCTGCCAACGGCGGCACACAGCCACATGAAATTCTGGTTCTCAGTGAAGGAATTTGCTTTTTAGAAAACGCACGGCTCGATACATCTGCACGGCTACTACCGCCATGATCAGCCTGGGCACCCACAACCAAAAGGGCGGCAGCTCCAACATCATGAACAAAAATGGGCCCTCGATCAGACTATGATTGATGCCAATGGAAATGTGAAGACGCTCTAATGCTTCCTTGTCCAGGACTGTCTTACTGACCTGGTCAATGATGACAGCTCCGCTATACATCAATCCAAAGGCGGCGCTCGTTGCCCACAAGGGGGCTCCTTGCTCGGACAGGCCAAGAATCCTCATCAAAGGGAGAGAAACTTGTGGAATACCGCCGAATATTCAGCAGTGAGGGCAAAAGTCTCCGGCACATCCATTCTTGAAAAATACTCATCGAGTTCTTGTTCAAATCGGGCAGTGTCGAAACTAAGCCTCCCTTTGTCAAAGTCAATAGCTATGCCCGGGAAATTCTGCGAGGCTTGAACATACATATCTTCATACAGGCTCACTTTGGGAAGCTGAGGCCAGAATGGGATATTCAAGCTCAAGGCAAGCTCCAGCGCCTGCTCAACATCCCTATGAGGCATTATCTCCATAGCGGTGGTGCTACATTGAACCTCAAATGCTACCACGAATTTCTGGTCTCTCTTCCTATAAATCGTCCTAAATCATAGCACGGAGGCAGAAAATTTTTTGTATGTCCTTTATCGTTTCATTTGCTTTTTATATTATGCTCACCACCTGCCACAGATTATGGGCCAATATGCCCTGTCCAACCCATATCTCAGTGCCCCGGTTTCTTGTTTTACTAGTTTCACTCATACGTGGCTAGCTTCGAGCTTTTCAGGGAGAACTAGTTAAGGAATTCCCTGACACCGATGAGGGTTGGTTTCAATTCCCTTTCGAGGATTAGGTCTTCTTCGATCTGATTGGTTTGCTACCTTTAGCGAAAGACATGCGTGTCTTTTATTTCTTTTCTTGCGGCGTTGTGCTCCCCGAGAGGCTTACGCGAATTTTCCTTGGTCCTTTCCCTGGTTCGCCGTTGGTAGCAGCTTTGTCAGTTGTGACTTCTTCAACATGAGCTACTGCGGGGATTGTTTGCAGCACATCAACAAGGTTCATGGACTCACGCAGGAAGACCAGAATTGAAGGCATATCAATCTGAGGTACAATCATCTCAGTATTTGCAACTTCGGGTAATTGGTCAAGGAAGGACACGACTTCCATGATTTTGGCTATATCAAACGGAGGTAAGATTTCCACTTCCCATTGCGGCTTGCCCAACTCTGGCTTGTCTCCACTCTCAAATAGTTTCGAGAGTTCGAAGCTTTTTTCAATGTGGTTCGTAGCCTGGCTTGGCTCCGGGTGTTCGTCAGGTGCCTTGCTCTCTTCCGTGACTATGGTGTCTCTCTCTTCCGCGGCTACGGCGTCTCTCTCTTCTGTGATTTTCACGGCTGCGACGTCTATTTCCTCTACGATTTTCGCGGCTGCGGCATCCCTCTCCTCTGCGATTTTCGCGACTATGGTGTCGCTCTCTTCTGTGATTTCAACGGCTGCGGCATCCCTCTCCTCTGCGATTTTCGCGGCTATGGCGTCACTCTCTTCTGCGATTTCAACGGCTGCGGTGCTGTCTTCCTCCCCGGGCTCAGACAACTTATTGTCAAAATCTGCCTGTACCGCTGCTGCCTGCTTCTTAAGGCTTTCCAGTTCTTCCAGCATATAGCCGAATTGTTGATTTACAAGGTTGTGTAGTTCACCCCGGATTTTAATTTTCTCGTTTTCTAGCAGCAGTACTGCTTCCTCTTCGGCTTTGGCCTTGATTGCGTTAGCCTTTTCATTAGCAATCTCCACAGCTTCAGCTATTTTCTTTTCCGCCATCTCCCGAGCTTGCTCCTTGGCTTTATCTATAATGGCAGTACTCTCAGCTTTAGCTTGTTCTGCAGCTTCTGTCTTGACCTGCGTGGCCAGCTTGTCG
>JGI24025J20009_10001664_pt1 | contig 16627 bp, 17 predicted proteins | sample Cruoilmetagenom3_FD_20009 | JGI IMG/M metagenome (IMG submission 20009) | reverse complement strand
TTGTCTAAGTACGAGGTTTCGCTCCCGAGCATAACCTCTATAAATTGCACCACCATATATAGCCAGAGCTAGGGCTAACCCTACTGCATTACCGAGGTCTACAATAGGGTCACCAATAAAACGCTGGGAAATTATACTAGCTATGAAGACCAAAATCGGATATGCAAGAGTCACCAAGAGTAGATCTCGAATTCTGCTTTTCTGCTTCATTTCCTTCTTTATCCTCCTTTCTATGCTTATAGCCACAGTCAAATGCTTGCATCCGTGCAAAAAGACTCGGAATGGATATCTTCTTTCGTCTAATAATATAATAATGTTTCTAATATTTAAACTTTAGATCTGCTCTTTTTTATATGAAAATATTTGAACGGATAGATGCAAAAGGAATTGCTTAGACTTCTCGGCCAATTTCCTAACCTCTTCTGTAACGACAGCGACCCCTCTACCGCACTCTTTAGCCCTTACCATCTCTATCGCTGCATTCAGTGCTAAAAGATTTGTCCGATCTGCTCTCTTCTCTATATCCCTAGTTATCCTATCCATCGTTCAGATCTAATGATATATCCGTAGAACAGATACTTTTTTATTATTGCCTTGGGAGACGCTGTGATGTGGGTATGAAGAGGAGAGAAGATAACGGCGAGATAGAGACGGTGATGTCTGGAAAATTGCCAAAACTGGTTGAACTGGAAGATATTAAGGGGGATCTTACACGTTCACTCCAAATATTCTGACGGAACCGCTAACTTTAGAGAAGATCGCTCTCAAATCAAAAAAGCTTGAATATGATTACGTCGCGGTATGCGATCACTCAGCATGTGCCAAATACGACAAAGATTTAGGTACAAGACGTCTGACAGAGAGAAACAAAGAAATTGATAGATTGAATAGTGAATTAGAAGGGATAACTCTATTGAAAGGGGTAGAGGTCAATATATTACCAGACGGATCATTAGATTATCCCGATGATCTCTTAGAAGAATTTGATTTCGTCGTAGCCGGGACCCATCAGAATTTCAGAAAGAACGTCACGGAAAGAGTTTTAGCGGCGATGGATAATCCGAACGCGGACGTCATCGCTCATCCAACAGGAAGCCCCCTCTCTGGCATTGTGGGCCATAAGATTGATCTCGATACTTTTTATCCGCGTTTTTTCCTCCTCTGAAGTTGCCCTATTGTCAATAAGCAAGGTAAGGGTCAGAAACCTCGTGGATGAGGGGATAAAAGGATTTAAATCGTTAAAAAAGCTCAAGGGTGATATTGGTATATCCCTCCCTCCCATCCATGCCCCTCACACTTTCTAAGCACCTCTTCTACGAAAATTAGTATTATTTATTTTCATTTCCTCTTTAATCTTTGATTCAGGGCGAAAGTCAAAATTAGAGCTAATAAAAAAAGAAGCAGTTTCCATTGGATTTTTTGCAATCATAGGTACTATAGCAACGATCTTTTTGATAGGAATTCCCTTTGGTTTATTTTTGAAGTTCCTTTACTTGACGCACTATTGTACTATTGTTTGGCGCCATCTTATCGGCTACCGATCCAATTAGATATTCCTCATCTCTCACAAACAGGGTAATTGTAGTGTATCGGCAGCGATAATTTCTCCTTTGGGGAAAGTTACAAATATTAGAAATATTCAACTGACTTCACGCGAGGAAAAATATGCCCAAGATAATGATTAATCCCGATTTATGTAATAAATGTTATACTTGTGTCCAGATTTGTCCAGCAGGAATTTTTATTCAGAAGGATAAGGACTCTATTCCTAAAGTTTTAGGATCCATAGCGGAAGATTTTTGTATTTCTTGCGGCCATTGCGCTGCTATTTGCCCCAAGCAAGCAATAATCCACGAAAGCTTTCCGGAAGGCAGTATAAACCCTGTTTGTCAGGAGCTTAATCTCTCAGCCGAGCAGGTTCTCGAGATGATCAGGACAATGCGTTCTATTCGGGAATTTAGGGATAAACCAATTGAAAAAGAGACGATTGAAAGGATCATTGATGGAGCACACTTTGCTCCCAGTAGCACTAATTCGCAGAGTACCGAATTTGTTGTGGTAAGTAACAAAGCTGTACTTAAAAAGATTGTAGAGTTGACATCGCTTTTCCTTACCAAAACTGCAAAACAACTTCGTAACCCAGTGATAATGGCGTTATTTCGTTTGGTTGCCAGGAACAACGCTGAAGATGCACTTTCCATCCTTCCGAAAATTGATAGATATGTAGATGCATTTAAAAATGGAGAGGACAATATTCTTTATAACGCACCGCTTCTTCTTGTTTTCCACGGAAAAAAGAGCATCCCTCTTTCAGACGTTAACGCAAATCTTGCGCTTCATAATGCTTCCTTGGTCAGCCGGGGACTTGGTTTGGGAAGTTTCTACGCAGGGTTTGTGGTTGAGGCAAGCCACCGGGATAGTAAAATTCCAAGCATTCTTTCGATACCGAAAAATAATAGGATTTATGGCGCCCTCGTATTGGGTTATCCAAAATTCACGTATAAAAATTGGATAGAGAGAAGACCACCCAAGGTGGAATGGATATAGATAGTACGTTTAGGTTAGTGTTCCTCTTCCTTCTTCTTCGCCATCCATTCGATATAATTACAGTATGGGCAACCCAGATCCCATGTCTTCTTCTTGTACAGTATCTTTATGAGCTTTAATCCGTGTTCTTTACACTCCTGATCGGTTATTACCAACCGTCCACTCTTTGGGAGCGGAAGAGAAAAATCACAGTCAGGATAGCTCGAACATCCGATGAACCTCGTCCCCCTCCTTGTCCTTCTTATTATCAGGTCGCCGCCGCACTTCTCACACTTGCCCACAACCTTCTCTTCTCTAAGACGCTCTCGAAGATCTTTTGATATCTTCTCCTCATTCTTCTTCAGTATCTCAAAGGTATCCCCAAGCATCTCCCTCGATCTTTTGATCACTTCTTCATCGGACAATCTTCCTTCGGCGATCGTGTCCATCTCCTCTTCGAGCTCCTTGGTCATCTTCACATCTGTTATCTTCTCTGCATATTCGTCCAGCGTTTTTATGACGGCTCTTGCAACTATGGTAGGTTTTAAAGGATTTCCATGGACATANCCCCTTCCATAAAGTTTGCNTATCATCTCGTGCCTCGTGGATTTTGTGCCGAGACCGAGTTCATCCATCTTCTCTATCAATCTTCCCTGCCCGTACCTTCGGGGTGGCTTCGTCTCCTTCTCCTCCACAAAAGATTCCACTTTTAATATCTCCCCCACGGACAATTCTGGTATGAAGACCTCTTCGACAGAGCTATACGGATAGATCTCTCTCCACCCCTTCTCTATAATCTTCGACCCCGTCGCGTTGAAAAGTTCTCCATTGACATCTATCTCTGCTTTTGTGCCTTCTATCTTTGCTGCATCACTCAACGTGGCCAAGAATCTTCTCACTACGAGCTCATAAATCTTCCACTCTTCATCATTTAATTTCTCTCGTTTTGTATAACCGACGGGATGAATTGGAGGGTGATCCTTAGCCTCTTTTCCTCGCGTGGGTTTGAGTTCCTTACCCAAGAGTTTTTTTGAATACGTGGAGAACTCTTTCATCTTTGAGAGAAGTCCCAATATTTTTTTTAGATCTATCTTGGAATAGACGGCGTTATCCGTTCTTGGATAAGAGAGCAAACCCTGGCTGTAGAGATTTTCCGCAGTTCGCATTGCGTTCGATGCCGTGAAACCGATGGATGTCGCCGCCTTTAAAAATGCGGTCGTATTGAATGGGTTAGGCGGCATATCATTCTTTATTCTCTTTTTAAATGTCTTTACTTCCCCTTTATCCCCAAGAGAGGATTTTACACGATCGACTTCTTTCTTGGCATGGAATCTACCTTTTTTGTGCTTAGCAATGAACGTAAAATCGTCTTTTAAGCATTCGGAAATCTCTGATTTCCGAGTATGCGAATCTTTGATTCGCACACATTTGAGATATAGTTCCCAATAGGGCTCCGGGACGAAGTTATCTATCTCCTCCTCTTTCTCTGTTATCAAAGCGAGGGTGGGTGTTTGTACCCTTCCTACGGAAAGAAAATTATTTCCAAGCCTCATGGATGAGAGGGAGAGAAATCTCGTCAGACTTGCACCCCACACGAGATCGATTACCCTCCTTGCATCGGCAGATTGTGCCAGATCGAAGTCTATATCCACAAGATTAGAGAAGCTTTTTTCTATCTCATCATTCGTTATCGCGCTGTATCTCGCTCGATCGAATTTAGCTTCCTTATTTACGGAAGATATAATCTCCAATGCTTCCACACCTATCAATTCACCCTCTCGATCATAGTCCGTGGCGATCGTTACCTCTTCTGCATCTCCTCCGAGCTTCTTCAATGCGTTTGCATACTTCTTCTCCGTCGGCTTCTTTACTATATCTGTCCAGACCAGTTCTTCAGGTCCTACGGCGTTCCAGTTCTTCTTATCCGCGGGAAAGTCCACATCTATGATATGCCCCCTCAATCCCATAACGGTGGTATTTGAGAACGTATAGACGTTCGAACCCGCTACTCTTCTCCCCTTCTCCTTGCCGCCTGAGAGAATGTTTGCTATCCTCTTCGCTGTATTGTTCTTCTCAGTTACGATCAGTCTTCTCACAGATATTTCTCCAACAGCTCGTTTACATCCTTAGGGTCGCTCTTTCCCTTGGAAAGTGCCATCACCCTCCCAACCAAAAAATTTAGCGCTCTCTTCTTTTTCTTATGATAATCTTCCACGACTTTTGGATTTCCTTCTATTACCTTTTTGACCAATATCTCGGTTTCACTTCTGTCTAACCTTCCAAACCCTCTCCTTCTCATGATCTCTTCTGGATCCCCGCCCTTATCGAGTATCTCCCTTATAATCTCAACCGCGTTCTTCTCCGTTATCTTTCCAGAAGAAAGATCTTTGAGTATTTTTATCGTCTTATCTTCGGTAAGTGGAGATCTTCCTATCTTCATCCCCCTATAATTTAGCTCCCCTTTAAGAACATCCACAATCCAACTTGCGGCCATATTTGGGTCGATCTCTCTTGCCATCCTGACGACTTTTTGGTGTGGGATCGTGCAAATCGAAGATTTGCAGACAATCTCAAAATAATCTGCGATCTCTATATCTGACGTCAGCGATCTCGCATGATTCTCTTTTACCCCATATTCTTCGACGAATCTGCGTATCTTCGCATCCGGAAGCTCTGGAATTTCATCTTTTAACCTTTCTGTCCAGCTTTTAACGCTCATTGGAGGCAGATCAGGCTCCGGAAAATATCTGTAATCTTCTTCTCCCTCTTTCGTCCTCATGGATATCGTTATGCCCCTCTCCTCGTCATAGTGCCTCGTCTCCTGGGTAATTTTTATGTTTCTCCTCAAAAGATTCTTTTGCCTCGTTGCCTCGTAAGAGAGAGCTTTTTCCACGCCTTTGTGGGAAGATATGTTTTTTACCTCTGCCCTATCCCCTCCTGCCAAAGAGATATTGGAATCTACACGCATCGCACCTTCCAAATCCCCATCGAAGACGTCTAAATATTCAAGGATGCTTCTCAATTTGTCGAGAAATCGTCGTGCCTCTTTTGGACTTTTCAAATCTGGTTCCGTCACAATCTCGAGCAGAGCCATTCCTGATCTGTTGTAGTCGATCAGAGAATGTCTTGAATATTCTATTCCCCCCTCATGGATCATCCTCGCAGGGTCTTCTTCCATGTGGACTCTATTTATCCGGATGATTTTCTCCCCGCGATCCGTCTCTACGCTCATTTTACCATTAACCGCCAGCGGAAAATCGTACTGAGATATTTGAAATCCCTTCGGCAGATCGGGATAGAAATAGTTCTTTCGATAGAATAGCGTCTGCTCCAATACCTCACAATTTAAAGCCAAAGCGACCTTTATTCCGCATTCGACCGCCCTCTTATTTATCACAGGAAGAGCACCGGGAAGTCCCAAACAGACCGGACAGGTGTGCGTGTTTGGCTCCTCGTCTTGATAATCGGTTGAACAGCCGCAAAAAAGTTTACTTTTGAGTTTATTGAGCTGTACGTGAACCTCTAATCCTATCATGATATCATTCATTTAAAAACCTCACGGTTCTTTATTCCCTTGTGCACCTTCGGTGCACGCAGGTTGAAAGGGTGTCGTCGAAAATCTTTGATTCGTCGCCGTGAAAATGTTCCATTTTCACATGCAAAAAATCTCCGATTTTCATCTCTCATTCTTTAAAGTGCTACCGAAGGTGCACGCAGGTTGAAAGGGTGCCCACCCTTCATTTAAAGCAACCCCGATACCTTCTTCTGATGATCTGTATTCTCTTCATAAATTTTAGCAATATTTATTATCGTCTCCTCATCGAAAGCCCTTCCGATGAGCTGTATGCCTATTGGCAGCCCTTCTGAAAACCCGCATGGTATAGAAACAGACGGAAGGCCCGTTAAATTCACTGGAACAGTATATATATCAGATAGATACATCGAGATTGGGTCTTCTATCTTCTCACCAAGCTTAAAAGGTTTATAGGGCATTGTGGGAGAAACGATCGCATCTAATTTCCTTTTCCTGAATGCCCTCTCAAAATCTTTTATTATTAAATTTCTCACCTTCAACGCCTTCAGGTAATATTTACCGTAGTATCCCGCGGATAGAGAGAACGTTCCCATAAGTATTCTTCTCTTCACCTCTTTCCCAAAGCCTTCGGCTCTAATCCTGGAGAAGGTCGTATCCCAATCGAGATCCTTCCCCCTCAAGCCATATCTGACACCGTCATATCTCGCCAGATTTGAGGATGCCTCGCTCATCGCGATGATATAATAGGAAGAGAGGGCGTATCTCAAATTTGGAAGATCTATCTCCTCGTATTCGATGCCCAGATCCTCCAATTTATGGATTGCATTCCATACATGTTTAAGAACATCTTCTTCCACCCCATCAAAGAACTGTGTCAAAACTCCGATCTTTCCGAACTTCTCTGAAGGTAGTCGATAGAGAGCCGGATCTATAGAGGTAGAATCCCTCGAGTCTTTTCCAGATATGACATCTAAAAGAAGAGAAGCGTCTTCTATGGAAGAACCCATCGTTCCCACGCATTCAAGGGAGTTAGAATAAGCTATCAACCCATATCTCGATACGAGGCCATAGGTCGGTTTTATTCCCGATATTCCGCAGAAAGATGCGGGGCACCTGACAGATCCACCAGTATCCGTTCCTAAAGAGGCTATACATTCACCAGATGCTACCGCTGCGGCACTTCCACCAGAAGAACCTCCGGGAACTCTATCTTCATCCCAGGGATTTCTCGTTGGGCCGAAGAAACTCGTCTCCGTGGTCGTACCCATCGCGAACTCATCCATGTTCGTCTTTCCAACGATTATTGCACCCTCCTCTTTCAATCTCTCGACCACTGCGGCGTCGTAAGGCGGAACGTATCCTCTTAAGATCTTTGAGGCACAGGTTGTTTCCACTCCTCTCGTTGAAAGATTGTCCTTTACGGCGATCGGCATTCCAAGGAGTCTCCCATCCCCCTCATTTTTGTCTATCTCCCTCGCTCTCTCTATGGCATCTTCACAGACGGTTATGTACGCGTTGAATCTATTCTCCTTTATCTTATCCATCAATCTTCTCGTAACCTCTTCTGTCTCGCCGTCTTCGACGAAATGTCTGAATCCTTTAATTCCGTCTTTGAAGTAGTTCTTCATCACATTATCTTAGGCCCTTCTATGTACCCTCTCTCCTTCTTTGGTGCGTTTTTAATCGCATCCTCTCCGGCCAAAGAGGGAGATGCAGCATCTTCCCTGAAGACGTTTTTTAAACCAAAAACGTGAAATGTCGGCTCCACGTCCTCTGTTTCCACCTCATCTATCTCATCGAAGAGGGCAAGTATCGATCTTATCTGTGGCGAAAATTCTTTCACCTCTTCGTCATTTAGCTCTATCTTGGCAAGTCGGGCGATCTGTCTAAGATCCTCTTCGTCAATCATCAAAATCCTCCAAATCAGATAAAAATTCACCGACTCCTTTTCCGGAATCTTTTGCCATCTTTTTCATTAGCTTCCAAACGCCACTTCCGTACTGCATTGCCTTCTTCTCCATTCCTGCCAGTTCTTTAGATATCCTCTCTTCGGCAAGCCTTTTAAGGATGTATTTTCTTGTTACCAAATCTGCGTCTCTTTTTATTTTTAAATCCACTGGAATATCGGACGCAACTTTAATCACTCTTCGATCGAGGTAGGGGGTCTCTAAGGTTAAATTTTGGCTCCGTGCAATCGCCTCATCTCTTTTTATATCCTTCGTTATATTCATCACATCTTCTCTCAACGCTTCTTCGAGTTCCCTTTCTCCCATATATTTATATCTGTCGTAACCCCCAAATAACTCGTCCGCACCCTGTCCGGTCAATATCTTTCCAAAACCGCCCTCTTTCGCAGTTTTACACGCGAAGTAAAAGGGAGTTGCAATCGCGACTTGAACGGGATTTTTACTCTTTATTATCCGCATCACCGCCAAAAGCGCGTCTCTTATCTCCCCTCTCTCTATTGCTCTTATAAAAGGCTCTTTTAAATTCAATATCTTCGCTACCAGAAACGCGTTCTCAACGTCTTTTGAATCTTTCGTACCGACGGTTATCAGCGTTAGATCGTACCCCAAGGAATAAGATATGGAAGCGATGATGGAACTGTCGATACCTCCGGAGAAAGAGATTACAGAATCATCATTTAACCTCTCCCTGACAGAGTCTTTGATCGCGTGAAAGAGCTCAGAGATTATGACATCTTCATATGTAGATTTAAAAAAATTTTCTATTTCCATATGATAGGGGTAAAAAGAGAGAAAGGAGGTAAAAAGCTTATCTTATTGGATACGTGATATCTACCGTGAGTCGAATCTCCATCTCACCTGGACTGATAGGAGGAGCCCCTGCAACCTCCATCGTTCTATAATATCCTTTAGATGAAGAGACATAACCTCCGCTCTCAGAGACGCTGATCGGCTCTCCCAATTTCACGCCGTTGAGCTCTGCCAGTTGCTCTGCCTTTTCTCTGGCATCGCATACCGCTTTTCTTCTTGCATCCTCGTAATAAGGCTTTGGATCATCTATACTGAACCTGATTCCTTCGATTCTGGTGAGGTCTCCCCCGGCTTTCGCCGCGGCGTCGATGATCTCTCCTATTTTATCTACGTCTCTTATCTTCACCTTGACCATGTTCTTCACCCGATAGGCAACGATCTTTCTCTCCTCCCACACTGGATCGATAGAATAATCGCTCGTCTGAATGTCCTTTTCTAATATGCCCTTCTCTTCAAGCGTTGTCATCACATCATTCATCGCACCGGCCGCCACCGCTTGTGCCTTCGTCACCTCTTTATCTTGCGCCTCTATCCCCAAGCTAAGGATACATATATCTGGGACAACGGTCACCTCTCCCTCACCGGTGACCGAGATAGTCTTCTCCTGGTTCGAAGAGATTTTTGCTTGATTGCAGCTCATGCAGGCAACCGCCGTCGCGTTATAAGCACCCATTCCAATCAACGCTATTGCCAATATCACCGCCATAATCAAGACCTTTGGATATTTTTCCATTCTTTACACCCTTTATTTTAGATAGTATTTCTATGAATAAATCTTTCTTTATAGTTTTATAGTTGAGTTCCTAACATATTAAACTTTTAAAACTCTCATCCGTGAATTTCTCGATCCAACCTTTGGCGAATGATAGACTTTTGGAGATGATGAAGAGATTTGAAGTCGTCTGCAGAGAAGATTCATCGAAGAATCCTATGATGCAATTTTTCTAAGGTCACTTGTTCATCCATCGTCATCTTCTTCTCGATCGGGTACATCTCCGTTTTGACCATGAATGGAGATGAGCATAAAAGCATAAAAAGTTTAGTATTTGACTATAATAAAAAAAAAACGAAAATTATAAATGCTAAAAGATATATTATTTATCTGCTGNTTAAGCACANGGGGTGAAAAGAGATGGCAGGAGTAGTAGGAAAAGCTGCGTTCGTTATCGGTTTGGTTATAGCAGTGATAGCGGGCGTCTTTGGAGCGTCGACTGGATGGCTTCCATTGGCGCTGGTGATACTCGGTCTGATCGTGGGGTTTCTGAATATAACAGAGGAAGAGGTAAATAATTTCTTGATAGCGGCAATCGCATTGATCTTGGTCGGTACGATTGGAGGAGGACTNAGTACGATACCAACCATAGGGGAGTNTCTCGCGGCNATTGTTGCAAATATCGCAGTATTCGTTGTTCCTGCGGCATTGGTGGTATCACTAAAGGCGGTTTGGTCTTTGGCAAAAGACTGATCTGATTTTTATTTTTTATTTTTTTATTTTTTATATGGTTAAGATTTTACTTCTGTTTCTCTTGTGAAGATATTTGTGCAAAAACGTTAAAAGGGAATAAACTTTATCTCCCTTTGAATATTATGGTTAGTTGGATTGAGATGAGGCATATCGTTTATAGTGATCTGGATGGAACTTTACTTAACGAAGATTATTCGTATGAGGCGGCCAAACCCGCCATAAATTTTTTGCTCTCCTCAAAAACACCTCTAGTACTCTGCACGAGTAAAACTAGAGCAGAGATAGAGGTATATCGAGAAAAGCTTGGAGTAATTGATCCTTTTATATCGGAGAACGGCGGTGCGATATTCATTCCAAGAGATTATTTTACGTTTTGGTACGACCACGATAAGTCTGTCGAAGGATACAACGTAATTGAATTGGGAAAGGAATACGCAGATCTATGCAGAGAATTAAAGGATATAAGGAAAGAGACGGGCTATAAAATTGTTGGATTTTCTGATATGACGGCAGAAGAGATAGCAAAAGATTGTGGCCTTTCCTTGAGGGATGCCGAGCTATCAAAGAAGAGGGAGTATGACGAGGCATTTACTATTGAGGGGACAAAAGGGCAGACCGATGAGGTCTTTCGCTCGATCGAATCGAAGGGGCTTAACTATACGGTGGGTGGGAGATATTCTCACATCATGGGTAACAGCGATAAGGGAAAGGCGGTAGATATACTGACAGAGTTATATAAGAGAGAGAAGAGAGGGAGTGAGATAAAAACGGTCGGTTTGGGTGACAGTTTAAACGATCTACCGATGTTAAAAGCGGTTGATATACCTGTCTTGGTGAAGAAACCAGATGGTCTGCACGACCCAGAGATAAATCTTCCAAATCTCATAAGAATCGATGGAGTTGGTCCCGTGGGTTGGAACAAAGCCATAAATGAACTTTTTAAGGAGGGAAAAATCTATGATAAAGAGTAAGACGTTTATCAAGGCGTTTATAGTAGGCGCCATCGAGGTAAATAACAGAATGGGAGGGGAGGCACTATACGATTGGCTTTGGGCCATCGGCGAGCGGCTGGGCGAGCTGGAAGGGGGAGGAATAGAGGGCAGGCGGAGCGATGACTTGCATTACGACCCAATATGCCCCCTTAACACACAGATCGAAACGGCACATTATTTCGATATAATTCCAAAAGAGGGGGATTCGTACTTTATGTGTCCGATAGAGAGTGGGGCAGATAAACCTGCATGCGGCGACATCATGTGCGTTATGCACTATGCATATCGAAGAAAGAGGGGTGAACTAGCCGGGAAGAAGGTATTTCATTTGATGGCAAGATCCCATCTTACGGAAGACCCCATCTTCAATGAAGATGCCATTAAAGCTGCTGGAAAGACCAAAAAAGATATTGAAGAGCTGATGCAAGAATCTGCCTGTATCTTTGCATACCGGTGATGAGATGGATCGGGCTAAGGCCTCCAAACTTTACGAACGAAGCATCAGCCTCATAAAAGAGAACCAACATAAAAAGGGGGGTTTCTATGCGAGTCCCCCCGGCACAAGGTATCCGTACGTCTATACGAGAGATCACTCCGTAATCGTGCTGGGGGCAATATCCGCGGGATTGTTGGACGAGGCGAAGAAGGGGTTAAAATTCATTCTTGATGTACAAAAGCCGAGTGGAGAGTTCTCGCAACGATACGATGTAAATGGGAACGACACGAGTTATAAAGATCCACAGATCGACGGAAACGGGTCGGTATTATTCATTCTCGGTAAGTATTGTGAAGCAACAGACGATTACGGCCTCTGCACCGATCGATGGAACGTCATCGAGAAGGCGGTGGAGTACATATTGAGGCATAAGAACGATGAAGTGGATCTTATACACTCGATGAACAGCATCCACGAATATCCCGCCTATGAACAGGGGTTTGAGATATATGCTAACTCTGCGTGCTGCGCAGGGATATTTCAGGCGGTAAAGATCGGCGAATCCTTGGGAAAAGAAGTCTCCAGATGGAGAGAAGAGGCGGAAAAGATTAAGAAGGGGATATTGACGCGGCTTTGGTCTTCCCGGATAAGGTCTTTCATAAAAAATATACGGATTAAACACGGTGAGAGTAAACCCCTGGGATACGATCCGTTTTCATCGGTTATAATCGATGTGGATGCCGCAGAATATGCACCGGCCTATTTTGAGCTGGTAGAAGAGGATGATATAAAGGTGGTCTCCACGGTGAAACGGATAGATAATTTACTGTGGGATGAAGAACTGGATGGATTGAATAGATATCCCCAAGCGTGGGATAGAAACAATGGCGGATATGGTCCCTGGTCACACTTTACCCTTCAAGTAGCGCGGCATTTCATCAGAACGGGGGATGAAGATACTGCGGAGAGGTACCTTGGTTGGTGCGTTGGGATTGCACACGACTATATGCTGCCAGAACACATATCCACGATAGAGAGATTTGAACTCTGGTTGGAATCGTATAAGAATGCAAATATATTAAGGGACAAAAAAATTACTATGATAGAGAACATAAAGAGACATCCGAAGTGGAATGACGGTCTGGTATATGTCACTGCGCCGCTTTTATGGCCGCATGCCGAGTACATCAGGACGTACAAGGAATATGTGGAGAAGTTCCTTTGAGGAGAGACGATAAAAATGCAGACGATCGAGCCATACATCTCACTTGCCATTAATATACTGATCGTAATCGTAGCAACGTTAATCGTTGCAAAGATAGTTGATCGGTTGTTTTTGGGATATGTTAGAGCATTGAGCAAGCGGTTGAAGGTAGAGGAGACCACTTATGTAGTGGTCAGAAGGATTCTCGTCGTCCTCGTCTATCTGGTTGGTGTGATGCTCGTCGTCTATATGATTCCCCAATTGAGGGGGGTTACGGTATCCCTCCTCGCGGCAGGTGGGGTATTAGGTATCATCATAGGTTTCGCTGCACAGAGTACGATGTCAAACGTTATCTCTGGCGTCTCCATCGCGATATCTCAACCGTTCAGGGTTGGCGACAGGGTTACGATGGAGGGGGATTACGGGGTTGTGGAGGATATAACGCTTCGGCACACTGTGATAAAGACATGGGAGAATAAACGACTAATAATTCCAAATGCCAAAATTAGCGATGGGACAATCATCAATTGGACGATCGGTGATCTTCCGGTGCTCTGGCACGTCGATTTTTGGATCGCCTACGATGCAGAGATCGACCTCGCACGCTCGATCATACTGGAAGAGGTGAAGAAACATCCAAACGTGATGCACGATAGAAGTGTAAATGTTTCTTTAACGGAACTTGGAGATTTCGCTGTAAATATGAGACCAACCTTTTGGGTACCCGATAGAGGCGTCGCATTTGGCACAGGATGCGATATCAGGGAATCCGTGAAGAAACGATTTGATAAAGAAGGTGTAGAGATACCATTCCCATACAGGACGATCGTCTTCAAGAAGGATTTGGATGAGGGGAAAAATCTTTAATTTTAACTTTGCTTAACTATAGAATGGCTCATTCCCTTCAATAATATCTTCAATCGGTGTTAACTCATCTTCAGTTATCTTTACAAAGCAGAAATATGTAAAATAAGCGATGAGATGATCAAAAATCTAACGTTCGATGGGAAGGCAGAAACACTTTGCGCGACGCTTTATGGGGAATTTGAGAGCAAAAGGAAAGTTATCTTATCTCCCCCCCACCCTCTTCTTGGGGGATGCAGATGTGATCTGAGGGTCGTTGCGGTGGCAAGAGAACTCCATGAGAATGGAATTTCCGCGCTCTGCATCGATTATAGAAAGAATTATGGCGGTGGTCTTGGAGAGATAGAAGATTTGAGATCTGCGATAGACTTTTTTGAGCCTAATAAAAGGAAAAAACTCGGTTTATTTGGATACTCGTTCGGTTCTCTCGTCGCATCCAATATAGATGATGAAAGAGTGAAGGGGATCGTTTTGATCTCTGTTCTAAGCAAAATGGGTGAGATTGCGGTAAAGGTCGATACCACTTATAAAAAACTCTTCATCCACGGAAGAAGGGATTATATAGCCCCTTATGACGAATTTTTAGAAATTTATAATGACTCATTGGGAGAGAAATACTGCAAAGTCTATGACACCGACCATTTTTACGCAGGCTTCATGGAAGAGGTTAAAGGGGAGGTTTCAAAGTTCTTCTTAAAGGTATTTGAAGATTATTAGATGGATAGTCTACTCCTCACAAAGAACCCTTTATCACGGCAAGCCGCTCAAAAGAATAATTTTTCTTCACTAATGATCTCGATCTTAAATCCTTCATCTTCGGCAGACTTTATCGCCTCATCCATCCCGGAGAGGGAAGATACCACAAGTAAAAACCTCCCCCTCTTTGAGAGGTGTCTACCGACCCCATCCAAAAATTCATTTATGATCCTCCTTCCGTCATCTCCCCCATCCCATGAAATTTCCAACCATCTATCTTCTATCTCTCTCTCTCCCATCGGAAGATAAGGAGGGTTGAAGATTATCAGGTCAAATTTTCCCTTCAATCCACGAAAGAGATACGTTCTTATCACGTCGAGCCCCTTAGACCTCGCGTATCTAACGGCGTGGGGATTTATATCGGTCGTAACGACCTTCGATATTTTTAATCTTTCAGAGAGAGCCTTCGCTATAATGCCGCTCCCGGTTCCCAACTCCAATATAAGATCGTTCTCTTCTGCCTCGTTTAAAGCGGCGTTTAAGAGGAGAAATGTATCTTCTGCAGGTTCATAGACGTGGCTCTCAGATTTCTCATTCATCTGAATTGATGAACTTTTTATCTCTGGCATATCTCCAAAAGCTCTTCTTCTCCGCAAGAGATCTGTTCTCCGCTATCCATATCTTTCAACGTGTAAAAGTTTCCTTCCACCTCTCTCTTTCCGACGATGACCACTTTTTTCACTCCTTTAGAATTTGCATAGGACAATTGGGACTTTAGACTCCTCCCCATCACGTCCAATTCCACTTTAAACTTTTTTCTGAGTTTTCTCGCAACTTTTATACCCTCTCTTCTGCAATCATCCGTGGAGATCACCATTATCCTATTCTCTTCTTCTTTTTCTATCTTCAATACCTCCATGATCCGATCAAATCCGAATGCGAAGCCCCTCGATCTTTCTTCTCTTCCTCCAAAGAGCTCTATGAGATCATATTCTCCCCCACCACATATCTGCCTCTGGGCACCAAGCCCTTCCTCTGCATATATCTCAAATACGATTCCTGTATAGTAGTCTAAACCCCTCGCTATCGAAAGATCTATCTTTGGATATATCTCGTATGCATTCAGAAGACCTAATAACGTAGAAAGTTGTTTAATTTCATCTATATCGCCAAATATACGTTTGGCTTCCTCTATTGGATCTGAGGTGCTCACAAATCTCTGATTTCCACTAACATTCATCAAAAAAGATAAGTTTTCTGCGTCTATCCCTATCTCTGCCAGATACGTCTTAAGCCCCTCTTCATCTTTTTTATCCATCAACCTGAATATCTTACGCTCTTTCTCCTCATCCAGATCGTCTCTTTGAGAGCTAACTGCCTTCTTCAATAGAGAGACGTCACCTACATGCAGATCAAATTTTCCCAAGCCGATATTTCTCAAAATATCAACGGAGAGGGTGATCATCTCAAAATTTGCCAGATCTCTTCTTCCACCAATCAGTTCGATGCCGAACTGCCAAAATTCTCTAAAACGCCCTTTTTGTGGCCTTTCATACCTGAAACAGTCATCAAAATAGTAAAATCTGAGCGGTTTAGGCTCGTTCTGCAGTTCATTCACATAAAATCTGATGACGGGTGCCGTGAGTTCGGGACGCAACGCGAGTTTTCTTCCCCCCTTATCTTCAAATGAATAGATCTCATCTACAATATCCTCTCCGGATTTTAATGTGAAGAGATCTAAATGCTCAAAAGTCGGCGTCTTTATCTCCTCATAGCCCCATCTCTCGACGGACTCCCTCATCTTTCTCTCCACGAATCTTCTTCTCCTCATTTCCTCTGGAAGGAAGTCCCTCGTACCCCTCGGTCTCTCGATCATCTGTATTTGATCTCCCACCCCATCAGTTCATCTTTAAGAACGCTCATCACTTTTGATGGGTCTATGTTGATCGTCGGAAATAGTAGCACATCAACCTCTTTCTTTGAAGGATGAAAATTTAGGATGCAGAACACATCCGTGACCGTATCATCCCAAAGCTCGTATTCTATTTTCCCTGTTCCTATCCCTTCTTCAAAATGTGCTTCAATCCCAAATTCCTCGATCCGCTGTATCACGTTCTTTAATGCCTCTTTCA
>JGI24025J20009_10001663_pt1 | contig 16633 bp, 17 predicted proteins | sample Cruoilmetagenom3_FD_20009 | JGI IMG/M metagenome (IMG submission 20009) | reverse complement strand
ACAAGCTGCTTGGCGGTGGGATCACCGACGGGTTAAAATCCGGTGGGGCAATGATCATTAACTCAACGCAGGATGCCGAAGAACTGGCTGGCCGGCTTGGCTGCAAGGTGTTTTGCCTGCCTGCCAACCAAATGGCGATGGAAGCCATTGGCCGTCCGATCCCGAACGCGGCCCTGATTGCTTCGTTCCTGACCCTTCTGCCGATATTCCCGCTGGGCGATTTCAAAAAAGCGCTCAAGGGGCGATTCGCGGGTGCTGTGCTCGAAAATAACCTGGCGCTGGTTGATATGGCCGCTGAATACACACCCAAAGCCCTATGGCAGGAGGTCGAAAATGCGTGAAGCTCTTGAGGGTTCCCAAGCGGTTGCCAGAGCGGTTTCGCTCTGCAAGCCGGACGTGGTATCGGCCTATCCGATCACGCCGCAAACCCATATTGTTGAAAATCTCTCCAAGCTGGTGGCTGACGGTGACCTGCATACCGAATTTGTGAGTGTCGAGAGCGAGTTTTCGGCCGCCTCGGTGGTGCTGGGTGCGGCGGCGGCCGGGGCGCGGGCCTACACGGCCTCCTCCTCGCAAGGGGTGCTCCTTATGGCCGAAGTGCTGTTTAACGCCGCGGGTATGCGTATTCCGCTCGTTATGACGGTGGCCAACCGTGCGGTTTCGGCCCCGCTTTCCATCTGGAATGACCACGCTGATTCAATGGCCGTGCGCGATGCGGGCTGGATCCAGATCCATTGCGAAAACAATCAGGAGGCCGTGGATAGCTCCATTCAGGCCTTCCGCATTGCGCAGGAAACCGAGATTCCGGTGATGGTGTGTATGGATGGCTTCATCTTGACCCACACCATGGAAGTGATCGACATGCCCGAACAAGCGATGGTGGATGCGTGGTTGCCCGAATTCAACTTTGCCCGCAGCCTAGACCCGGCTTCGCCCAGATCTATCGGCACGCTGGTCACGCCCGAGTTTTTCACGGAAGTTCGCCACTCGCATCACGAAGCCCTGCAAGGGGCGCTTGCGGTTATCGAAGAAACCGACACCTCGTGGCAGGACGTCAGCGGTCGCGCTTGTGGCGGGTTGCTCACGGTTGAAGGCGAGGAGGATGCCAAAATCGGCATTATCGCGATGGGCTCCACGGTGGGAACCTTGCGCGAGGGGTACAGGCGGCACCCTGAATCTGGCGCGGCCAAGTTGATCAAGCTCCGCACGTTCCGGCCATTTCCGAGTGAAGCTATCCGCGAGGCTGTGCAGGGGCTTGACCACCTGATCGTGATTGACCGGGCGATTTCTCCCGGCCTTGGCGGCATTCTGGGCCCCGAAATCGCCGCTGCTTTATATGGGGTGCCGAATGCGCCCAAGCTCCACAACCACGCGCTCGGCCTTGGCGGGCGGGATATTCCCGAAACCATCTATGCCGACCTGCTGNCGAGCGTNGANGANCCTGANGCACCGGCTTTCAGCATCTTCGATGCCCAGCCCGAAAAACTAGCTCCGGAGGACCGGTAACATGGCCGATGATCTAAGCAAACTACGCGAAGAACAGCCACGGTTTTGCGGCTTGGAAAGCGGCCACCGCGCCTGCCAAGGCTGCGGCGAGGCACTTGCTGCACGGCTGGTAATGGAAAGCGCCGGCCCCGATGTGATGGTCGCCAATGCCACCGGCTGTTTGGAGGTTTTTACCACCGCATGGCCGCAATCCTCATGGCATGTGCCGTGGATGCACTCGCTGTTTGAAAACGCCCCCGCCATCGCTTCCGGCATGGAAGCGGCGATGAAGGCCAAAGGCAAAAACACCAAGGTTCTGGCCTTTGGCGGCGATGGCAGCACCTATGATATCGGCTTTCAGGCGCTCTCGGGAATGCTCGAGCGCCACCATAACATCCTGTATGTTTGCTATGATAACGAAGCTTATATGAACACCGGCATCCAGCGTTCATCCTCTACGCCCCATGCGGCTTCGACCACCACTTCGCCCTCAGGCAAGGAGCGCATGGGCAAGCGGCACCTGAAAAAGGATATGCTGTCGATCATTGCTGCGCACCATATTCCCTATGCGGCCAGCGCTTCGGTCGCCTATCCGGCAGATTTGCAGCGCAAGGTGCGCTATGCGATGGGCATTGAAGGGCCGACGTTTCTGGTGGTGCACAGCCCGTGTCCGCTTGGCTGGAAGCATGACAGCGCCGCTACGATCGAGGTCGCGCGGCGGGCGGTGGAGTGCGGCTTGTTCCCGCTAGTAGAACTGGAGCGCGGCACGGTCGCCAATGTGATGCCAATCCGAAACCGCCGCCCCGTGGTCGATTACCTCTCGCTACAGGGCCGCTTTGGCCACCTGTTCAAGCAGGGGGATTCGCGCGCGGAGGAGGAGCGCGACCACCTGCAAGCGCTGGCGGATTATAATATCGAAAACTATGGCCTAGAGAGCCAAAGTGATGACGAAATGGATACAACCGGTGCCAGCATAGTGCACCGCGGCGGAGGTGCATCATGACCCAGTTAACCCGTGGCGCATTTGCGCTCCCCGGCACTTCGCTTGAGTTTAAAACCGGCAACTGGCGCTCGACCGGCGCGCCGGTGCATATTCATGCCGCTGCGCCCTGCCACACCGCCTGCCCGGCAGGGGAAGACCAGCAAGCGTGGCTGGCCTATTTGCAAACCGGCAACACAGAAGCCGCATGGCGCGAGCTGGTTTCGGCCAACCCGCTGCCTGCGATTTCCGGCCGTGTCTGCCCGCACCCGTGCGAAACGGCCTGTAATCGAAGCACCACCGACGGGGCGCTGGCGATCCACAATATCGAGCGTTGGCTCGGGGATGAGGCGATCAAGCATAACTGGGCTTACCCGGTTGAAGCGCCGGTGGGAGATGCGCCTGAAGTGGCAATTGTCGGTGCGGGGCCTGGCGGGCTTTCCGCAGCATGGCACTGCCTGCGCCACGGCCTGAAGCCGGTTATCTTTGAGGCATTGCCCGAAGCCGGTGGCTTATTGCGCTCGGCCATTCCATCCACGCGCCTGCCGCGCGATGTGCTCAACGCCGAGATAACACGTTTACTATCTTTGGAGGGCTTGACCCTGCATACCTCGACCCGCCTTGGCCGCGATGTATCCTTGGATGAGCTGCAAAAGAACTATGCGGGCGTTATCCTATCGCCAGGTTGTCAATCGGCCTGGGAATGGGATGTGCGCGGCGCCGTTCCGGGTGAGCTGCACGAGGGGTTGGACCTGCTTAAGGAATTCATGAATCACGGTGCCTTCCCCGAGGCCAAAAACGTGGTTGTCCATGGTGGAGGCAACACGGCCATTGATATCTGCCGCTTGCTCAAGCGCTCGGGCGCAGAACGTGTGACNCTGGTCACCGCCTCGGCCCTGCCCGGGCCGGATACCGACCCCGCNGACCTGATTAACGTTGTGCCACGTGAGCTGGATGAAGCGCAGGAAGAGGGTATCGAGATTATCGAACATGCCACCATCAACCGGCTGATCTTGCGGGGTAGCAAAACGACGGGTGTAGAGATCGCAAGCCTGCGCAAGATCAAAGGCGACGATGGCCGCAAGCGCCGAGTCACCTTTGAAGGCACGGAGCGGATACTCGACGCTGATATGGTCGTGCCCTGTATCGGAGAAAAGGTAGACCCCGAGGGACTGGAAACTGTGCTAAATGGTGGAAATTACCTTTCTCCCAAAGGGGCCAGCGGAAAACTGGCGGCGGCCCGCACCTATGCACTAGGGGATGCTCGCGGCGACCGTGGCACAGTGGCCGCTGCCATAGGGGACGGCGCGAACGCAGTCGTTGCGATTATGGCAGAACTGCAAGGCGATTCACGCCCCGTTCTTCAATTGCGCGCCGCGTTGACCGCAGAAAAGCTGAACACGGCTTACTTTGAGACGAGCGCGCGCACAGCCGCCCCGAGCCTGCCGGTAAAAGAGCGTAGCTTTGAGACCGAGATCGAAGGCGATATCGGGCGCACTGCTGCGCTGGCCGAAGCCGCCCGCTGCATGTCCTGCGGCAATTGCCTTGCTTGTGACAATTGCTGGACCCTTTGCCCCGATAGTGCCGTGCTCAAAACGCAGGAAACGACCTCGGATGGATCGCACTATGTGTTCGATCTCGACTACTGCAAAGGCTGCGGGATTTGTGCGGCTGAATGCCCGAGCGGTTTTATCCAGATGGCGGCTGAAAACGAACCCAGCAGGTGAATTTGCATTCATTTGAATGTGTTGACGTAGGTCAATACACGCGCGGGCGTTATCCTTTAGACGGTCTAGAATGAAACCTGCTTCACCAGATATGCCCAGTTCAGCGCGGCAAAAAAGCGAGATTTTTGCCTTCCTTTTTCTATTTTGGGTGCTGCTAAACGGTTCACTCGCGCCCGCAACCCTTGCGGTTGGAATCGGCGTTGCGCTCGTTATTGCGCTGCTTTCTAACGGCGGGATGACCTTCCTGACCGGTTTTCGCTACACGCCCGAATCCTTCATAGCCTCCCTGTTCTACCTGCTGTTCTTTTTCAAGGAGCTGACAAAGGCCAACCTTCGCTTGGCCAAAATCGTGCTTACCCCGAGCCTGCCGATCAACCCCGGCTTTGTGAAGGTCCAGACAAAGCTCAAAAGCTCGATGGGCCGTTTGCTGCTGGCCAATTCGATCACCCTCACGCCGGGCACGTTGACCGTCGAGATGGAAGACGAGTGGCTTTATGTGCATTGGGTGACGATGGACGCAAACGACATCGACGGTGCCACCAAGCAAATTGTCAGCGGTTTCGAGCGCTATCTGGAGGTCATGTATGGCTGATACATTGGTCTATATTGCCGCCGGTATTACCGGCCTCGCGTTTTTGCTGGTGCTTTTCAGGTTTACACGCGGCCCCCTAGCCGTGGACCGGGTCGTTTCGTTTGATGTTTTGACCATCATCTCGCTCACAGGGATCGTTTTAATAGCCGTGCTGGAAGGGCGGGGGATCTATCTGGATGTGGCGCTTGTCTACGCATTGCTCTCCTTTCTGGGTGTGATCGTCATCGCAAAATATCTGGAAGGCGGCCCAAAATGACGGCGGTTCTGGAAATTATCGGCGGTCTGGCGCTTGTTGGCGGGGCGGTGTTTTTGTTGCTTGGCGGCATCGGCTTAAACCGGATGCCTGACAGTTTTGGCCGCATTCAGGTGGGCGCAAAAACAACAACCCTCGGGACGCTACTGGTGTTGATCGGTGCCGCGTGTCTACAGCCCGATATGGCGCTGAAACTTTTTATAATCGGCATTTTCCTGCTATTCACCAATCCGCTTTCCTCTCAAGTTCTGGCGCGCGCCGCCAAGCGGAGCCACGCACCGGAAGCCCCGCAAACCGAGGTTGATCGCTATGGCGAAGATCACAAAGATGCGCCGGAGGGCAGGGCATGAACACGCTCATGCTCCTTTTCAGCCTGCTGCTTTCGGTCGCCATGATCAGCGCGGCGGTTATGGCGATCTGGCCGGGCCGCAGCCGTGCGATTGCCATTCTGGCGGCGGGGGCAGTGAGCCTGTTTGCCTCGATCCTGTTTCTAATTCTGGCCGCACCCGATGTAGCCATGACCGAAGCGGCGATCGGCAGCGGCCTCACCACCTTCCTGTTCTTCTTTGTGCTTGGGCGCGTCAAGGGCGGCAAAGATGGTTAAACGGATAATCACCCTGCTGATATTGATGGGCGTGGGCGCATTGTTTGCTGACCTCACCATTGGTTTTCAACCTGCGCAAACCCTGAATACCTCCGCCGAGTTTTACGCGACCCGCACTGCATCTGATACCGGCGCGGCCAATATCGTGACCGCCATTATCGTGACTTTCCGCGGGCTTGATACCCTCGGCGAGGTTACCGTGCTGTTTTTAACCGCCGCGATTGTGGCGTTGGTGCTAAGTGGGGAAACGGCGGGCGTGAAACCCCGGCAATGGCCGGTGGGNGAGCTTTTGCAAACCGGCACAAAGCTGCTGGTGCCGCTGATCGTGCTGTTTGGCGCTTATGTCTTTATGAACGGCCACTTAACGCCGGGTGGCGGTTTTCAGGGTGGGGCCATTCTGGCCTCTGCGGTTTTGCTACTGCTGCTGGCCGACCCCGCGCGGCGCTTTGGGCACCAGCTCATCTCGCGGGTCGAGTCGGTTTCTGGCTTGTTTTACGTGGGGATCGGAGTGCTGGGATTGTTCCTCGCCGGTGGCTTTCTGGACAACCGGATCTTGCCGTTGGGCGCGTTCGGCTCGATCCTTTCCGCCGGGGCAATCCCGCTTATCTATGCGCTGGTTGGCCTTAAAGTTGGCGCTGAGTTCAGCTCGATCATGGCCAGTCTTTCAGAATCGGAGGACAAATGACACTCCAGAACATTAGCATGGGCACCGGCTTTATCCTGATCCTGATCGGGCTTTACGGCGTCATGACCCACCGCGATATCCTGCGGATGATTGTTGGTTTCAGCATTACGGGCACGGGCACCAACCTTGTGCTGATCGCGGTGGGCTTTTTGCCAGGCCGCACAGCGCCGATTCTGGATGCGAGCGTGCCGGTGGGGACCGCCGCGACCGCCATAGTGGACCCGGTGCCGCAAGCGCTTGTGCTTACCGCGATTGTGATCGGCCTTGGTGTAACCGCGCTGATGCTGGCTTTTGCCTATAAAATCCACGCCACCAAAGGCACGCTGGATATCTCGAAACTCACGGATCTCAAATGGTGAGCCCGATTTTTCTTATCGTTATTCCCCTCGGGGCGGCTTTTCTGCTGGGGCTTTTGAATGAACGCCGCACCGAGCTGGCCTACAGCCTTGCCCTGCTGGCGCTGGCCGCCACCAGCCTTGCTTCACTCGGTTGGCTCTGGTCGCTGGCGCAAACCGGCGCGCAGAGCATCGAGGTTTTTACCGCTGGCACCGCGCCGCCTTTTGCGATCAACCTTCGCGTTGCCCTGCCCGAGGCGGCTTTGCTGCTTATCGTCAACCTTACCGGCCTTATTTCTACCATCCACATGAAAGACATGCTGGAGCGCAAAGGGCGGCGGGCAATGGCGGTGCTGCTCATCGCAATCATGGCACTGGCGGGCATTGTGATGACCCGCGATATCTTCAACCTGTTTGTGTTTTTTGAGCTGGTGGCTATCTCTACCGCCGGTATGGTGCTGCTCTCGGATGATAGCCGCGCGCTCGGGGCGGGTATCAAATATCTGATCATCACGCAGGTGATCTCGATCCTGCTACTCATTGGCATCATCTTTACTTATCAGGCCACCGGGTCACTCAATATCGACTTTATGCAGAGCGCCGAGTTGGCGCTGAACGGCATAGGTGCGTTGGTTTTCTTCCTGCTGCTGGCCCCGCTCTTGATTGAGCTCAAACCCTTCCCCGCCAATGGTTGGGCGCTGGATATCTACGAATCTGCCCATCCGGCCTTTTCGGCGATCTTGTCGGCGGGCACAGCTTCAGCCGCGCTGTTTGCGGTTGATAAAGTGATGGATATCGGCGGCGCTTCTTGGGGGCCGGTTCTGACAGGTGTGGGGCTGCTTTCCTTTGTTGTGTCCAACATTCTAGCGCTGGTTCAAACCAATGACCGGCGCTTGCTGGGCTATTCCTCGGTTGCGCAAACCGGCCTGATTCTGGCCGTGGTTGGCCAGCGCGAGTTGCTCGGGGAAAGCTACCTGTTTATCGCGGGTGGGCTGCTGGTTGGCCACGCGATTGCCAAAGCAGGGCTGTTCTGGCTTTCTGGCCTTGTGAAGGGCCGGATGCTGACTGATTGGGCTGACTTGCGACGCAATCCGCTCTTGGTTTTTGCTTTTGCCACCTTTATCGCCATGCTTTCCGGCCTGCCGCCATTCCCCGGCTTCTATGCCAAGTGGGAACTGGTGCACGCGCTGATGGCGGCCGATAAAACCAGCCTCGTGGCGCTAATTCTGTTTGGCGCTTTGCTGGAGGCTGGCTACCTGTTCCGCTGGTTTGGCTACATGATGAAGCGTACACCGGGTGATGCCCTCGAAACGCTGCCAATGCGCGGGGTTCTGGTTGTGATGGCAGCCGCGCTTGCGGGTTGGGCCGCGGCTTATATCTGGGGTGAACTTTCGGTTTATGACAATCTGCTCGGCAATATCGGCTTGTTGTTTGCGCTTGGTTTCTTGCTGATAGACTGGCTACCTGCCAAGCTCAAGAATACCCTCGCCATCGCCGGATTACTGGCGTTCTTCTGGCAAAACTACACCGGCTATGACCCGCTGCAAATGATATTTGGCACGATCATTCTTGTTGGCGGCGCCATTATCCTGCTCGCCAGCTTTAACGAGCGCGGCCAGCGCATAGGCTTCTACCCATCCGCGCTGCTCATGTTTGCCGGATTGGCGATGCTGATCACGGCCAAGCAATCCTTCGGCTTTTTCGCAGCGTGGGAGGTGCTCACAGTTGGCTCCTATTTCCTGATCCTGCGCGGGAAAAACTCCGAGCCGCATGCGCTGTCTTACATCCTGTTCTCGCTGGCCGGGGCCTTTGCGATTATCGCTGGTTTCGCTTTGGCTTCGCAAGGCACAGCGCCCTTTGAGATATCTTCTCTCGCTGACGTTTCCACCAATCTGGCCCCATGGGTTTTTGCCCTCCTTGCCATCGGCTTCATGACCAAAACCGCCGTCATCGGCCTGCATATCTGGCTGCCCGGTGCCCATGCCGAGGCCGAAACCGATGTTTCGCCGATGGTCTCGGGCATCCTGCTCAAAGCCGGGCTGTTTGGCCTGATGGTACTGATGATGAATATGGGTTCCCCCGAGCTTTACGGGATTAAACTCACTTATGTGATGCTCTGGATCGGCGCCCTCACCGCGCTCACCGGCAACCTGCTCGCAGCATTTCAGGAAGACGCCAAGCGCCTGCTGGCCTATTCCTCCATCGGGCAAATGGGCTATGCTATTTTTGGCTTGGCGCTGATGAACCACCTCGGCTGGCTGATGGCGATGATGTTTGTCATCAACCACTATGTTTATAAATCCATGCTGTTCCTGTCGGTTGGCGGGGTTGCCAAGCGCACCGGCACCAAGCTGATGTACAAAATGGGCGGGTTGATCACGCTGATGCCGCTGTCGTTTTTCGTGGTGCTGATCGGCATTATTGCCGTTTCGGGCGTGCCGCCGCTCTCGGGCTTTGGCGGCCGCTGGTTATTTTACAATGCCATTCTGGACAGTGAAAATCGCCTACCGATGATTGTCATCTTCCTCTCCGGCCCCATCGCGTTCCTCTACCTTTTCCGGCTGATCCACACGGTCTTCCTTGGCCAGCTTAAAGACGAGCACCGAAAGCTGAAGGAGGCCCCTTTCTGGATCATGGTGCCGCAGGTGATCTACGTTACTTTCCTCTTGGGCTTTGCCGTGGTGCCTGGCTTGGCGCTGCGCAAAGTGGATAGCTATCTCGACGGCATTTTCCCCGAAGGTGGGCTAATCTGGGATGGTCTGACGATCTTCAGCGATTACGGCTACTGGAGTCCGGTCTCGATTATGATCGTCACGGGCGGCATATTTGCGCTGGTGTTTGTGTTGCTTCTGCTCCTTAACCACAAAGCCCAGAAGGTGAAACAGTTTAACATCGGGTTTTCGGCCGAGCGCCCGTACCGGCCTGAAACCACCCACTTTGCATGGAACTTCTTTGCGCCCTACCGCAAAGCCCTCTGGCCTTTGCTGCTGCCGATTGCCACGCGCTTTTGGGCAGGCATAACCGAAGCCCTGCACGCCACAGCCGGCTTTATGCGCCGGTTCTATACCGGCGACGCCCAGCACTATGTGTTCCACATGCTTGGCTATGTGGTCGGGCTTTACCTGATCTTGATGGGAGTTCGCTAATGGAATTCGAATGGATCAGAATCCCCTACGCGCTGCTGACGCTGTTTATCGTGCTCAATTACGGGCTGTTGATGACAGCCGTGATCCGCAAAATGGGTGCACGGGCAGGGCGGCGTTATGGCATCCGGTTTTACCAAAACTATATCGACCTGCTCAAAAACTATTCGATGCGCAGCAAGATCACCCATGGCTATATGTTCTACCTCGGGCCGGTGTTCCGGCTCACTGGCGGCATTGGCTTGCTCTTGTTTGTGCCCACAATTTTCGGCTCGGAAATGTGGTCGAATTTCTCGTTCTCGGGGGATCTGATCCTCGCGCTCTACTTCGCTTTTTTCGGCACGCTCGGCATGGCGCTGGGCGCGGGGGAAAGCGGGCATCCGTATTCGGCGATCGGGGTTTCTCGCGGGCTTTCGCAGGTTACCGCCGCCGAGCTGCCCTTCGCCATCGCTGTATTCACCGTGGCGCTGCAATATCAAACGCTTAGCTTCACCGAGATCGTTGCCGCCCAGCAAGGCGGCTTCCTGAACTGGACCCTGTTCACCAACCCCTTTGCCGTGGTTGCCGCCATGATCGCCTTTCTCGGCATGATGATGCGCTCGCCGTTTGATGTGGTGCTGGCCCCGCAGGAAATCCCGATCGGGCCACCAACCGAATACCACTCGGCTTATCTGGCCTTGATGCAAACCAACCGGAACATCTACCCGATTGCCAAGATCGTGGTCTATATGAACCTGTTTTTTGGCGGTGCGGGCAGCTGGCCCGAATTTATGTTAAAAGCGTTCCTGCTTTACTTGTTCTCGGCTCTGGTCGGCGTGGTGTTCCCGCGCTTCCGGGTTGAGCAATCCATCCGGTTCTTCCTGATCTGGGGCGTGCCTGTCGCCGTAATCGGCCTTTTGTGGGTGTGAGGATATTATGAAAGACGAACTAGATAGAAAAGTGCCACTGCCTGACGAGCTTAAAAAGCGCGTAATCAAAGGCCCCGACGGTTTCGAGTTCGAGGTCGATCCTATGCAGGATTACTTCTGTCAGGAGCCCCCTAAAGAGCACCCGCCGATCTATGTAAAAATCGTGGAAGATTTCTTTAACTGGGCACGTTCCGAGAGCCTCTGGATCTTGGGCTTTGGCACCGGCTGCGGCGCGATTGAGATGCGCCCGCTGATGACCCCGCGTTTTGACGCCTATCGTTATGGTATCCAGTGGCGGCCAACCCCGCGGCAAGCCAACCTGTTGATGATTTCCGGCTATCTCAGCGTCAAAACCCTCAAGCGGGCAATTCGGGCCTACGAGCAGATGCAAAGCCCCAAATACGTGGTGGGCCTCGGCTCCTGCACGATCAATGGCGGCATGTATTTTGATAGTTACAACACCATCAAACGGCTGGACGAATACCTGCCGGTGGACCTCTACATCGCTGGCTGTATGCCCCGCCCCGAGGCCCTGCTGAAGGGCTTTGAAGATCTCAAAAAAATCATCCGCGCAGGGGGCGCTGAAGGGGCCAACCACTATGCCGAGCATTTCGAGCGCTACAAAGAAAACCAGAAAAAGGTGATCCTTGATTGGGATATGCCGGATTATAGCTGGTAGGGTAGGATGAAAGAGCTTTTTAACAGATTAAAAACCCACTTCCCGCTCGGCGAGATCACCGAGCAGCGGGAAAACCTTGCTTTCATCAATGTTGAGCGCGCCCAACTTCGCGCGCTGCTGCTCCACCTGCGCGATGTTGAGGGCTATACCCACCTTGTGCTGCTCACCGCCGTGGATTGGCTGGAAGAAGGCGAGCTCCAGCTCACCTACCTGCTGAATAACCGCGTGCAGGCGTTGGATGTCGGCTTGCGGGTTATGCTCCCCCGTGAAGGCACGGTGATGGACAGCATCCACGATATCTGGCCGACTGCCGAAACCTACCAGCGCGAGCTGCGCGAGATGTTCGGCATAGATTTCCCCGGCAGCCCGAGGGTGAATGATAACTTCGCGCTCGAAGGCTGGGTCGAGACCCCACCCTACCGGCGGGATTTTGACACGCTGGAATTTTCCGAGCGCAATTTTGCCCACCGCGAGGGCCGCGAAACCTTTGATCCGCGCGCGCATATGAAGAAAAAGCTTTATCCGGATGGGGGGGCATAACATGGCTTTATTCGAACCAGACCGCAGCCAATACCCTGACAAAAACCCTGACGGCACCTGCGATATCGACCTGACCTCGGGCAAATACCTGAAGGTGTGGCAAGGGCCAAACCACCCCGGCATTACCGGCAATATGTCGGTTGAGCTTACGGTATGCGGGGATGAGGTGGTCGAGGGCCTCACCCATGTCGGCTATCTGCATCGCGGCTTTGAAAAGCTGATGGAGCGCCGCAGTTTTATCCAGTGCTTCCCGATTGTATGCCGCATTTGCGTGCCCGAGCCGGATTTTAACGAATACCTCTATGCGGCTACGGTTGAGGAGCTTGCGGGCATTAAAGTGCCCGAGCGGGCAGACTGGATCCGAACCCTGATCTTGGAAATGGGCCGGATCAACAGCTACCTGATGTATCTTGGCGGGCAAGCAGGGGCCTTTGGCCTTGGCGTGGTTGGACAGTGGACAACTTACGTGCGCGACCTGATGCTGGACCGGTTTGAAGAGCTTACCGGCGCGCGTATTTACCATATGTTTATCCTGCCCGGTGGCGTGCGGGATGGCTTGCCCGAGGGCTTCAAAGAGCGCCTTGAGGAGACCTTGCAAGAGGTCGAACGGACCCTGAAAGATGTGCACGACTATGTTCCAGAACGCGGTGTTCAAAAAACGCACCAAAGGTGTGGGCTATATAGACCCCGCGATGTTTGAGCCCTTCGGTGTAACCGGCCCCAATGCCCGCGCGGGCGGCGTGACCAAAGATGTTCGCAAAGACCAGCCCTATCTGGTTTATGACCAGCTTGATTTCGAGCCTGTCACCGCCACCGCCTCGGATATGTTCGCCCGCGCCGATGTGCGGCGGCGCGACCTGTTGCTCTCTGTTGATCTGGTCCGCCAGATATTGCAGAAAATGCCCGATGAAGGCCCGCTTATGGCCAAGCTGCCCAACGTGCTGCACTGGAAAATCCCGCGCGGCGAAACCTACCTTCGCGGAGAGTGTTCGCGCGGGGAATACGGCTATTACCTCGTGACCGATGGAAGCGGCAAACCCCGCCGTGTGAATGTGCGCGGCCCGTCTTACACCCATGCAATGGCGCTGCTGGAGCGCCTGATTGTGAACGTCAATATTTCCGATGTGGCGGGACTGATGGTTTCTCTGCACACCTATCCACCCGAGATCGAGAGGTAGAAAATGGCTATCAATGACGTCCTCTCTCCGTTTCGAGGCTGGAAACACCTTTTCAACGAACCGGTGAGCCTGAAAGANCCGATCAACCGTGAAGCCGCTGACCGCTATCGCGGGTTTCACCAAAATGAAATTCAGGACTGTATCGGCTGCGGTAGCTGCGAAACCATCTGCCAAAACGGCGCGATAGATATGTTGCCGGTTGAAGGGGTGGAAACCGTTGAAGGTGACTCGGGCCTGCGCCCGCGCATTGATTACGGCCGCTGCTGCTGGTGCGCGCTTTGCGTGGATGTCTGCACCACCGGCTCGCTGACCATGTCCAACATGTATCAATGGGCTGATGCCGACGGCGACGCTTTCCGCTTTACCCCGGGGGCTGACACCAAAGAATGGGATGACGAAACCCGTGGATATCGCCGCCCCGAGGGCTATAGCCTCACGCCCCATGAGCGGGTCGATATGCGCGANGCAGAGCCCGAAGCGCGGGTTGAAAATTTCGAGGAAATCGCGGCGGGCTACAGCATTGAGGAGGCCATCATCGAGNCCGACCGCTGCGTTGAATGTGGCCTTTGCGTCGCCACCTGCCCAACCCATATGGCGGTGCCCGATTACATCGCGGCGATTAGGGATGGCGACTATGATAAAGGCCTCGAAATCCTTTATGACACCAACCCGTTTAGCCAAGTCTGCGGGCGGGTATGCACCCATAAATGCGAAGATGTCTGCGCCACCGGCCATACCGGCGACCCGATCGCCATTCGCTGGCTCAAGCGCCACATTACCGACCAAGTTCCGAATGACCGCTACGCCGAGATTGTGGGTAAAGCAGGCCCTGCCACCGGCAAAAGCGTGGCCATCATCGGCGCTGGACCCGCAGGCTTAACCGCCGCCTTTGATCTGGCGAAAGCGGGCCACAAAGTGGTGGTGTTTGAATCCCGCACACACCCCGGTGGCATGCTGCGCTACGGCATTCCCGAATATCGCCTTCCCTATGATGTGCTTGACCACGAAATCGGGGTGATCGCTGGCCTCGGGGTCGATATTCTCTGTGATACCCGCGTTGGCATCGATATTATGCTGAACGACCTCAAGGCTGATTATGACGCGGTGCTGCTCACCATCGGCCTGCACCTTGGCCGCTCGACCCGTATTCCGGGGTCGGAGGCCAAATCTGTGACCAAAGCCGTGGATATGCTGCGCGAAATCACCAACGGGGACCCGATCCGGGTGCCCAAAAAAGCCGTGGTGATCGGTGGCGGCAACGTGGCGATGGACATCGCCCGCTCGCTGGCGCGGCTGCAAAAGCAAAAGCATGGCAAGGTCGATATGACCGTGACTGCGCTCGAAAGCCTTGACCACTTCCTTGCTGACCCCGACGAAATCCGCGAATGCGGGGAGGAGGGGATCAACATCCTAGTTGCCCGCGGCCCGCAGGAAGTTATGCTGAGCCGGGGCCGTGTAACCGGCCTGCGCACGTGGGCAGTGGACTCCATTTTTGATGATAAAGGCCGCTTTGCCCCACATTATAACGAGGCGGATGAGGTGATCCATCCGGCAGATATGGTGATTGAAGCCATTGGCCAGATGGCCGATATCAGCCTGCTTGGCGAAGAGCTGACCGAAGCGCTGGAATGGAACCGTGGCCGCCTTGCCATTGACGAAGCGGGTCGCACCTCGGAGCCGTGGCTCTGGGCGGGCGGGGACGCTGTTGCCGGCCCAGATGTGGTTCATGCTGTGGCGGATGGTCATCGGATGGCCAAGAGCATCAGTGGTGTTTTTGCAAGGTTGGAGGGCTAGGATATGGCGAAGAAACCATTCAAAAAGAAGCACTTCAAAAAGCTGCGGAAGCTCACGAGGCTGCGCGAGGTTCTGGAACACGCGATCGAGTTTGAACGCAACGCGCGTGATTTTTACCTCGACCTTGCGCCGAAAGTGAACAAAAGCATCCGCTATATTGTTGAGGACCTCGTAAAGGAAGAACAGGCCCATATTGAGATATTCGAAGGGTATCTGGCGCAGTCCAGCCTACAACACGACCTTGATATCGAAGTCGAAACCCCTGCCAGTGATCGCAAATTTACAGATTGCATCCATACCCCCAAGCTGGGCGACCACCCCGACGACCAGACCGTTTTGCAATACGCCCTAAAGCGCGAGCAAATCGCGATGGAGCAATATCGCGCACTGGCCGAGGAAGCCCCTGAAGGGCGTCTAAAAGACCTGTTCACCTTTCTGGCCAACGAAGAGCAGGAGCACAAAAACGAACTCGAAGCGCTCTATTACGAGATCATCCACAGCGGTGGGGTTTAGCTTGGCAGCTGATGTTTAAGTTTCGACAACCTCTCGCCTGTCGGTGGGAATTTGGAGCGCCGCGGTCATTTCAATGCCTCTTCAATGCTTTCCATAAGCGCTTCGGCTTCTGGGCTGATTTCAAATTGCGTGTGAAAATAGTTTTCGGAATTGACACCAACCAATTCGGAGGCGTTGCGGGACATAAAGCCGGTAAATATGGCATGAAGGTTGCGAACATACTGTGAAACATTTACCGCCGGTACAAACCACAGAGAAATTTCTATTTCTCCCATATTCAGATACAAGTAGGCTTTGCATGTAGGGTTAGGAACTTCGATTAGTTTTTTACACTCAATCTTGCCAACCGCGTTTCCTTCCACCCAAACCCAAAACAGGTCATAGGGTGCAGGGAGCGTTTTGTTATGTGATTTTTGGCAGTGCACGAAGGCCTCTGGCAATGCAACGACAAGGCCTGAGGATTCGATTGAATCCGCTCGCGCCTGATATATCCACGCCAGAAATGCTTCAAACTCGTCAGGCTCACACTCATAATTTATGCCCAGCGGGCTAATGTAATCAGGGTCTAGCGAATGCAGGCGCGAAGACAACGGATTGACAAATTTATTTGATAAGAAGGTTAACTCAGATAATCTTGGATCGTCTCTCCGTCTTATCTCGTTCTGAAGAAAAACCCTTCCTGGCCATTGGCAAGGTTCATCGGAAAAGTTCTCGCGGCAATTTTCAACCAAATCGTTTCCCGAAACAATTTCGGAAACGAGAAGCGAAGAGTCTCGATCACTTAAATCCACTGTTCTTGTAAGATTCCCGAATTCGCGAAACTTGTCCAGCTGCACTCGGGACCACTGGAAATTAATTGCAGCAAACACCAGTGCAAGCACGACAATTGTTATGCCAAATATTTTTGTCCGTCTTTTCATTGTGGCAACCTGACATCATTGTGCCCGGCTGTCCAATAATGCTTTAGTTGTGANGACAATAAGCTTGGCAGGCGTTTGAAATTAACCCAGCCCCAATGTCGGGTCGTTCAGTTCCAGCGGGAAGCGCTGCGGGATCAAGCCGGCATGGAACCAGTTCACCAGCGTAAAGATCGAATAGACGGGCAGACCGGTGAGCTTGCGGATGTCAGCCGCGTAGGGGGTCATATTCGTGCATTCCAGCACAATCGCGCCGATGTCGTCATAAAGCTCGACCAGCGATCGGGCCGCGTCGAGCAGG
>JGI24025J20009_10001661_pt1 | contig 16634 bp, 14 predicted proteins | sample Cruoilmetagenom3_FD_20009 | JGI IMG/M metagenome (IMG submission 20009) | reverse complement strand
GTGCTCGTAAGATTATTAAGATAAATGTAGAACCGAAAAGCGGCGTTCCAAGACACCGAAAGAAAGCACAGCAAGGATAAAGCATAACACTCTTATGCCTCTTCTACCTGGACAGATGAGTCAATAGTTTACCGAATCTGGGTAATATTATTTTACCGCATTCATGTAACAAACTACTAAAAACCGACTGCTTGTCCATCCTTCCTGTGATCAGAAGCACTGCAATAGCCATCAGCTAATCTGTAGATTATTTGAGCTCCTCCAAACACCGGATCCTCTGTAATTTTAATTCTGTGACCCCGGCTACTCAAATCTTCTAAAACCTCCGGCTTAAGACCAGGCTCAAAAGCTACTTCCATATTCTTGAAGACACACCAACGGGGAGCATCAGAAGCTGCCTGTGGGTTTTGATGATAATCAAAGATGCGAACCATCATTTGTGTGTGACCCTGTGGTTGCATCGCCCCCCCCATTACCCCGAAGCTAATCAACGGTTGACCATCTTTAGTCACAAACGCTGGAATGATTGTATGGAAAGGCCGCTTTCCTCCTTCAACTTGATTAGGATGACCCCTCTCCAGACTAAAACAGGCTCCTCTATCTTGTAGACTAATTCCAGTATCTGGTATTACAATACCCGATCCGAAACCTTTGAAATTAGATTGGATAAAAGAAACCATCATACCATTAGCATCAGCTGTAGTTAGATAAACAGTTCCCCCCTGCTCTGGAATACCACAGCCTGGATTCTGAGCCCTCTCTAAGTCAATTAGCTTCGTTCGTTGTGATAAATAGTCCAAGTTTAGTAAATCTTTGTAATCTATCTCCATAGTGGATGGATCCGATACATACCGATATACATCTGCAAACGCCAATTTCATAGCCTCAATCTGTAGGTGCAAACTATCTGCAGAGTCTACAGGATAATCTTGAATATTCCAATGTTCAAGGATACCCAATGTAAGCAATGCTGCTATGCCTTGTCCATTTGGAGGGATTTCATGTAAAGTAAATCCATGATAATTAATAGATATAGCTTCAACCCAATCAGCTTTATGGGTAGCTAAGTCTTCTTTCGTAATCAAGCCACCGGTAGCCCTGGCATGAGCAACTATTTTATCTGCTAAATCCCCACGATAGAAAGATTCGCCTTTTGTTTCTGCAATCNGTTCTAAAGTCTTCGCTTGAGCTTTAAATTCGAATTTTTCTCCTGCCTCAGGTGCTTTACNATCANGCAAAAANGCAGGGGCAAATTCAGGAAAATCTTTATATATCTCNGGGGCAGGACTCCACTTTTTAGCAGTTATTGGAGAAACCAAAAAACCGTTATAAGCATATTTAATTGCTGGTCCAAATAGGTCCTCAAAAGGTAAATGTCCGAATCGGTTGGATAGTTCTACCCAGGAGGAAACAGCGCCAGGAATAGTTACTGAATCCCATCCCAATTGAGGCATAGATTTATATTGAGAAAAGCGCTCAAAATCCCAAGCAACAGGAGATTTACCTGAGGCATTAAGACCATGCAATTTATTTCCATTCCAAACAATAGCGAAAGCATCGCTACCTATTCCATTACTGGTAGGCTCTACCACTGTTAAAGTTAGGGCAGTAGCAATAGCGGCATCTACAGCATTACCGCCCTTTTTAAGCATTTCTAAACCGGCTTGGGCTGCTAAAGGTTGGGATGTAGCAACGACATTACGGGCCATAATGGGCATACGTTTAGAAGCATAAGGAAATTTCCAATTAAATTGTATCATTCTAATTACCTCCTATATAAGTTGATTTAAATATTTTTTAAAGTGAACCTCTAAAATTGGACAAAATTACTTAGAATCGTAAAATACCTGACAGGATCGAATAATTCCCTATCGAATTAAAGTTTAAAATTCTATTTCAAGAAAATTGCTCATCAACATTTTGCTCCCTCCCACCGGGAACTTTTCCATTCATAGAATTAGTGCCCCTCCACCTTTTCAACATCCTATCTTAAAATACTTTCCTTTTTAATAGGCACAGTATGCGGAATAATCCACTCTTCCCATCTTCTATCTATGTCCTTTTGGATCCGATCCATATCTTCTTCAGTCAGTTGGCAAAATCTCCCTTGTAGTTTCAGGTATTCTTTAACAGGTTTTCTTTTCTTTGGTCTGTAAGTGAATTTTAATTCGCCGTTTTCTATTTCATACATTGGAATAAAACCTGTCTCTACTGCTAACCTCGCTATTTTCCTCGAATCTTTATGATGGTATTCCCATCCTTTGGGACATGGTGTATGAACATACAAGAAAGTAGGACCTCCTGTCGAGAGAGCCTTTCTGACCTTATTCATCAAATCAACTGGTAGTCCTGATGTAGCAGTTGCAATATATTTTACAGTATGATGAGCTGCCACAATTCCCATTATATTCTTTTTTTCCCTTCTATGGAAGAATCTTTCTTTTCCTCCTGGTGAAAAAGTAGTTAAAGCACCCCAGGGTGTTAAACTGGATACCTGGATACCAGTATTTGCATAGGATTCATTATCGTAAATCACACAGAGAAAATTATACTCTGTATAAGTGAGAGCTCCGGAAAGAGCATTAAGGCCCATATCACCTCCTCCACCGTCTCCTGCTATACCTATGACATTTATCTTCTCTTTCTTTAACTTGCCTTTACGCATTTGAGCTCTATATCCAGCAGCAGTTCCTAATGCGGCTGAGGCAAATGCGCCTAACTGAGTATGTGCCCATGGAATAGCCCAGGGGGTAGTATAGTAACTGGTGTTTGCCACATACATACATCCAGTAGCCCCTACAATTACTGTTCTTGGCCCCGCTGCCTTCGCTATTAATCTCATAGCAAGCGCAGGCATACAACCTCTACTTGTTCTGTGCCCTGAAACATATTCTTCCTCAAGAGGAGCCTCAACTATGCTTCTAATCCTTTCATATTCTTCTGCCATTTCTTACCTCCTTAAACCTATCCATCGAACAGGTTCTTCTACCTTACCTGTTTTGGCTATCTTCAAAAGAGTCTCATACATTTCCTTTGCAGCTGGAGGGTCTACTTCCCTTCCTCCTAAGCCAGCGTAAAAGTTTACCAACAATGGCCTACTAGGAGCATCATACAAACTTGACCTTACTTCTTGAAAGATAACCCCGCCGCCTTTGGGCGCGCCTAAACTCACTTCCCTATCACAGATACCAACTGTTTTATATTTAGCAAGTTTTTCTTTAAGCTCTTCGTCCGGAAAAGGTCTAAACCTTTTTAGCCTGATATAGCCAACTTTCTTTCCTTCTTTCCTAAGTTCCCTTACAACAGGTCTTATTCCCCATCCCATTGTTCCCATTGTAAACAGCACAACTTCAGCATCCCCAGCATAATAGTCTTCAAAGTATGGATCCTCTTGTCTGCCCCATTTTTGATAAAACTCCTTGTGTGCTTCCTCAGTAAATTTCTTAGCATTTTCCATAGCTTCAGCTGCTTGTCTTCTCATCTCACAAAGCACCATTAATCCCTCTGAGTCCACTTGTGCACCATAAGTCATTGGTTTGTCTGGGTGCATTCTAAAAGCTAATTCAAGAGGAGGAACATATTCTAATATTTCATCCTTTGAAGGTACCTCTACTGGACGTGCTACATGGGTCAGCACACCACCTTCAATATTTACTATTGAAGGTAAGTATACTTCCTTGTTCTCAGATATTTTGTAAGCCATAATGGTAAAATCAAAAGCTTCTTGAGGTGATTCAGGCCAACACATTAAATATCCAAGGTCTCGAGATGTAAAAGCATCATTCCATTCCACCCCAAAAGTTCCAGGGTCATCAAAAGCTCTATTACCAAGCATTAATACCATAGGCAACCTTAGAGTTGGAATAATTACTATGGGTTCGAAACCCTGGGCCCATCCTACCCCTGAGCTACCAGTGAAGACCCTGGCACCGGTTAGTGCGGCATGCTTGCATATTTCAAACTGTGAATGCTCACAGTCTGCCCAAAAGAAGTCTGCATCAAGTTCTCCATTAGCTATATGATTAGCCACAGCATTTTGAACTACTGTGTAAGGTCTGATAGGATATCCTGCAATAACATCTATATCTAATAATTTTACTGCTTCCGCAACTGCATCAGTACCGCTCATAATTCGTGTAATTTTCTTAGCCTCCCTCATCTTTGTCCTCCTTCAAGTTTTTCCTCTTTATAATCTATAAGGTTTATCATTTTAATAGCTTTAGGAGGGCAAATGCTTTCGCACATGCCGCAACCTGAACAATACTTTTTCTCGACATCATAATAACCATCGGGGGTTCTAACAAGACACCCCTCTGGACAAATTATCCAACACAAAGCACATTTAGTGCATTTTTCTTTGTTTATTACCGGAATGTCTGTCTTAGTTGTTCCCTTAGAATAATGAGGATTTTTTCCACTGATCTCTACTGCCGGGATTACATTTGCATACTTCGGTAGTTCCTTCCAGGAAGGCCATTTTGGTTTTTCTCGAGCAATTCCCGTTTCTGTCATCTCTCCATGAATTGAATTCTTATACCCATCTTCAAAAGCTTCCATTGATTCTTGAGGTATAACAGCCTTAGCCTCTTCATAAGTAAAAACTTCTGGATAATAACGGGCGATTGCCCCTAAAACCTTTATATGAGTCATTTCACTTGACTCAAGTGGTCTCCACAGCCCGGCAAATGGGGCTTTACCCCTGACGAGTACATACTCATACCTGTTCTCCGCTTCAGGCAAATACTTCTTGATTGTCTCTTCATCGTGTTCGGTAACTATCACTAACAATCCTTTCTCTTTTATACCATCTGCAAGACTCTCTATCCCCAAGTTTCCGCCAGCCTCCATACCAAATAACATAGTATCATCAAGAGCCACTGATACATTCTTTGTCTCGGGCTCATAGATAGATGTGCCCTCTATCCCCTCTAAAGATTCTCCAGTTACAACATAAATTTTTGTTGGAATACCAACTCTTTGAGGCGAGTCATTCCACCTCAAAAAAGTCATGCCAGTCCTTCCCGCTTCTACATTCGCTTGATATACCATATTAACTATGTTAGATGCTACTTTCGTTTGAGCCACCCCTCTAAAATTTACTTCAACCACTGCCATATTTAACCTCCTTCTTGTTTTAATTAGTTCTCTCAGAAATCACTGTTCACTTCCTGTTCAGCATTTCGCTAATCAGGAATAGCTCATCATCCCCATAAATTATCTTTTAACTTTCTTTTTTCTCCTTTGTTGCAATAATAACTCCAAAACTATAATAGGACATCTACAAACACAACGGTCCTATTGATTATAATTATCCTCCCTTTATCTCTTTTTTATGATCAAGGATATTTCTCAATATATTAGATATATGGTTCTTACCAGCAGCCTCAGCCTTGAAAGAGTCCCTTTCCTTAATAGCCTCGACTATTTTTTGGTGTTCTTCCAACGATGCTTTTACTCTTCCTGGGACCGCCAAACCTCTCGCCCTAAACATATGGGAATGGTCCCAAAGATTGGCCAACATATTTGATAACCATTTATTTCCACATATTCGGGAAATTTGAGTATGGAAGGTACTATTCAACATAGTATAGGTGTTAATGTCTTTAACCTTGGCAGAGGTTTTCATTTTCTTTAGAAGATTTTCTAATACTTCAAGCTTGAAGTCGGTAAGATTTTTTGCAGCCAAGAAAGCAGCAAGCCCCTCTAATACGCCCCTTATTTGAAGGATATCTTCTGCATCATCAAAGGATATTTCAGAAACCACAGCGCTTTTATTGGGCATAAGTTTTAAAAATCCTTCTAATGCAAGCATCTTGAAAGCCTCACGTACAGGGGTTCGGCTCACTCCCAGTTGTTGACAGACCTTGGACTCATACAGCACTTCCCCACCTTTTATTTGGTTCTTAACAATGGACTCTCGGAGTGACTGATAAACCCTATCACTTAACCCTTTAGTTTGATGAATTCGCTTCAGCTTAAACATGATAACCTATATGATGGATACTGTATACATAATACTACATTCAATTATAACATAACATTAAAAATTGTCAACCCCTACACATCAAATCACTAAAATAGTGACTGAATAAATCTGCAAAATACTATGAACACTAAATTCTTGCATTGAGAATGTGGAAGTTGGGATAGACGGATACTTAAGCAAGGGAAGTTTCACTTCCTAATTTTTGGGTAAGTAAATTCACTCTATAGAAAGATTGATTTTAATACCTTCTTGAAAAATTTAAACGGCGGAAATTAGATTTAGTTACTAATTTCCGCCATCTCCTTATAAAGAATGAGAAGAATAACCTTAATCCAGATATTGCTCCAACATTCTTTTTTTAGCTACTTTTCGTAACTGTTCTAATATTTTTGCCTCAATCTGTCTTATTCTCTCTCTGGTTACTCCGTATTTTTCTCCTATTTCCTGTAAGGTGCAATCCCATCCATCTTCTGTTCCGAAACGGAGTTTTAAAATTTCCCGTTCTCTCTCGTCTTTAACCTCTTTTATCAAATCCCTTATCTCTTTTTGGAGATAATGGAGGTTAATCTCCTCAAAAGGACTTCTTGCCTTTTCATTCTCTATGAGCTCTATTAAATGACTATCCTTGTCTTCACCGATAGGAGTATCTATAGATGTGGATCTGACAATAACTTTTTGAACGCTTTCTACTTTTTCTAATGGAAGATCGCATTTTTTAGCAATCTCCTTCGTATTAGGGGTTCTTCCTATTTCCTGTTCTAACTCCTGAGAAGCTCTGTTCACCTTTTTCATAAGCTCTGTTATATGTATAGGCACGCGAATAGTACGGGATTGATCAGAAATAGCCCTGGATAAGGACTGTCTTATCCACCAACTGGCATAGGTACTGAAGCGATTTCCCCTCTGATAGTCAAACTTATCTACAGCTCGGTAAAGACCAATGTTTCCTTCTTGAATAAGGTCGAGAAAGGGAACCCCCCTCCCTGTATATTTTTTTGCAAAGCTAACTACCAGACGCAGGTTAGCTTTAATCATCTTATCTCTGTAGTTTCTATAACGAAAATTTGCTTCTTTAATCTCTTCTCTCAATTTAAGGAATTTCTCCCCTCCTTCGACCAATTCTATTCCTGCTATCTTCCCCTCGTCCAATGCTCCTATAAAATCAGCTATTTTGGCTATCTTTTTGAACTTCTTCTTTGCTACCTTCAAATTTTCTTCGCTAAACCCTATTTTTTGAGCTAAATGAGAATTTCCTTCTAATAAGGAAGCTATTTCCAGAGTCTTTTTTCTCAAAATTCTCTTGCTTTCTCTTATTTTTTCTCCGTAATCTTTCTCCTGCTCAGCAGATAAAAGAGGAGTTCTTCCTATCTCCTGGAGATATTTTCCTATTCCATCATTTATACCTATCTGTCCAGAAACTGATTCTTTAGTAGTTTTTTTCTCTTTGGGAATTTTACTAATTTCCTCTTTTTTTTCGAATTCTTCAAAGAAATCAAATCCATTATTAACCTCTTCGGTATTAGGAGTATCCTCAAAAATAGAAATTTCACCTAAATTTTTTTCTTCATCCTCTTTTAAAGGATTTTTTCTTCTTCTATTTTTCATATTATACTCACCTCAATAAGATTTGTTTCTTTAATTTAGTTAACTCTTTAGACCATTCATTGACCTTTTCTTCCTCTCCTTTTTTTTCACTTTCTTCTATCTTTTTTATTAATTCAGTAATCCTTTTCTGTTTTTTACTTCTCTGTAAACTTTTAATAAAATCCTTAGCTATTTTTTCTCTCTCATCCACTCCGAAAGGAGGATCTGCCAAGTAAAAGGAGGAGACAATAGAAGAAAGGCTCTCCTCTTCTAAATGGCTTATCAGCTTACCAGGAGATAAAATACCTTCTTTCTCTGATAAAAGAATTATTTTCTGAGCAATTTTTCTATAAGAAGGATTTGCAAAGTTATTTACTCCTCCCTTTTCAATCACTATATTTATTGCCTTTCTCTCCGTTAACATAAGCTGAAGAAGCATCTTTTCCGTTTTTTCCTCCTCTCTTTTTGTGTCAATATTAAATATAGGAGAAGAAGGAAAGATTTTTCTCTTCCTCCCTTTAAATTTTTTAAATTCCATCGTCAACAAAGACTCATCTAAATCTAACCGAAAAGCCAATTTTTTTATTAGTTCTTGAAGTTTTATTAAATCTTTGATTTTCTGTAAAGTAGGGAAAAGGTTATTGATTACATCTATCTTTTCTTCAACTTCAAGGGAAGACCTATGGTCTATTTCTAAATTTAGTCTGTAATCAAAATAAGATAAAGCCTCCCTTTTTCTTTTTATAAACTCTTCCTTATCTCCCTTTTTTAAGAAATCTCCAGGGTCCATTCCCCGTGGCATAGAGATAACTTTTATTCTTAAATTCTCCTCCAGGAGAAGATCGATTCCTCGTAAAGTAGCGGTAGTTCCTGCAGTATCTTCATCGTAAGCAATAAAAACCTGATTTGCATATCGTTTGATGAGTCGAGCCTGTGAGGAAGTAAGAGAAGTACCCAAAGAGGCTACCACATTTTTCACTCCTATCTGATAAAGAGCAACAACATCTGTGTATCCTTCCACTAAAATTACTTCTTTTTTCTGCCCTATCGTTTCTTTGCTAAGATTTAATCCATAAAGGTTTTCTCCTTTTTTGAAAATACGAGATTGAGGAGAGTTGAGATACTTGGGTAGAGAGTTACCCAAAACTCGTCCCCCAAAACCGCATATTCTCCCTCTGGGTGTAAAGATGGGGAATATGAGCCGTCCTTTAAAATAAAAATTGTCATCCTCTTCCGAAGATAATAAACCCAACTCTCTCAAATTCTTAAAGGAGATTTCCTTTTCCTTGCATAATCTTAAAAAATTTCTGGAAGAAGGAGCATATCCCAACTTAAAGCTTTTTATTATATTCTTATTGAATTCTCTTTTTACTAAATAGTCCTGAGCAAACTTATTCTTTCTTAATTCTTCTTGAAAGAGAGTAGATATCGCCTCATTAGTTCGATAAAGATCATCCTTAAAGGCACTCTCTTCTTTTTCTCTCTCAGAAAGGTAGACCGATATTCCCAATTTCTCTCCCAGCATTTTAACTGCCTCGGGAAAAGATATCTTCTCCCATTTCATAAGGAAGCTGAGGGCATTTCCTCCCACTCCACAACCGAAACAGTGAAAGAGCTGCTTTTCCGGAGAAACTACAAATGAGGGAGTCCGTTCTTGATGAAAAGGACAGAGTGCTTTATAGTTTTTCCCTGCTCTTTTTAAGGGGAGATAATCCGAAATGAGCTCTACAATATCTGTTTGTTCAATAATTTTATCTATTATTTCATTGGAAATATATGCAGCCATTATCCCCATTCCCTCGGAAGAAAATTATTTTTATATACTTTAAGAGCGTATTGGTCAGTCATCCCAGCAATGTAGTCTACCACTATTCTTTCCAATCCTTCTTCCTCTGCTCTATTTTTTAAAGAAACAGGAAGAATATTACTATTATTTGTATAAAAATTGTAGAGATTAATTACTATTTGATAAGCCTTCTCCTTTTCCTTTGCTAAAGTCGGGGACAGGTAAACCTTCTTATACATAAAATCCCTTAATTCATTAAACGCTTCCAGTAAATCTTTATCCATCGCTATGTGAGATTTTCCTATACTTTCCTTCACTATATCTTGAATTAATCTATCTATTCGTTCTTTGTGAGTTTTTCCCAATATATGCGAAATTTCTTCTGGCGAGTCCCTTTCTTTAATTATTCCTGCTCGCAGCGCATCGTCAATATCATGATTAACATAAGCTAAAGGGTCGGCTATTTTTACTACCTCTGCCTCTATAGTATGAGGATGACTCCTGCTTTTGGAGGAGAGTATTTTCTCTTTTTCCTGGGAATGATTTAAAATACCGTCTCTCACTTCCCAGGTTAAATTTAATCCTCCATCCCCCTCCAATTTTTCTACCACTCTAAGACTCTGTTCATTATGTTGAAATCCTTCAGGGTAAGTATCATTTAAGGCATCTTCTCCACTATGCCCAAAAGGGGTATGTCCTAAATCGTGTCCCAGAGCAATAGCTTCTGTTAGATCCTCATTTAGGCGAAGGGCACGAGAAATTGTGCGGGCTATCTGCATCACTTCTAAGGTATGAGTAAGCCTTGTTCTATAATGGTCACCAAAGGGAGCAATAAACACCTGTGTTTTATGCTTTAGACGTCTAAAAGATTTACAGTGAATAATTCTATCTCTATCTCTTTGAAAATCTGCCCTTAAAGGACAGGCTTTTTCCTTTATTTGCCGACCCTTACTTTGGCTGCTTTTCGTCGCATAAGGGGAGAGGAACTCTTCTTCAAATTCTTCCTGGCTCACTCGATTAAAGGGTTTAACTGTATACTCCAAAATTATTTAACTCCTTTACCCCGTTAGATAGCAAGCATCTAACAGGGTTTACTTACCTCTCTCCTTGCTCCCTCTTTTTACCCTATTAGATAGTATCTAACAGAGTTTACCTGGATAGAAGCCCTTTATCTTTTTTCCCCTATCGAGCCCTTAAATCTTTCCAGTTTTTGCATGAACTTCTTTGTTTCTCCCGGCATAAGAGAAACTATATTATCATAAACAAAAGGACCCACTTTAATTAAGTAAGGAGTTAAGGTGGAGCCTTTCATCCATTCGTTTGCTCTTTTAGAAATGGGGGATATATTTAAAAGAATAAGAATTACGCTGCAGATTAAAGCTCCTTCCATCAGTCCTAATATAAACCCTCCTCCCCCGTCTATTCCTCTTATAATTGTATACTTCGACGCTTTATGAAGAATTATTCCTGCCACTCCCCCTATTAAAGCTATACCTATAAAAATAAGAACAAAACTTATTAGATAGCTTATCTTCGGGGGGATAAAGTTAAATTCACTAGAAATGACCTCTCCTACCATCTCGTACCGACTAACTGCCACAATAAAACCTACTAAAATACCAATTAACCCGCACGCTTCTTTAAATAAACCTTTTATTACTCCTCGCAGGGCAAATAAAATAACAACAACCCCTAACACCACATCCAACCAATTCATTTAATCTCTTTCTCTATTCTCTCTATTACTTTTTTAATCCTCTCCTTAGCTTTTTCATTTTTTGATTTTAATCTATACAATTCATCACTAATATTTAAACAGGCAAGAACACTTATCTCCTCACTCTTTTTTTGTGGGGCAGCAGAAGCGATCATTCTCATCCTGCTGTCTACATAATTAGCGACGGTTTTAAGATGCTCCTCGTTTCCATCCGCTTTTAAGTTATACTCTCTATCAAATATATAAACCCTCACCCCATTCCTGATTTTCTCTCCTTTGTTTCTCTCATAATATAAAAAAAATCAAAAAAGTCAATCCCTTCAACTATTGTGTTGCATTATAGATGGGTTAATGCACAAGTTTGACAAAAGGGGGAAGTCTGTTAGAGTGTAGATAAGGTAGTTTGTTTTGCTTCATATCCACAGAGAATTTTAACGAAAAAGAGGCTCTAACCAGAAAAAATCACCCTCTACTCTCAAACGAACTAAAATATGAAGAAAGAAAACAACAAAGTTATCAAGGTCAGTGAACTAACAAAGAGGTTTGGTAACATTATTGCTGTCAACCATGTTACTTTCAGCGTTAATGAAGGTGAAATATTTGGTTTTCTTGGACCGAACGGGGCAGGGAAAACAACCACAATCAGAATGCTGACAGGTCTACTTACTCCAGATTCAGGAGATATTTCCATAGAGGGAATCAACATAAAGAGAAATCCAATCAAAGCGAAAACGAAAATGGGAGTTATCCCGGAAACGGGGAATATCTATGTAGATTTAACAGCAAAACAGAACATTATCTTAGCGGGTAGATTCTACGGAATTTTTATGAGGGAGCTTAACAAAAGAGCAGATAGACTTTTAGAGCAATTTGGACTCTATGAGAGAAAAGATAATCTTGTAAGGACTTTTTCAAAAGGTATGAAACAGAGAATTAATATTGCAAGTGCTATTGTCCATGATCCTGATATTCTGTTTCTGGATGAGCCAACGCCAGGATTAGATGTCCAGAGTCAAAGATTGATTAGAAATATTATCACTCAGATGAATCAGAGGGGAACTACTATCTTTCTAACAACCCATAACATTGAAGAGGCAAATCTATTATGTGAACGAGTAGGCATTATTAATAAAGGTGAAATAGTTGCTGTTGACAGACCTGAAAAATTGAGAAGAACATTTGAGGCAACTCAATCAGTTGAGATCTCTTTTAATAAATCTATCAATGGTGATTTGATTGAAAAAAGCAATTTAGTAAATAGAACAGAAAAATTGGGAGATAAATGGAAGTTATACACAGATAATCCCGACAAACTTGTAAAGTATTTAGTTAAATTTGCCCAGGATCAAGATTTAATAATTGTCTCTATGGAGATATGTAGAGCAAGTTTGGAAGATGTATTTGTGAGATTTACGGAGAGTAAAATCCATGCAAATTAGAGAGATGAACGCCCATTTTTTCCGAGGAGTAATTGTTACCACAGAAAAGAACATCAGAATTTATTACACTAAGGCCCCGGTTATGATATTTGGGCTTTTATTTCCTTTATTTATGTTTCTATCTTTTTATCTGGGAAGAGAACTGGATTTATATTTATTCTTTCCCGGACTTTTAGCAATGTCTCTTTTTTTCACAGCTTCATCGGTTGGTCCCCTAATCACTCCTTGGGAAAAACAAGCAGGAACTTATGAAAGATTGCTTTCTTTCCCAGTTAGTATCAATACAATCATTTTGGGAGATATCTTAGCAGGAATGGTTTTTGGCATTATCATAAATATGATTGTGCTAATAGTTGGGCTGATAATTTTTAATTACAGTATAAATATTTTCTTTCTGCTTTTTGGTGTACTGTTGGCTTCCTTCTGCTTCTCTTCCCTGGGTGTCCTATTGGCATCTCCATCAGTGCGTTCTCCATCCCATATTATGATGTTTTCCAGCCTCATCCGTTTCCCATTGATTTTTATAAGTGGCATTTTTGTACCTTTAGAGAACCTCCAGGGAACCGGAAGAGTATTGGTTTACTTTTCACCTATTACTTATCTGGTTGATATATTTAATCTCAGCTTTAGAGGCAAATCCCATATTCCCCTAATTATTGATTTTACAATGTTATTTGTATTTAGCGTTATATTCGTATCTTTATCAAATATATTTCATAAGAGGAATTTAATGAAAGGATTATAATGGAAAAAGAGGAAAAAGAAACGGTTCCATTTTCATATCTTTCCCCATTCTTGAAATTTACAAAACTTCACTTTCTATAATGACTACCTAAATACTTCGCCAGGAATTTTTCTGCGGCTGCATAAAACTTGAGTCGATTTTCTGGCCTGGCGAATCCGTGACCTTCATCGGGGAAGAGCATATATTCGTACTCGATTCCTTTCTTCTTCATTGCCTCTATAATCTGTTCGGATTCCGCCTGTTTGACGCGGGGATCATTGGCTCCCTGGGCAATTAAAATAGGGATCTTTATCTGATTAACCTTGAACAGCGGGGAACGAGATTTCAAAAATTCCTCCTCAGTGTCTGGATTGCCAATTCTCTTGTGTAAAGTCGCCAATAAAGTGGACCAGTAAGGAGGGATTGTTTTAATCCAGGTTATAAGGTTGCTGATACCCACACCATCCACCGCACAACAGAAGAGGTCTGGTGTAAAGGTAACTCCAACCAGGGCAGCATAGCCACCGTAGGACCAGCCAAAAATGGCGATTTTCTCTGGATCGGCGATGCCCTCTTCAATTGCCCAGTTAACCGCATCTACAAGATCGTTGTGCATTTTACCACCCCACTCCTTGTTGCCGGCATTCAAAAACTCCTTACCATAACCAGCAGAGCCCCGAAAGTTAACCTGCAGGCAAACATAGCCCCGGTCGGCAAACCACTGGGCTTCAGGATGGTATCCCCAGACATCACGCGCCCAGGGACCTCCATGGACATTTAATACCATAGGCAGGTTAGTTTTATCCTTTCCTACAGGATAGGTAATATAACCATGAATAGTCAATCCATCCCGGGAGGTGAAAGAGATAGGTTCCATAGATGCCAAAGTATAGTTGTTCAAATCGGGTTGATGGTCAAAAAGGAAAATCCCCTTTTGCTTTTTTCGGTCAAAGGCATAAAAAGGTACCGGACCGTTATCCTTGGTGAAGCCCAGCAACCAGGTATCATCAGCGTTATTCCGATTGTAAATAAAAAAATCTCCATAATCAAGTTTTGCTATCACCTCGAAATCATCTTTTATGGATTCATCTAAAACAACCCATTCGCTGCGTGCTCTATAAAAAGAAACAGCCTGGATTTTGTATGTATCGGGATGGATCATTACACCGGACACATCATATTGGGGGTCTTCGGCAATCACTTCTATATTTCCGGTGGCGATCTCCATCTTGACCAGGCGGCCAGCGTTGACCCCCCGAGAATCAATGAGGTAGAGATAGTTACCGTCTTTAGAAAAACTAACCGGACCACTGGTTAAGCTATTTTCCAGATCCCAGGTGATAATTTTTTTCCAGTTCGCCTCCTCATTTTCCCGGACCATCAGGTCGAACCCACCATCAGCTCTGGCAGCCATAGCGCTACACACCTTAAAATCTGCATCAGCCACCCAACTTATGAAATTCCCGGGATTCTTGACCACCAACTTGAGCTCATCGGAAGTTAAATCAAGGTGATATACATCGTGGACTTTTGGGTTTTCTTTGTTAATGGCAATGAGCAGTTCGTTGGAGAAATTTTTGTTGCGGGCAACAATCCGAACTTGTACATTATCGAAGGGAGTAAAATCCTTAATTTCATCCGTTTCTAAATTCACTGCATACAAACGCCAGTTCTCGTTTCCGCCAACATCTTGAAGATACATAATGTGTTTACTATCTGCTGCCCAGAAATAAATGCGTATCCCCCTATCCTCATCTTTAGTGACAACCCTGTCATTCTCAGCACCAATAGTTCTCACCCAGACATTCAACACATCGTTTACAGGAGCAAGATAAGCCATCAGCTTTCCATCAGGTGAAATCCTGGGAGCAGTTTTTACCGGATTACCAAAAAGTACCTCTCTTGGAATGAGTTCAGGTTCGGACGCAGAAGATGAGGAAACCGAGAGTGCTATTCCACCCAAAAGCATAATTAGCATAAAAGCCAAAATTAATTTTGCATAACGCATTGTTTTCCCTCCTCTACTTGTTAATAAGTAATTAATTGCGTAAAACGTTTGCAGATAAAAAAATAGACGTTGCTCCCACAAGCTCATTATCTCTTTGGCGCATTATAATGTTGAAACTTGATTACCTACCCTATCTCCTTTATCTTTTCCAATTTATCTCAAGATACAATATTATCCCCTATCGTTAAATCGTCTCCTCAAATATTGTGGGTTGCAATCAGTAATAATTATAATAAAATGTTGCCTGCGGTCAAACCTAACTCTTTCCAGTGAAAAATGGAAATTGGTAGCAGAAAGATATTGGATTTTTTATATCCTATATCCCTTTTAAGTCAAGAATATCCCGGAACTCTTCTCCTCCTTCACAAAATTCAGAATTAAGAATTGAGAAAAACAATGAATAAACTCTATCAGCTCAGCAGAGTTTAGAAAATTCTACCTATCCTATAAGGCTCCTTCAGGGAAAGTTCCTCGATACCCGTATAAATTCCCTGAAATCTAATACTTGATACGTACCGATTTGACGTAACACCGAATCTGTGTTAGGATATTCCTAATTAGAAGGAAGAGTAATTATGAAATACGGAAAAATAGAAAGAGTCATAATTTTGCTTCTATGTCTATTATTAACCTTCAACCATAGAACCACCTTTTCTAAGACTCCGCAGAAAATCCCTCATCCTCCAGATTCTCTTCCCTCTGAACTTTTTTCCCTTGCCTACCATAATGTGGATACGATAAATGGAAGTGTGCAATATATTAGTGAAGAATACCAGAGCCTAACAGGTCCAAATCTATATACCACCAAACAGTTAATTTATGGCTACGGAAAAATGAGTACCGAAGGAGAGGGAGGGTTTTATAAAAAATCAAAAGACTCTATTATTGGTTTTGGAATAGGTTTCAAACAATACATATACTCATCTAATCGAGCCAAACTGTGGTACGGAGGCTCTGTAAACGCTGCTTATCAGTCTACTACTCTTGAAACACCAAATGAGTCAAAATCAACTACCGAAATATCAGGACTTCTTATAGGTAATATAGGCTATACCTGGTTTTTTAAAGAAAGATGGGCCATGGAAATTATGGTTGGGTTAGCCTGGCCCAGTGTTTACCCTAAACCAGGAATGTCTGATGATCTGCATGCCAGTTCCTTCTTTGGGTTAGGTTTGAGTTTTGCATTATGATTACTCAAATTTGGGTAACATTATAATACACTGACTTCCTCGGGGGTTAAAATTCAATGGTGAAGACACGGGTCAATTTTGGGTGGTGATCAACAATTATAGATGTGCGTTGAAAATTGACCCCCTATCGTCGTTGAAAATTGACCCACCCCATGGATAAAATAATATACTCCTGGAAAAGAAAAATTTCAGGAGGTAAA
>JGI24025J20009_10001660_pt1 | contig 16655 bp, 17 predicted proteins | sample Cruoilmetagenom3_FD_20009 | JGI IMG/M metagenome (IMG submission 20009) | reverse complement strand
GGGGGGGGGGCTTCCAAGGTTTTTTGTTGTGAATTCTTCATAACCCCCTTTTGAGTCAAGCGCATCCAAAGGCACCCTTGGCCATTTGGAGCGGCTTTTTTTCTTCTTTAAATAAAAGCGGCGGTCCTTTTTTGCCCCATCCCAAATCATCTCGCATTCACGCTTAAGGCTTTCAAAAACTTCCCCCTGAGCTTCGCATTTAGAAATAGCATCAGAAATTCGTATAGTAATTGGCTCAACTTCAATCTCAGCTTTCTTGAACTCTTCCCTTAATGGGGCGCTCTTAGCTCCTTCTGAGGTTGCCTTTTTGCTAAATTCAAGCTGCCCTTCATATCCAGGGAAGGCACGGTAATAAAACGAACCTGAAGGGGTGATTGAAATTTTTGCATCTTTTGAGTAGTCTGTTTTTACCAAAAACTCAAGACCGATCGTAGGCGGCAAAACCTTGTTTGCAAAGGTTATGAGTTCCTCTTTTGTTGGTATAGGGGATAATGTCCCCATAAAAAATTTTTTGGACGGCTTGGTCTCACAGACGACCGGTGAGTCTTTACCTGAGTTATTCGAAATAACCGCAGATAATATGGATTCTATGGTTTCCCGCCTGCCTTTTGGTATGCTTTCTGGAAGGTTATATCTCATATCCATCTCCTATTTTGTCAAGCCTTTCAATAGGGATCCCATCCACTTTTTCAATTGATGTTATCCTGAAAAACTCAAGCGCATCGGCAAAATCGCTTAAATCGATGCCAAGCTTTTCGATTTCCTTGCTTTCCCCCTCCACAAGGGCATTTTTTGCCCTCAGCAGTATTATTCTTCTAAGCCCCCTCATTTGTGTGATTGATGCGACAATCGCCTTTGCATTCTCACCAAGACTCCCACAATTATATATCTCTGCAATCCTTAAAATATTTTTCTGGTCCCTAGGCCCAATAACCTCACCATTTATCCAATGCTTTATAGTGTACTTTGACTTAATCCCTGCGCCCATTGCATTCATTTTTTCCAGAAGCCTAGCTTCATCGTCCCCTTTCAGAATCATCCCCTCTTTAAGGGCATTCACCCAAAGACCAACCATTACCTTCAGCACTTTTAGCTTCGGGTATTCCTCGGCTTTTTCCAAAATGAGCTCATTCAAGCTCATGCGCATGTCCCTGTTTACGAGAATCAAAGTCTCCCCCCCTTCTAGGTCTTTTGCAATCTTAAAAACAACGTCGTCTGAAGCTGACAGCACCTGGACAGTTTTTTCCTCCCTTACATAGAGCTTATCCCCTGTATGGAATTTTATTAGCAGCCCAGATGTTTTTATTTCCCCGCCAGCTGCTTTGGCTATCATTTCCTTGTTCACGGATTCTTGGAACAAAGATGGCGCCGAGACATCTAGGCTCATTTCAATATCAGTGAGGACAGACAATATGTCTTTAGGCTTCATAGTCCCATATTCCAGCTCAGCTTCGGCCTTCTCCTCATGCCTCGTTATTCTCGATATTTTAATGTCTGTTAAATCTCCTTTGCCTGAAAGGAAAGTTTTTATTTCTAATCTCCGGGATTTTGTAAAGAATTTTTCTTCAATTTGCTTGTATAGACTGCTGAAAAACATGTAGTCACTGATTTCGCAAGGGTAAAGGAATATCTTTGCCTTCTTCGCAATAAGCTTTGAGACAAGATATTTTTTATCCCGGAATGGGTATGTTGAAAGCAAAGCCATGTCATGATCGCAATTTTCTAGCTCGTTTCTGTCAGCGCCAAAACTCCTGATTTCTATGCCTGCACTCCTACGGTCATTCTCTGTTATTGGGATTTTCAGGTTTGCAAGAGCTTTTGAAAACGCATCTGCCTCCTTTTGGGTTGGTATGAGCACAATTGCTTTAAGACCGCTTGAAATTAGGCTGCCTATTTGGGTTGACAATTCATTGAATTTTGGGTTTGAGCATGCCAGCTCTTTTTTTATTTCCACAAGATAATGTGCTGCTTTTCCTATCTCCGAAGACACCCCGCCCATTGATGTTGCTGCATTCACCATGCTAATGAAATTGTCAACCCTCTCAGAAAGCGGCTTCCTAAACATTGACCCAAAATACTCCTTGTCATAATCAAGCAGAGGGCATGAAAGGGCTGCCAGCCTTCTGGACAAGGATGCCGCCTCTACAAGCATGTCCTTATCATAATAGTTGCGCCCCATTTTTTTATGTGCCTCTGTGAGGGCAGAATTAAGTGAATTGAACAATGGAGAGGCTACGTGGTCAGAAACTTTTGTATAATCGACCTCCCCCATCTCAGAGAGGAGCAAAAGCCTTTTGGGGTTAGAAATGGGTGTTGAAGATTCCAGAGGTGCGGATTTAGCAGCATCTTCTAATTCACCAATGCTCCACCCATATGCGATAAAATCCATGCTCCCGTAAAATTTTATTTTTCTTGCGGTGGGAAATGGGTCAAATATGGAAATCGTAGGTACCCCATTTTCTTCGCACCACTGGCATATTTGTGGAATTTTGTGCATGTTGGATAACGATGGGGGAAGTATAACAACCGCTGCAATTGTTTTGGCTATGTCACTTTCTGGCAAAAACGAGTAGCTGCTCGAAAACAGAAATTTGTCTTCACATTCTTTTGTGCTTTTTTTTCCATGGGAATATATTTTCTTTTCCCCCCTAATGCTGCCGCTTGGTGTGACAGCACCAAGCCCAAATAAATTGTTGCAAAAATTGCCTGAGCCAAAAAATGTGTCTTTGTAAATCTCTTTAAGGACCGAATAATGCCTCCCACAAAACAAGAGTATACGGTAACGGTTTCTCCTTGAAACAACATTTGTTTGGTATAATAATTCCAAGCAGTAAGGTATAACAGCGTCAAATGAGTCGTTTTGGTAAAAGAAAGCTATCCTTACTTTTTTTCCTACGCTTAGCGCTGAAGCACGGACTATATCCCTGATTATGCCATGTACCCTTACCGTCTCCTCCAGGAACATTAAATTGACAAATTCAAAAGCAGGTCCTACATTTTCGACCATAATTAACAAATTACAACAGAACATAAATATGCATCCATTTTGAAGCATAATTCAAGGATTTTTTCTCTACATGAAAAGGATAGATTCTGCAAACTTTTGGGAAACAAGTGGGGGCACGGCATTTCCAATTTGTTTATATTGGTCTTCCAATCGGTCCGAAAACCGGAATGTATCGGGAAATGTTTGTATTCTAGCGCACTCTCTAGCTGAAAGCCTTCGTGTTTTCCTATTACCTTCAGGGAAAATATATTTATCTTTGCCAACCTTTATTGGTTTGGGGCTAGATGGGTGCAATGGCGCGTGCCTACCACTGGCCTGTATTGTGAAGCTAGTACGGTTCCATTCCCTTCTCCTGTCCCTCGACATATAGTGGGATGAGTAAGATCCCTCCAAGTATTCACCCTTCTTTGGCTTAGGCAAGTCGCCTATTGCCTCTTTTAAAGTTACGTATGGTTTACGCCCTTCCCCATGAGTTGCCTCTGGGAAATTATAATCCTTTTTAAGCGCTTTTTTTACCCCAACAATGAAGACCCGTTCCCTATCTTGGGGAGCTCCGTACCATTTTGCATCAATGAGCTTCCAGTAGACTCTGTAACCTCTCATGGAAAAGGCTATGAGCATCCCCCTCAGCATTTCTTTCCCATATCCGAAAAGAAGACCTTTTACATTTTCTGCTATGAAATAATCAGGATCGACTTGCTTAAGCGCCTTGGAGAATTCAAGGAATAGGAAGTTCCTTGGGTCCTCCTTGTTCCTTTTCCCGTATAGGCTAAACCCCTGGCATGGGTAACATCCTATCAAAATGTCTGCTTTTGGGATTTTTTCTATTTCTCTTATGTCACAATTTACAGGCTCAACACCAAAATTTTCGCTGTAAGTCTCGCACGCCCGCGGGTCTATGTCATTTGCAAAAATGATTTTGCAGCCTGCCTTTTCAAAACCAAGGTCAGAGCCTCCACAACCAGAGAACAGCGACACCACTTCCATGTTTGACACCTACAATTATTAATGGAAGGTTATATCTATTATTATTTATGCCTGACAAGTTTTCAAGCGAGGTTAGGAGCAAAATAATGTCTAGGATAAGGAGCAAATGGACAACGTCAGAAAGGAAAGTCCATAATGCCCTAAAAGGGAATAAAATAAAACATACTATGCACCCTAACCTTCCAGGAAACCCTGATGTATTTTTAAAGGACAGCAATGCTATACTTTTTATTGACGGCTGCTTTTGGCACAATTGCCCAGAACACGGTCATATCCCAAAAAGCAATGTGGAATATTGGACGAAAAAGATTGGAAAGAATGTCAGTCGTGACAAAGAAATCACGAATGCTTTGGAAGATATGGGATTTAATGTATTAAGAATTTGGGAGCATGAAGTGAATACAAGTGACTTTAATATTAAAAGGCTTATAGAAAAATTGGAAAAGTGATTATTCGAAGGATTACGAGAACATCTTCATCTTGGGTCTTTTCGAATATCTAAAAGACCTTCCACCAAATCCTAAGGCAAGAACACCACTAGCAGATATTCAACAAAGATGACGAACCTTCGATAAATCTCTATAAAGTAAATTAGGAACTGACATAAGGTCATTGGAAGGATACTTCGATGGGTTGGCTCTTATTGAAGGGGCATGTAGGTTGTGTACAGTTATCTAAACTTTCGCTTTTCTCACGGTGGTCCCTTCTCCATCACACTCATCTGAAGGAGATTGATAAGCCTTTTCACCGTTATCAAAAGCTTTTGGAGGGGATAGATCGTTTGAAGAAAGAATGAATAGCCATTTATAAATATCTTCACGACCAACTTAGCTATACCAAAAAATGCTGAACCTCGACATAGCGCGGATTTTTGGTGAGATTGCAGATATTCTGGAAGTGCAAGGCGAGAATCAGTTTAAGATACGGGCGTACAGGAAAGCAGCTCTGACGATCGAAACACTTACGCAAGACTTGAAGGTGATCGCAGAGCGAGGCGGAGTGAAAGAACTGAAGAAAATACCAGGGATAGGAGAAGGAATCGCGAGGAAGATCGTTGAGATAGCAGAAACCGGCGATTGCAAGAAGCATATAGAACTGAGGCGAGAAGTGCCTGCGGAGTTGCTTGAGCTCTTGGCCATCCCGCGTGTCGGGCCGAAGACGATCGCGAAGGTGCATCAAGAGCTTGGTATTTCGAATATAGAGGAATTGGAGCAGGCTGCGAAATGGCATAAGTTAGCAAGTATCCCGGGATTCGGCACCAAGGTGGAGGAGAACATTGTGAAGGGGATAGCGCAATACCGGAGTTATCAAGGACGTGCATTATTGTCCGTAGCGCTTCCCTATGCCGAATCAATAGTAAACGAGCTGAAGAAGTTGGATGCGGTAGAGCGAATATTGATTGCGGGCAGTTTGAGGCGAATGCGTGAGACAATAGGTGATATAGACATATTAGTCGTCTCGAAGCGGCCGAAGGACGTGATGGACGCGTTTACGAGCCTTGATGACGTGGAGGACGTGATAGCAAAGGGGGATACGAAATCTTCCGTCATAATAAAAGGCATAAACGCAGACTTACGAGTGGTGGATGCCGTTTCATTTGGCGCTGCCGCTCATTATTTCACTGGCTCTAAGCACCATAACATAGGAATACGGGAGTTAAGCGTAAGGAAAGGGTTGAAGATAAACGAATACGGTATTTTCCGCGGTGATGAGCGGATAGGTGGTGAGAGAGAGGAGGATGTGTTCGCGAGTGTTGGACTCGCTTATATTCCACCCGAGTTGCGGGAAGACCGGGGCGAAGTAGAAGCAGCTAAGGAGGACAGAATCCCAAAATTAATTGAGATAAGCGATCTGAAAGGGGATCTGCACGTGCATACGAACTGGAGTGACGGTAAGAGCAGTATAGACGAGATGGCGGAAGCGGCTATTTCTTTGGGTTATGAGTATATCGCAGTGGCTGACCATTCCCCTGCGGTAGGTATTGCCGGAGGGCTGAATGAGGCGAAAATAGCGCAGCGGCAGGAGGAAATAGAACGTGCAAACGAGAGATTTGAAGAAGCAGGAGTTAAGTTCAGGGTGCTCAATGCAGTTGAGGTAGATATAAAGTCTGATTGCTCTATGGATTTCTCTGATGAGATATTGAAGGATTTTGACGTGGTCGTTGGTGCGGTACACACGAAATTCTCGCAGGATCGGGAAACGATGACGACGCGAATCGTAACCGCAATGGAGAACCCCAACGTGGATATAATCGCTCATCCGACAGGTCGGTTATTAGGCAAACGGGACCCGTACGAAGTGGATATGGAGCAGCTTATGGCGGCGGCAAAGGACACGGGAACCATGCTGGAACTGAATTCGTTCCCGACACGGCTTGACCTCAACGATATACACTGCAAGATGGCAAAGGATTATGGCGTGCTGGTTGCGATCTCAACGGATGCACATGCGACCACGCAGATGCGTGATGTGCGGATGTATGGCGTGGCAACTGCTCGGCGTGGCTGGCTCGAACCAGAAGACGTGGTGAACACGAGAGCGTTAGAAGAAGTATTGAAGATGGTGAAGAGGTAAAGAATAGAGTGGAAGAAACGATATAGAAGGAATGTTCGGATGTGAACGAGGCATTGCTGCTGGCAGCGGCACTTCATGCCGAGGAGGAGGAGATACGTCACGGACGCGCAGGTGATGCGGGTAAGGAAGATGCAGCCTGTATGACGAAGATGTTAGAGTGCGGCACTAATAAAACAACAGAAAGGTTTATAATACCTGTAAGCGCTAAAGATACAAGTAAGATAAAAAGTACGCTGGATGCCTTAACAACTGAAAGGGGGAGAAGATGATTGAAGATGGAGAAGTTCGATCCGAGGGAATGTATATGCGAACCATGTTCGGATATAAAATGTTAGGCGAAATTGGCGCCAAATTTATATTTCGGGGGGAGTATAGTATGAAAGGTCAGGATATCAACACGGTATAAAAGGAGCTGAAAAATATGAAATGTTTAAAATGCGGACATAAGTGGAAACGAACCAAATGAACCGAATATATATCATTTCTCGCTAAATGTCCCAAATGTGGTTCACGGTTAGTAGCGAGATACTGACCTTAAGAGCATAGGAGGGCATATAAAAGCTAAGAGAGACTTTTTAACTATCCACCAACGCTCCGAACCCTTAGGGGTGCGTATAACACAGTGTACGCGGTTCGCTTCGCTCGGCTCAAATTTTGCTTCGCAGGACTTCCGATACAGGTTTTACCAAAAGCAGGCATATTCATGCGTGTTCAGTGATTTGACACAAACGCGAAATAGTTAAATGTCAGTACTCACGATCTATTTTTTAAAGGAACTACTCTTTAATTTAAGATACTTTGAATAGAAACGAAAAAATTTGAGGAGACACAAAACATGAAAGTAATTGCCTTTAATGGAAGCGCGCGTGAGGACGGCAATACCGCCATCCTCATCAAGTACGTCCTGAGCGAATTAGAAAAAGAGGGCATTGAAACCGAAGTGATGTCCCTGGCTGGCAAATATATCCACGGCTGTAAGGCCTGCCACAGGTGTTTTCAGAACAGCGATAAGCATTGTGCAGTGCAAGACGATGTCTTGAACGAGTGCATCGATAAGATGCTTGAAGCCGATGGGATCATTTTAGGGTCACCCACCTATTTCGCAAACGTCAGCACTGAGATGAAGGCTTTAATCGACAGGGCTGGCCTTGTCGCAATAGCTAACGGCCACATGTTCAAACGCAAGGTGGGTGCCGCAGTCGTTGCGGTGCGACGCGCAGGCAGCATCCACGTCTTCAACTCCATCAACCACTTCTTTATCAATCAGATGATCATCCCCGGCTCCAGCTATTGGAACATGGGTATGGGTCACAGCGCAGGTGACGTGGAACAAGACGAAGAAGGCATAATGATAATGAAAACGCTGGGCGAAAACATGGCCTGGCTGTTAAATAAGTTACACGAATAAGTACCGTACCAAAGAGGACTCGATAGAGGCACACTCCAGAAGTTCATCAAACTTGCTTGCTGGTTTAACTGTGAATGAATTTGTCGCGTTGCTAAAAGTAACTGCGCTTATGCCCTATTGAACCTGTGAGATCTTCAAACCTTCTCCACCCGTTTTCACGTCCATGGCAAGCGCACCCGCGATCTTCATCGCAGCTTCTATGCCATCTCCTGCCTCTCCAGGCAGCACCAAGACCGAGCCAACACCACCCATCTCGTCCGATCCACCTGCTCCTGTTACTTTTGCGCCTAAAGCACCCAACTCCTGTGACACCTTCACGAGTTCGCTTAACCGTCTTGGAACCACCCCTATTGCATCCAGCAAACCATGATTGATGTTCATCAGCGCGCCCAATTTCGGGAAATCACCGTCTTCTATCGCCCGGATTGCCTGTGCCGCTATTTCATCCGAGGCTTCAAAGATGGGACCAAATATGCTCGTAAAAGTCTCTCTCCGGTTCTTAACCCCCGCTACAAGTTCTTTAGTCTTCAAGCCTATCTCAGACGCTTTTGTGGGCTCCATACTCAAGGGTATGCTTCCAACACACCCTACAATCAAATTTAGTTCCGCTAAATGCAATCGCTTCACTTCGTTTCGCGCTACTAACACATATCCGCCATACGTTGAAATCGCAGTGTCAATAGGACTGGCAGCGCCTTGAACCATCTTCTCAACACTATGCGCATCAGTTCTTATTCTTTCCACATCGCCCTTCACGTCAAAATATTCTTTTAGTGCCGCGATAGTCGCAACACAAGTAGCTGCCGAAGACCCTAACCCCGCGGAAAGCGGTATTTCCGACTTTATCTCTATTTCCACGCCTTCGTCTCCTATCCCATACCGCTCTTCAAGGTATTCTATTGATCCCCTGACATACGCAAGTGCTTTTGATGCCGCGCTGTAATCCTTATAAGGAAGAACTTTTCTATCTCGCCCTTTCCTTGCTTCTAAATCAAGCTCCAGGCCAAACGTAGGTATATTCTCTATCTTTACGTGATAACCCCTTTTATCTCTGCTCGACACCTCGACTGCAAGCCGACGGTTTATAGCAGCAGCTAATGCTCTTTTCCCATACACTACGAAATGCTCACCAAATAATATCACCTTAGCAGGAACCGATGCACGTATTTTTTTATCCATGTTTCTACTATAGTTTTTTCTTTTCCGAAAACGCTTTTCTTTTTCTAAAAGAAAAGGGTTTAATAGTGAACAGTTCATCAAGCTTCTCTATGTGCACATCACCTGCTGATTTCGCGCCCACCCCAATCACCAAACACCCCGCGGCTTTACCAGCCTGATAATCAGTTTTTGTATCTCCCACAAGTATCGCGTGCTCAGGCTTCACGTTTAGCTGCTCACATGCCGTGATCACAATCTCAGCATCCGGCTTCCCACGTTTCACGTCATTGCCAGTAAGAATCACCTCAAAATGGTTAGATAGCTGGAAGTGCTCCAAAATCTTGTTAACGTTCTCTCTCGGAGTATTCGTGACCAACCCCACCTTAAGCTTGCATTCGGTTTTTATACGATGCAATACCTCTTCTGTATCGGGGAACAGCTTTATAAGCTCTATCAAATTCAGTTGTTCACGTACGCAACGCCGTGCGGCATCTTCACCCAGATTTAACGCAGCCAGGTTATGTCTCAGGTCAGGACCCCAGCATTTCTCTTCAAACGTTTCTCTACTTATTTCCTCCTTGCCGTACGCTCGTAACATTTTACTAAAAGCTTGATACCAGCTTTCAAATGAGTTTATCAGCACACCATCAAGATCGAATAAGATCGCGTCTATTTTTCGCTCGTTCATCGTAGGTAAGTATGTGTTGATAGCTTAACATCATTTTTAAATTTTTGTGCGCTCAAACTGCCATAAAGGAATCTCCTGAACTCTTTTTTATTTCTAAACTTTTCTTTAGTTTGATGCTCAATTACTTCGACCTCAACGTCCATGCATATCCAGAAACCGATGCATCAGTAGAGGAACTGCTCAGCGTTGCAAAAAGATACGGATACACAGGCATAGCAATAATAAACCACGATGAGGTTGTGCAAGAGCAAAAAGAATCAAATGCCGTCTTCTATGGCGTAGAGATGAAAGCAAATTCCGTTTCTGACCTGAAAAGGAAAATAAAACTTCACTGGGGCAAAGTGTCCTTATTAGCAGTTCATGGCGGTAATGATAAAATAAATAGAGCGGCGGTAGAGAATCCAAAGGTAGATATATTGGCTCATCCGTGTGGAGAGAAAGGAGAAGGCGGTTTGAACCACGTATTGGCGAGATACGCTGCTGAGAATGGTGTTGCAATCGATTTTAACATGAATTCGATAATCCACAGCCGGAGAGGTGAGAGAGCGCGACTCCTGGGTAAAATGCGTGAGATTTTGAAGCTTGTAAGAAAATATAACGCCCCGATGATATTAACCACTCATGCCCGCTCAATATACGATTTGCGAGCACCACAAGAGATGATTGCACTTGCAGCCCTGTTTGGAATGAATAAAGAAGAGGCTACGGGTGCGCTATGCGATATTCCCAGTGGCGTATTAGAGAAGAGATGGAAAAAGGAGAGGGATGTGGAGATAAGATGAATATGAAATATATCCTGAGTTTGATGCTTCATCTACCGCCTTCTCTTCGTGATAGGAGACGGTATCTTCGCTTTGAGGTGATCTGTGCGCGCGAAATAGATAAGAGGGAATTGTTGAAAGAGATATGGAACTCGCTTTATGCATTATACGGCGATGTAGGGGCAAGTGAAAGTAAGGTATGGCTGATCGGATACCATAAAAGTGAAGATACAAACAACGGCGTGGGCATCTTGAGATGCGCTCATGATAAAGTCGATGAAGTAAGGGCGTCTTTAGCGTGCATTCATTCAGTAAACGACGCACCGGTTGGAATACGAGTAATCAAAATTTCAGGGACGATAAAAGGAGCAAGTCGCTTACGGCGACAATGAATGTACTCGGTATTTTGCATTCCTTTTAACCACGCCCCTTCAACATCTCTATAAACATCGCTAAATCCCTTTTCGTGATAATTCCTATGATCTTCCCACTTTCCTCTCCTTCCACCGCCAAAACCTTCTTTTTCGTGTTCACCATCCGTTTTAGCGCTTCTATTGCTTCTTCTCCTTGCGATATGACGTCGCTCATTCTGTCAACGGAGCTTATTACATCGGAGATCTTTAACGGGTAACGTTGCTCGACTGATAGCTTCTTAAGTTCACTGAAAGTTACAAAGCCCTTGAACTCGCCGTATTCGTTTACCACTGCATATTCAGCGTTTTTCTCCGCAAGCATCTTCTCCACCAGCTCCGTGACGGATAAATCTTCCAGGACACTCGCGTTTTCTGTTCTCATCACTTGTCTCACCGTTATTCCCTCTAACGTGGCAACCGTGATTGTAGCACTTTCTTCTTCTGTTGCCGCCACATATAAAAAGAGGGCAACGAACGCTAACCACGGGTTAAACGGTATTCTCACGTCTCCTGTTGAAAAAAGTATAAAGGGATCGGGCATAAAGCCCACGATTGCCATTATAACGGCAAATGTCTTCCCCACGAATACTGCTCTCCTGGTCGCTTTGAGGAATTGCATACGTTTTGCAAGAAAAGCTCGTAACACTCGCCCACCATCCATTGGAAAGGCAGGTAATAAGTTAAACGTGGCTAAAACCACATTGAGAAGCCCGATGCTGAACATTAAAATTGTAAGCGGGCCGTAAATAGTCACATGTACTGCTGCTATACCAAAATACGTGAAAAGAAATGCTCCACCGATGGCAAAACTCATCAAAGGTCCCGCAATTGCTATCCGCCACTCCTTATCCGGTTCATTTGGTAAATCCTCCATCATGGCTAAGCCGCCAAAGATGAAAAGCGTGATGCCCCTTATTTTAGTCCCGTATTTCATCGCAACGTATGAATGGGACAGCTCGTGGAGTAATAAAGAGAGGATAAAAAGAAGTGCTGCTATTGCCGATAATGAGTAGCGGAAAGGTGTGGATATTTCCTCAAAGTCTCCCAAGCCCACTGGTCCGGGAGTTTCCGCAAACACCAGTACAATGAGCGGGAGGAGAATTAAAAAGGAAAAATGCAATCGAATGGGTATGCCAATGATTCTGCCAACTCGTATAGATGTTTGCATCGTTTATCGTTAGATTAATCAGTTAATTATATATATTGTCTTCAATTCATAAATAGCATTATGGAAATACAATTGTCTTCTTTATATGGGCAGGATTTGTACACGGATAGAGGGATCTACGTCGGTAAAATTGAGGATGTGAGTGTGGACATAAGGGAGAAGAGAGTGTCAGGGCTGGCTGTGAAGAACGTGAATCCAAACGCTTTCAATGCGGGCAAGAGGAAAGGGGTGATCATTCCTTACCGATGGGTAACCGCAATTGGGGATATAGTGCTCATAAAGCACGTGAGGAGAAGAGCGGCGGAGCGAGAGGGCGAGGAAGAAGAGGAAGTAAAAAAGGAGCGGTAGGTAATAAAAGAAGAAGTAGAAAGGGTCAGGGATGGCTGATCGGAACCGCGAGAGACTTTATAATAAGGACAGGGATAGGGAGATATACGCAGATATAAAAGCTATTCCTCCTCTGATCGTGCGTGCTGATGGAAGGAACTTCAGGCGTGTCTTAAGCGACGAGGTTGAGAAACCGTATGACGAGCGATTCGCAAAAGGGATGGCGAAAGCAGTGGCGATCTTTTTCGAGAAGAGCGGGTTCGACCCAAAGCTTGCTTACATCTTCTCAGATGAGATAAATTTCTTCTTCCCGCAAATTCCGTTTAAAGGAAGGATAGAAAAGCTGGATTCTGTAATCGCGAGTTTTTTAGCAAGTTCTTTGACCATCGTTTTAGATTTTAAAGAGGCTGTTGCCTTCGATGCACGGATAATCCCTGTTTGCAGCGGAGAGGATGTTTTGGAATATTTCGTGCAGCGGCAAGCAGAAGCATGGCGAAACCATATTAATGCTTATGGATATTACGGACTGCAAGAGTCTGGGCTGAGCGAGAAGGAGGCTGAGAAGCGACTGACTGGGATGAAGGCTGCGCAGGTGCATGAGATGCTTTTTCGTAAAGGGATTAACCTGAATGAAACGCCGAAATGGCAAAGACTGGGCTTTTTGATTGCTAAGGAACGATATGAAAAAGAAGGTTACAATCCAAAAGCGGCGACAGAAGTTACGGTTACACGCTACAAGATAGTCAAACTCTGGGACCTGCCGTTATTCGGATCTGATGAAGGTCGAAATTTGATAGCACAACTAATCGGAAATGAGAACATATCTTGACTGTATTCCCTGTTTTGTTGATCAAGCACTCCGTGCAGGGCGAATAGCAACGGATGATGAAAAGATACTAAAAAGGATATTAGATGAAGTTGGAATGATGCTCAGAGACATTCCCCTTGAAAGCACGCCACCGGAAACAGGAATGCTCGTATACGAGAAAGTACGGGAAATCACGGGAGAATTTGACCCTTATAAGGAACTAAAAATCGAGAGTGCTGAAAAAGCTTTGGCATTATATCCTTCTTTGAAGAGGATAGTTGAACAGTCGAATGATAAGCTCCTTACAGCAATAAGAATGGCGATTGCGGGTAATGTGATAGATTTCGGTCCAAATAGAGATTTTGATATCGAAGAAGAGATAGATGACGTGCTCCAGAAAGATTTTGCGATATACGATTACGATAAATTCAAAGATGGCTTAGATAGAACCAATGAGATTCTGTATCTCGGTGATAATGCGGGGGAAGCTGTTTTTGATAGAATTTTAATAGAGGCATTGAAAAAGCCAGTGACATATGTTGTTAGGGATGTACCGGTAATCAATGACGTGACCTATGAGGACGCTTTACATGCAGGTATTGATGAAGTTGCGAGTATAGTATCATCCGGAACGAGAGCGCCGGGCACTATCCTTAAAACATGCAATGCGGAATTTAAAGAGGCGTATAACAACTCGAATTTTATAATAAGTAAGGGGCAGGGAAACTACGAGGGTCTCTCTAATGAAAAACGCCCCATCTTCTTTCTGTTAAAAGTAAAGTGTCATGTTATAGCTCACGATATTGGAGTTAATGTTGGAGAAATCGTATTGAAAGGATTGAACATTTGAAATCCGTAGAAAAAGTAATCGCACCGCGCATTTATGGGCCCGAAGGGATTCGAACCCTTGACCGCCCGGTTATGAGCCGGGCGCTCTAACCATGCTAAGCTACGGGCCCCTTATCTCTTAGTAGTATAACACCGCCTCATATAAATAATTTTATATATGTATGAACCTATAGAGCTAAATATAGCCTGGTATGCGTCATATCTGTTAATGAAACGATGAAAATAGCTTTTTACCATCGCACTGTAAGTGGTGGAATAAAGACACACGTTGAAGCACTCTCGCACGAATTCGAGAAGTTGGGGCATGAAGTAAAGAGGATAGACCAGTTTTCGCTCGGCTCGCATATGCTGGGTAATTCCGCGGGCGGCATTTCGTATGGTTTTGACTTCGCACTTGGAAAGATAAAAAGAGAGGTGGCAGATTGCGACGTTCTCCATATACACCACTCAGCTACGTTCTCTGAATATTTCCTGCCCTTTTCTTCTATTTGCTCAGAGGTCAACATTGTCAATACGTTTCATATTCAAGCAGGTGACGGCTTAGGGGGAGAGTTCGCAAAGACGCTTATATCGATGCTTGTTATGCTTTATACCGGTCGTTCGAAGAAGTTTATCTCGGTGAGCGCGGAGATTGCGGACTATATTCGTCAGCATTGCTATGGCTATGCGAATGGTGGTAGCGGCAACGGAACAGAGCTCGTGGTTATACCAAACGGCGTGGATGTACATCGTTTTCGCCCCGCAGAGAAGGATGAAAAAGAAAGCAACGAGAGGGAAAAAGGCATCTGTATAGGCTATCTTGGACGATTATCTCCTGAAAAGAATGTCATAAATATGATAAAGGCAGTGAAGGCATTGGACGTAGACAATGTCTGTTTAAAGATTGCGGGTGCTGGCCCGCTGTATAGCAAAGTAAAAAGGCTGGAAGACGAACGAATAAAGGTTTTAGGGTATGTTAAAGACGCCCCGTCCTTCTATCGAAGCGTAGACGTTTTCTTATTGCCTTCCAAGCTTGAAGCACAGCCAATTGCACTGCTCGAAGCGATGGCGTCTGGACTGCCGATTATTGCTACCGATGTTGGGGATAACAAGCATTTTGTCCATGGGAATGGCATAATCTGCGGCACATCAGCGAAGGAAATAGGCGCAGCAATAAAAGCGATGCTCCGCAAAGACCGGAAAAAGATGGGAGTAGAGTCAAGGAAATTGGTTGAACGGGACTATACGTGGGATAAGATAGCAGCACGGACTCTGGACGTGTATAAAGCCATGCTATAATCTTAACAATCATTTCAATCGTATCCGCAGGGACTTCTTTTCGCTTAGCTTAAACTTTTCGCGATTTTACTGTTTTTGTGGCTAAATAGAGGTAATCTTAAAAGTTGTGATGAAGTCCCTCGCATCCTCCAAACAGCGATCTTTACCGAGTACGACCCTTTCCAACGTGTATTTTTCATCAGAAAAACCGACATAAACGGCCAATTCCACTTTTTCGCCTTTGCAACGTGCATGCACCCCCACAGGAAGCGAACACCCGCCACCAATCACTTTTAACACTTCCTTCTCCACGTTCGCTTCCACGCGCGTGTCCGCATCGTCCATGCTGCTCACCATTTCGCTCTCCGCTGACCCTTTCCGCGTAACGATCGCGATGATACCCTGCCCCGGAGACGGCACAAAGGGGTCGTAATCGAGTCGCTCGTACGCGATGTCTATGTTCAACCGCTCAAGCCCGGCCTCTGCGAGAATCACACCGTCATATTCACCTCTTTTAAACTTCTTAATTCGCGTGTCCACGTTACCGCGGATGTCCTTTATCTTCACTTTTGCTTTTACTTCTGCTTCCCTGCATTTCGTATCCACGAAGTTCAAAACTTGATATTTCCTCCGCACACTCGAGGTACCTATATTCGCACCTTCGGGCATCTTATCCATGCGGTACCGCGAAACCAGGACGTCGTAGGGCGAATCACGGGGCAAAACCGCGGACGTCTCCAGCCGATCATCTCGTTCCAGCGGTATATCCTTCATCGAATGCACTGCGAGATCTATTTTTCCATCTATGAGTAGCATATCGAGTTTTTTAACAAAGACGCCCTCTGACGGCATCTCATATAAACCTCTATCCGTAATGAGATCGCCCAAACTCCGCACCGTTTTTAGCTCGTATTTCAATCCACTAGCTCGCAACCGTTCACACAGCTTCTCTGTCTGCGCGATCGCCAGTTTACTCCCCCTCGTCCCGATAATCATCGTTCTTTCTTTTCTCTGATTACATTCGAGCCAGATTCGCCTTATACGTCTCGAGCGTCCTATTTATATCCCCGTCAGTATGTGCAGCACTGACGAAATTCGTCTCGAACTGCGACGGCGGTAAAAAGACACCGGAATCGAGCATTTTGTGGAATAACACCATATATTTGCTTTTGTCACACCGCAACGCATCAGCGTAATTCTTTACCGCTTTGCCCGAAGGGCTGAAAAACAGCTTGAACATCGAGCCCACA
>JGI24025J20009_10001657_pt1 | contig 16667 bp, 15 predicted proteins | sample Cruoilmetagenom3_FD_20009 | JGI IMG/M metagenome (IMG submission 20009) | reverse complement strand
TTAGCTGACAAGACTTATCATGGCTACAAAGGAAACAGCGAAAACCCTCAGGCCAGCGCCACTCTGCCAGGGCTTCAAAGCATTGCTCCTCTGTTCCATAGTCTTTGAGGAATTCACCCAAACTGATACCCTTCTGGAATTGGACTTTATTTCTAGCCATCACTAACTCCTTGAAAATACACAGATATACTGTATTTAAAGCCAGTATAGCAAGGCTTAGCCATGGTAGTAATTAGGTAAGTTTTTCCATTACGCCAAAACCATCGAGCTGAGGCATGTTGATATCGAGCAGTACCAGATCAAAATCACACGAGCTATACAGCGCTTCAACCTCCAGGGGGTTGGTAGTTGAGTGGAACTGGGTATAACCGTCCTGTTCTAAAATTCTGTGTAAAAGGAGAACATTAGCGGGTTCATCATCGACAATAAGTATGTTGGCTGTTTTAGAATGCTGGATTGTCATCTTTATACATTCTTACTTCTTCTAATAAAGTATCAGCGGTTTGCAACAATTCTTTAATATTAAAAGGCTTGGTTAAATAAGAGTGGGCGCCGGCCATGAGTAGGTCCTCGATTTTTGACCGAGTGGCGTCAGCACTGATTACAACTATGGGTATGTGCTGAGTTTCAGGCTGTGCCTTCAAGCGCGCCAGCACTTTATCGCCCATCAGCACAGGTAGATGAATGTCGAGCAGAATTAAATCAGGCTGATGACGCAGGGCGAGGTCTATGCCAAGTTCTCCCTGCATTGCCGTCATTAATTTAATGTGGGGGCGGTGGGAGAGTGCAACTTCGACCAGCCGAAAGTTAGCGATGTTGTCTTCAATATAAAGTACCGTGGCAATATCATTGTCGTCAAAGTCGGGTGATTTTAATGACTCTTGTAGCAAGTGCGGGCTTTGATGTTCAGCGGGGTCGTGTTCAACAATGGGTAGTTCTACCCAGAAAGTACTGCCTTTGCCTATTTGGCTGTCGAGACCCAATACGCCGCCCATGGCTTCAATCAGGGCTTTGCTCAGTGCCAGCCCGACTCCGCTACCCTCTATACCTTTAGAGTCGGCGTCCAGGCGTTCAAAGGGTTCAAACACACGCTTTAAATTGTCAGGCGCTATGCCAGGGCCGGTGTCCCGCACATTAATGCGTAAAATACCGTCCTGGTTTTCTTCACAAAATAACTCAACCCTGCCTGCATCATGATTGTATTTAAGCGCATTGGATATCAAGTTGAGTAGTACTTGTTTGAGTCGCTGTAGATCAGCAACAACGAGGGTATCGCATTTATCCAGGTCAGGTATTTGAATATGAATGTTGCGCTCAGTCGCCAGTGGCGCCATCAAGGTGCTGACATCGCTAATTAGCGCATTGATTTTCAAGGGCTCAAGGGATAGATCCTGGCGGCCAGACTCGATGCGGGCAATATCCAGCACCTCGTTAATCAGACTCGTTAAATGCCGCCCTGCTTTAATAATATGGTGAACGCCTTCATTTTGGCTGGCACTTAGTTCATCCATTTCAAGAATTTGACCGAAGCCGAGGATGGCATTGAGGGGGGTGCGAAGTTCGTGGCTCATTCGCGATAAGAAATCGCTCTTCGCATGATTTGCTTTTTCAGCGTTTTCTTTGGCCTCTAATAATTGGTTCTCAACTAACTTGCGCTCTGTAATGTCACGTACTATGCCGGTAAACATTAGCTTGTCATTGAGCTTTACTTCCGAAACAGACAGGTCCATGGGGAAAGTCTTGCCATTCTTATGCTGGCCAATAACTTCGCGCTCGTCTCCAATAATTTTGGCTTTTTTAGTATCGAGATAATTAGCAATATATGAATCATGCGCCAACGCGTAAGGCGCTGGCATTAGCATATTGACATTCTGGCCAATAACTTCGTTGGCGGTGTAGCCAAAAATAGTTTCGGCAGAGCGGTTGAAAGTCTCGACTATACCTTTCGCATTGATGGTGATAATGCCGTCAACGGCGCTGTCGACAATGGCTCGGGTGCGCGCTTCAAGGTCACGGTTTTTTTGTTCCTGTTTTAAACGTTCTGAAATATCCCGTACCGAGGCGACAAAAAGTTTTTCCCCATCGACAATAGTGCAATTAATCATGGTGTCTATCGGGAAAGTTGTACCATTTTTATTTTTTGAGACTAGCTGGATAAAGTGGCCGACAACTTCTGTCTCCCCACCGTTTAGATATTTTTGTATATCTGAAAAACAAGAGCTGGCGTCGGGTTCTGCCAGCAGGACGTTGAAGAGCTGGCCTTTTATTTCTGCTTCGCTGTAACCGAAGGCTTCCTCTGCAGCTTTATTGAAGCTTTGAACTAATAGTTGTTCGTTAAAAGTCACTGATACATCAACACTGGCATTGAAGAGTGCTTTGGCTTTTGACTCGCTGGTTATTAAGCGCTGATTGGCTTGGTAGTAACGCCGGTTACTATAGTAAAAAATAACTAGCAGTATTAAGGCGAAAAATAATACGCCGCCGTAGAGTTGATAAACGGAGAGGTTGTGGGCTTCTAATCGCTGCTTTTTGTCGATGGATAAACTCGATTGTATTGCCACTATATTGACTAAAATATCTTCAAACAGTGTATCGAAGAGAATGTCCTGGTCTTTTTCAACACCTATCGTTAGACCCATCCATTGGTCGCCCAGAGATTTCAGCCTATGAATTTGGCTCTGTAGGTTTTGCAGCTTTTCAAGGAGTACGGGGTCTTCGAGTTTTACTATCAACTGATGGCGATATTCGCCACCTAGCAGCATGGTGCCAATCAGTTGCAGGGCGTTTTGCAAGTAGCTATCAATGCGTTCGGGCTGCAATGTTTGCTCACCGATTACGATTTTTTGCAGAGATAGTTGATAGAGGGTTAGCTCAGCTTTGACCTCAAAGGCCATGTTTTCAAGGTGCGAAATACGTACGGGTGCGTCGCGAGAGAGCTGTGCTTGGTAGACCAATGTGCTTAAGGTGAGAGCGAGAAAACCAATGCCGAGCAGCGTTATTAAATTAAATCTCCGCTTTAAGCTTTGCTTGGTATCTATGCCTTGGTTACGGTTTTTGAACATATTCAGGTATCACATTATTGTTATTTTGTGGTTTATGTCCATTTGTATGTTTTAGTCCTATAGTTATATCGAAGTGAGTGTTTTTAAGCAACTATTGTGTCCAGGGCAATGAGGGCTGGTTTAAAAGTCTGCCCCAGTGGTAGGCAGTGAGTTGTTATTAAATTAGGGGGTGGCCCAGGAGTAGCCTTGTATGGTCAAAAATCGGCAACGCCTATCTTCGGGCTTCTTGATATAACAGTTGTCTCTGCCCATCAAAATGTGGCAGCTGCCCATATAAACGAACCAGACTACGCGCAGACTGCTATGTGCTGGCCAATGCCAGTGGCTGACCCTGCATGTCGAAAGCTTTGCTGCGCTACCTGCTTATGCACAAGGTGTAGACTGTGTGGCCTTCATGTCCTAGCTTGTTTTACGGGTTCATAAATGCTGGTCTCAGTTTGGCATTAGCAAGTTAATAGGTCTTCTCAAAGCTGCATGCTATGTGAAGGGGCTGGACCTAGACTTAATCATAAACTCCTTCACCTGAGGCCTATGGGTCTAGAAGGCAGCGTGCCGTAATCGTTTTAAATCCTTTACTTAACGATGTTGATAAAAAACTAGGGGCGGCTTCATCCAGCAGTTCATCGATGCGGCGTTCGAGCAGGCTTTGTAATTGGTAACGACGTCTTTGCTGGGCAATCAGTTCATTGTCTCTGTGTTTGGCTTGCCAGCTTATGGTTTGGTCGATGGCATCGCTCAAACTTTTTACACCCTTATTATTTGTGGCACACATTCTCACAACAGGGGGAAACCAGCCTTCTAAGCGGCCACCTCGCGCAGCAATTTCTGCAAGCTCAGCACATACTTTATCTGCACCAGTCAGGTCATCCTTATTAACCAGGAGAATATCGGCCATTTCAACGACACCGGCTTTCATACTTTGAATGGTATCGCCGGATTCTGGTTGCATGACGAGAATGACAATGTCGGCCTGATTACGAATGGCATATTCCGCCTGCCCAACACCTACCGTTTCAAGAATGATTTCGGAAAACCCATGGGATTCTAGAACATTGATCAATTCAGGGATATTGTTGCAAAGCCCATTATTGGTACCGCGACTGGGTAAAGAACGAATATAGACATCGGGGTTTTCAACCAGCTCTCCCATGCGAATGCGGTCTCCAAGGAGTGAACCGCCGGAGAGAGGGCTGCTGGGGTCAATTGCCAGTACCGCTAATTGCTTTGTCGGCTTAGCACGGTAGGCGGCGAGCCTGGCAATGGTCGAACTTTTGCCCGCCCCCGGCGCGCCGGTAATACCTATGCGCACCGCGCTGCTTGTAATAGGCTCGTCAGAGCTTGCTAGAATCTCATCAACACTGGCGTTTAAGGTTTTTGTCAGTCCGCGGGCTATTTGCCGTCGATTCATTTCAGACCCTCATTTTTTTATCGGGCATGGATGCTCCTTTTATTTAAGAGCTAATTTAAACGCATTTATTTTAATATTGAAGAAACTTTATTAATGGTGTCTTCAATTGTCATGTCTGAAGTGAAAACTGCAGCCGCGCCGCCTTGTTTGAGGGTTTCGACATCCTGGGGAGGTATTGTTCCGCCGACAAAGATCACCATGTCTTCGGCGCCCATTTCGCGAAGTGAATCTCGGGTTTGCTGTAGCAACGCTACATGACTACCCGAAAGAATACTCAAGCCCACTGCATCGACATCTTCATCAATAGCAATGCGGGCGATAAAGTCTGGTGTTTTACGCAGCCCCGTGTAGATTACATCAGCACCCGCATCACGTAGGGCAAGGGCAATAATCTTGGCTCCGGAGTCGTGCCCATCAAGTCCGGGTTTTGCGACTAGAATACGTTTATTTTTTAACATGATTATTCCTTAATAAGCCTGTTATAAAGCCGTTATAAACCAAGGGGCTCTTGAAACTCCCCCCAAACCTTGGTGAGGGTGTTGACCATTTCTTCAACGGTGGCATAAGCGTGGCAGCAGTCCACCAATAAAGGCATTACATTTTCAGTATCGGTAATGGCGGCGGCTTCAAGCTTTTCTAAGCATTGTGTTACAGCCTGATCATCTCTAGACGCTTTAAGCACATGATATTTTTCAGTTACTCGATTCGCAGTTTCTGGATCTAAACTGAATGTTTCACCATGTTCGTTTTTCTGGTTTTCGCGCCGGAACCAGTTTTGGCCGACAACAACCGTTTCTCCGGAATCAATTTTTTTCTTTCTTTCAAGTGCTCTATTGGCAATTTTAGATTGAATATAACCTTCTTCAATTGCCTTTATTACACCGCCATATTCGTCCAGCTCATCGATAACTTCCAGGGTTTCCTGTTCCATTTTGTCGGTCAAATCTTCGACGAAATAGCTGCCGCCCAGGGGGTCAACAGTTTTACTAATACCACTTTCAAAGGCGATAATTTGTTGTGTTCGAAGGGCGATTTCAGCATTGCGCTCGGTTGGGATCTGAAATGCCTCATCGTACGCACAGGTGAAAATAGATTGTGCTCCCCCCAAAACAGCCGACATGGTCTCAACTGCAACACGGACAATATTATTTTGGGGTTGGGGGGGCTACTAATGATGATCCACCACAGACAACACCAAAGCGCAGTCGTAGAGATTTTTCGTTGGTGATGCCGTAACGCGACTTTAATAGTTTCGCCCAAAGTCGCCGGGCTGCTCTGAATTTGCAAATTTCTTCAAAGAAATCCATATGTACATAGAAGAAAAAGCTGAGCCTTTGAGCCAGTAGTTTAATATCACCGCCACGTTGCTTTAACTCTTCAACATAAGCCAGGCCATTTGCCAGGGTATAACCGAGTTCTTCAACTGCACTTGAGCCGGCATCGCGAACATGGGCCCCAGCAACACTAATGGCGTTAAAGCGGGGTGATTGCTGGTTGGCAAAGATCAGCACATCTGAGGTCAGGCGCATCGAAGGTTTTACGGGGAATATCCACGTTCCTCTGGCGACGTATTCCTTGAGAATGTCATTCTGAATGGTGCCTGTTAATTTGGCACGGGGGACACCCAGCTTATCTGCGCAAGCCAAATACATTGCATAGATAATGGCTGCCGTTCCGTTGATCGTGAATGAAGTTGAAATTTTGCTCAGGTCAATACCGTCAAACAATAATTCCATTTCTGAGAGGTTAGAGATTGAAACGCCAACTTTTCCCACTTCAGGGGCAGCAATGGGGTTGGTGGGGTCATAACCACACTGGGTAGGCAGATCGAGGGCGACAGATAATCCCGTCTGGCCCTGATCCAGTAACCAGCGAAAACGCTTGTTGGTATCTTCTGCTGAGCCAAAACCAGAATATTGACGAAAGGTCCATAAACGGCCTCGATACCCATCTTCAAAAACCCCTCGGGTAAAAGGGTATTGACCGGGTAGGGGTGCATTCTCATCATTTTCTGGGGTTAATACTTTGGGTATCTCGATACCTGAAGAGGTGGCGGGCGTAGGAATGGGTGGATTACCTATAAACCCCTCGTTTTTTCGATTCTTTTTGTTGGGGTCGCTCATTTCTTTTTCCTCGCATTCATAAATCGATCCACCGCCTGCCAGTGGGGTTCTTCAGTCCAACTACGTACCAGCCATCCGGCCTCCAGTTCGCGTAGCTGTTCTCGGGTCATGCCATCTTTCTTCCCTTTCGATAGCGCCTTAAACCCTCTTAAAACCGTGCTGGTTTTTTCGAGCATTGACGCTATAAAGGCTTCTATTAGTGCGTCCAGCGATTGATTGAGTTCTGTGATTTGTTCAATCAAGCCTATTTGCATGGCTTCTTCCGCTGTTAAAATTTGACTCGCCGTCAACAGCCGAAGTGCTTGTGTTGAACCGAGTAAATTAACCAGGTCAGGGCCGCCACCCCAGGCCGTGGTGATACTTAGTTTGCCTTGAATAAAGCCAATACGAGCATGTTTGGCCGCAAGTCGGAAATCACAAGCGATGGCTAACTCGCTGCCACCCCCGAGCGCGTCGCCATTAAGCGCGGCAATAACGGGAAGGGGAAACTGCCGAACTGCTTCCAGACATTCATTGGCTTCATCGGACATTTGACGCGTTTGCTCAGGCGTTCGCACATCGTATAAATCTTTAAGATCGCCGCCGGCTGCAAAACTCTTATCACCAGCGCCGGTTAATATCGCCAGCTTTAGCGTTTCATCATCACTATAGGCGGTAAAAATTTCCTTCAGTTGCGAGAGTACTTCGCGGGCAAGTGCGTTTCTTTTTTCTGGGCGGTTGATACAGATATAAAGGACATCGTCTCTTTTTTCGACAAGTACATTTGATGAGTCTTTTGACACGATGCTTCCCTGGTGTTGTAAATGAAAGCCAGCTAAAAATCATCAAAATAGGGCGCGGTAAGGCTAGATGAAATGACTGGCTAAGCTAAGAATGACTTATACTCCTTCAGAATAATGCTTTGTACAAGTACTTTTAGCACAGGGCTTTCTTGCTGCAAACGCGGCCCTATTGAAAAAAAGTGCTCACACGGCCACGACCCGGATGATTTCAATATCGCCCACCTGCTTATTTGCTATGTCGCAGACAGCGACGAGCAGGCCTGGAACGATTGTGCCGAGCCCCTCCACCATATGATGAGTGAATATCAGACCTGGGTCGAGGAGTCAGGCGATGCGACCGGCGATGGCGTTGCCGAAAGTATTGTGCCTTCATCTGCCGAGCTGAAAAAGACGCGCTACTGTGAAAGCTTTGGTCGCTCGGCTATTATTGGCAGCCCCGAAACGGTGCTGGCGCAGTTATTGGCCGCACATGAGGATTCACCGGGCACACACCTGACATTAATGATGTCGCTGCCCGGGGCTGAACCGAGCAGAACGCGGCACAGTATGGAGTTGTTTGCCAGTGAGGTGATGCCAAGGCTTAAAGCTCAAAGTTAATAATGCAGTCTTAATGTTAGCTTTAGGCTTTGTTTCAAGGGGTACAATATTTATTAACACGCTTATGCCTCTAATTAGCGAGGTAGTTAAAGCATAAATTAAGGTGGTAAGCAGTGAGTAGTACAGATAAAAAACCGGTAATAGCAATCCTCGGCGGCAGTGGCGATCTCGGCGGTGGCCTCGCACTGCGCTGGGCAACGGCGGGTTATGAAATTATTATCGGTTCGCGCACCGAAGAAAAGGCACTAGCGGCTGCTGAAGAATTGAACGCACGCAATCTGCCCGTTCCCGCCCGTGCCATGGCTAACGAAGCGGCCGCAGCAGCGGGCGAAGTGGTTGTTATGACCGTGCCCTTTGCCAACCACCAAAGTACCCTCGAAGCGATTCGCGAGGCGGTGCAGGGTAAAGTTTTTATTGACGTTACCGTGCCACTAATGCCACCAAAAGTCGGCACCGTACAAATGCCCGAGGGCGGTTCTGCCTGTATTCAGGCCCAGGCCTACCTGGGTGATGAGGTGAAAGTCGTCTCCGCCTATCAAAATGTGGCGGCTGTGCATTTGAACGACCTCGACCACGCGCCAGATTGCGATGTGCTGGTTTGTGGCAATGACAAGGAGGCCTGTGCCCTGGTGGTTTCACTCACCGAAGCAGCGGGTATGAAGGGCTGGCACGCCGGGCCGATCGCCAACTCCGTCGTTGCCGAAGCCATGACCTCGGTGCTGATTACCCTCAATCGCCGTTATAAAATCCCCGGTGCTGGTTTTAGTATTACTGGCAAACCCGGGGTTTAAGTGTTGCGTGAGTTGCCCATAGCGCTGCCCGAGGTCGCGCTAGTAAATAGCGCTCGCCTGTGTCGATGACAGCCACTCAGTTACAACTCTTTGCCCTGAGCGGTTTCCCCCTGGTTGAACCGGGTGATGATCTGGCTAGATTGATTGGCGAAAGCTTGCTCACCAATGAGCTAACTCTGGACGATGGCGATGTGCTGGTGCTAGCGCAAAAAATAGTCTCCAAGGTTGAAGACCGCTATGTCGATTTAAAACAGATCGAGCCCACGGCTGAGGCGCTAGAGTTGGCCGCAGCGGTCGATAAAGACCCGCGCATCGTTAGCGTGATTCTCGACGAATCAAACGCAGTGGTGCGCCATTGCCCCGGCGTGCTGATTGTCGAACACCGCCTCGGCTATGTCATGGCCAATGCCGGTATCGACGCCTCAAATATTCAACATGAAGCCAGCGAGGAGCTTGTCGAACGGGTGTTGTTGTTGCCTAATAACCCCGATCAATTTGCCGCCGACTTAGCACAACACTTACTGCAAACCCATGGCGTAAAAGTCGCCGTTATTATCAACGACAGTGTCGGCCGTGCCTGGCGCAACGGCACTACCGGTCTTGCCCTGGGTGCCGCCGGTTTGGCCGCCCTCGACGACAGGCGCGGCGACAAAGACTTGTACGGGCGCACCTTACTGGTGACGGAAGTCGCCGTGGCCGATCAGTTGGCCAGCGCGGCGGCTCTGTTGCAGGGCGAGGGTGGTGAGGGTAAGCCGGTAGTGCTTATTCGTGGCTACAATTTCGATAGCGAAGCCGAGCGCTGCAATGGTGTTAGCGCCCTGTTGCGCGATAAAGAGCGGGACTTGTTTAGATAAGAAGGTTTAGATAAGGAAAGTTTCGGTAAGAAAGGTTTTGGTAAGAAAGGTTTAGATAAGAAAGGTTTAGATCAAGAAGGTTTCGTTGAAAAGGGTTCAGATGACAAGTGTTGCGATGAAGGGTGATCTTAGTGAGTAGCAAACGCAAAGTGCTCGCGCTGTGCGGTGGTGTCGGGGGTGCTAAATTAGCTCTCGGCCTAAGTCATTTGCTGGGTGACGACGAGCTGAGTATCGTGGTCAATACTGGCGATGATTTCACTCATCTTGGCCTGCGTATCTGCCCCGATATCGACACTGTCACCTATACCCTCGCGGGCTGTGTCAACACCGAAACGGGCTGGGGAAGGGCGGGGGAAACCGGCGAGTTTATGTCTTCGCTCAAGACACTTGGCGGTGAAGACTGGTTTTACCTCGGTGACAAAGACCTCGCCATGCATGTCGAGCGCACCCGTCGTTTAGCTGCGGGTGAAAATCTCGGCACCGTGACCCAGGCTTTGAGCCGCAAGCTGGGCGTGTCTGTGCCGCTAATTCCCATGACGGACGACACGCTTGAAACGCAAGTCGAGGTGGAAAGTGATGGAACGTCGTTAACCCTGCCGTTTCAGGACTATTTCGTGCGCCAGAGCTGCGAACCCAAACTGAAAGCGATTCATTTTGTCGGCCGCGAAAGTGCTCAGCCCCACCCGCAATTTCTCGCCAGCTTACAAGATCCCGACCTCGACCTGATTGTTATCTGTCCCTCCAATCCCTTTCTTAGCATCGACCCAATCCTGGCGCTGCCCGGTATTCGAGGCATCTTGCAAAAGACGGTAGTGCCAGTGGTGGCGATATCCCCCATTATTGGTGGCGCAGCAGTAAAGGGCCCCACGGCAAAAATAATGGCCGAGCTGGGTTTGAAAATGAACTCAATTAGCGTGGCTGATTACTATCAGGATATTGCCAGCGGCTTTATTCTCGATCGCCGTGATGCCGGGGAGGCAGAGGCCATCCGCCAACTGATTCCCCGGGTTGGTGTCGCGCAAACCTTGATGCAGACTGTAGAGGACAAAATTGAGCTGGCTCGTGAAACCCTGGATTTTGCCGGGCTGGATGTTTAGCGCTAAACACGGCAGCAAAGGTAGAATAGAATAAGACGCACTAGGGCGCAGTTACTCGGGAAATAATATGCAAGTTGTAGTCCCCGTAAAGAGTTTCAACAATGCGAAAAAACGTCTGGCTACTGTGCTGACGGCGCAGCAGCGCTGTGGGTTAATGAAGCATATGCTCGACGATGTACTCAGCGCTATTGTTGCCACTCGCGAGGTTGAAGGGATTACTGTCGTCACCAGTGATGCAGAGGTCGCGCAGTGGGTGGCCAAGTTTGCTCAAGGTATAAAAACACCGCTACGCACTTTCGATCCAGGTTCCCATCAAGTTGGTTCTAATCAAGCGGGCTCCAATAAAATCAACAGGAAAACCGGCGCAAAGCCCAGCCTTAGCTCAGGCAATCAACTAGCGGAAGCCGGTTTGTGCCATGCTTACAGCGCCGTTGCTGCCGACCTGCTAACCCGGGGTGCTAGCACTATGTTACTTCTCCCCGCCGATATTCCCCTTGTCACAAAGTCTGATATACAAGCGTTACTCGCGCAGCACACCTGTCCGGGGGTGAGTTTGGCCGCAGCGGGTTCCGATGGCGGCACCAATGCCCTGCTGGTATCACCGCCGAATATTATTGCCCCAGCCTTTGGCGACAACAGTTGTCAGCGCCATAGTGCACACGCCCGCGAGCAAGGTTTAGAGCCAGTAGTATTGAATACCGCAGGGCTTAATCTGGATATAGATACCCTGGAAGATATATATGCGCTGTTGGCGACTGACAGGGAATGTGCCACTCTGCGTTACCTCTTCGACAGCGGTATTGCCACTGAATTGGAAAAGAGCGCAGAGGATGGTCATTTGCAAGGGACAACATTCCGGCAGAGTGATCCGCAAAATCAAACAAACAGGCAGGTTGGATGAACAGTATTGTTAAGCCCGGACAGGCGCTAACACCGAGCCATTCAGCTGCTTTGGCTTTGGCCGACGAGACCGATCTTGCAGCTTTAATGACCCGCGCCGCTGTGTTGCGCGACGAGGCCCACGGCCCACGGATCTCCTATTCGCGGAAGATCTTCATTCCCCTCACTCAGCTGTGTCGCAATGTTTGCCACTATTGCACTTTTGCGCAAACACCGAAAAAAATTGAACAGCCCTATATGCTGCCCGAACAGATTCTCAAAGTGGCCCGCGAGGGTGCAGCGGCGGGTTGCCACGAGGCGCTATTTACCCTGGGTGACAAGCCTGAGCTGCGCTATGAAACCGCGCGCAAAGCCCTTGCAGAGCTGGGCTATGCCTCGACCATGGACTATGTGCTGGCGATGGCCAAACTGGTGTTTGAGGAAACCGGGCTATTGCCCCACCTCAACCCGGGGGTGATGAACGAAGCCGAGCTGCGGGCCAGCCGTGATGTCGCTGTCTCTCAGGGCATGATGCTGGAAAGTGTTTCAAAACGACTCTGTGAGAAGGGCGGCCCGCACTACGGTTCACCCGATAAACTACCCGAAGTGCGTCTTGAAACCCTGGCGCTGGCTGGGCAATTAAATATCCCCTATACCAGCGGTATTTTGATTGGCATCGGTGAAACAAGGCTCGAACGTGTCGAGTCTCTGCTGGCACTGCGCGATTTACACCAGCAATACGGCCATATTCAGGAAATTATTATTCAGAATTTTTGTGCCAAAAAAGGCACTTTAATGGCTGACGTGCCCGATGCCCCTCTCGACGAGTTGCTCTGGACCATTGCCGTGGCACGCATTGTTTTTGGCGGCGCGATGAATTTACAAACGCCGCCCAATTTGAATGAGGGCGTACTGGCGCAACTCATCGACGCCGGCATCAACGACTGGGGTGGGGTATCGCCCGTAACTCCCGATTTCGTTAATCCCGAAAAACCCTGGCCGGGGCTGGAAAATCTCGCCCGCTTAACGGCTGCCAGTAATAAGTTGCTGGTCGAGCGCTTGCCGGTTTACCCCCGTTTTGCCCACGATTCACAGCGCTGGCAAATGCCCGCGATGGCGACCGCGCTGCTTAAACGAATGGACAGCGATGGCTATGCTCGCCGCGAGCGCTGGACACCGGGTAGTGCGCAAACGCCGCCAACGCATGTCGAGCAGGAGGGCTGGTCTTTTGCGCCACCGGCGATCACGTCATCGTCGACAGCTATTCAGACGATAATTGCTCAAGCTGTGCGGGGTGAACGTTTAGATGAAAAGGCCATCGTGCAGCTATTTCAGGCTCGGGGTAGTGACTACCAAGCCATTTGCGAAGCCGCCGACAGCCTGCGGCGCGAAGTCGTTGGCGACACGGTTACCTACGCGATTAATCGCAATATTAATTACACCAATGTCTGTTATCTATCCTGTAAGTTTTGCGCCTTTTCGAAGGGTAAAACGACCGAGGCCCTGCGAGGCAAAGCCTATGTGCTCGATAGCGCCGAGGTTACCCAGCGCGCCGTCGAGGCCTGGCAAAAAGGCGCGACTGAAGTGTGCTTACAGGGCGGTATTCACCCCAGCTATACCGGCGACACCTATTTAGAAATTTGTGGCGATATTCGCAAGACCTTACCGAATATGCATATTCACGCCTTCTCACCCCTTGAAGTGAGTCAGGGTGCCGAGACTTTGGGTTTAAGTGTCGAAGATTACTTGTGTCGACTCAAAGCAGCGGGGCTCAATAGCTTGCCGGGCACAGCGGCGGAAATTCTCGACGACGAAGTACGGGCCATTATTTGCCCCGATAAAATCAATACCCAGCAGTGGTTGAATGTGATTGAGACGGCCCATAAGGTCGGCATAAAAACCACCTCGACCATTATGTTTGGTCATGTTGACCAACCCGTGCACTGGGCGCGGCATCTACTACACCTGCGTGATTTACAGCAGCGCAGCGGCGGAATCACCGAATTTGTCCCTCTGCCTTTTGTGCCCATGGAAGCACCAATGTTCCGCCGTGGCCTGTCGCGACAGGGGCCGACTATGCGCGAGTCCGTATTAATGCACGCCGTATCACGGCTAGTCTTTCACACCCTGATCGACAATATTCAGGTCTCGTGGGTGAAAATGGGCGAGCAGGGCGTGCTTGCCTGTCTCAATGCCGGTGCCAATGACATGGGCGGTACGCTGATGAACGAGAGTATCTCCCGTGCCGCCGGGGCCACCCACGGCCAGGAAATGACGGTCGAGACCATGGCCACTTTATTGCAAAGTATTGGTCGCCCAGCGCGACAGAGAACCACCTTTTACGGTGAGGTTGAAGCACACCCTGACCAGCTGATCCCTTTGCAGTCCAGCTCCTAGTCGACCTTCGCTGAACCAGTGCTTAAATCTTGTTAACCCCCGGGCTTAAATTGGGTTGACAGCGGGCCTGTGCGCATTATGATTGCTGCCTGTTAAGGAGCCTCCGAACAAGCCATGAACTCGCATCTGACGGCTAAAATATTCATCTTCTTCGTTGCCAAGCTTCGCAATAGCTCGCTATTACGTGTGCTTTGCGCCTTGAATATAAAGATTTTAGCTCGCCATCTGCTTCGTCCAAACTTGATCAGAGGCTCCTCATACTCATCAGACAAACACGTTAAATCAGATACAAGGGTGAATTTATGACTGCTGCCGTGCGCCACGACTGGAGNGAAGAAGAAGTACTGGGCCTGTTTAATCAGCCTTTCAGCGATTTGATGTTTGCGGCGCAAACCGTACATCGCCAGCACTTTGACCCCAATCAGGTACAGGTCAGCACACTGTTGTCGATCAAAACCGGCACCTGCCCCGAAGACTGTAAATACTGCCCGCAAAGCGCCCACTACAACACCGGGCTTGAGAAAGAAAAGCTGCTCGAAATTGAGCGGGTAATTGCCGAAGCCAAAGTGGCCAAGGCCAATGGCACCAGTCGTTTCTGCATGGGTGCCGCGTGGCGTTCGCCGAGCAAAAAAGATATGCCCTATGTGCTCGACATGGTCAAAGAGGTGAAGGCTCTGGGCCTGGAAACCTGCATGACTCTGGGTATGCTCAGTGACGAGCAAGCGAGCGATTTGGCCACAGCCGGGCTAGATTACTACAACCACAATCTCGATACCTCGCCCGAACACTACGGCGACATTATCACCACGCGCACCTATCAAGACAGACTCGATACCCTGGCCAATGTGCGCTCTGCGGGTATGAAGGTGTGCTGCGGTGGTATCGTCGGTATGGGCGAAGAATTAAAAGATCGCGCCGGCCTGCTGGTGCAGCTGGCCAATCTCGAAGAGCAGCCTGAATCTGTACCTATCAATATGTTAGTGAAGGTTGAAGGTACACCGCTGGAAAATACGGCTGATCTTGAACCCTTCGATTTTCTGCGCACCATTGCCGTGGCGCGAATTTTAATGCCTAAGTCCCATGTGCGGCTCTCTGCCGGGCGTGAGGAAATGAACGAACAAATGCAAGCGCTGGCCTTTCTCGCGGGTGCTAACTCAATTTTTTACGGTGAAAAACTTCTCACCACACCCAACCCCTCGGCCAACAAAGATATGCAACTGTTCGACAAGTTGGGCATACAGCCCGAGCAGCACTGTGTTGCCCACGAGCAAGAGGCGGCCGTGGCGGAGCAAATTACCGAAGCGGCGATGGATAAGCATTTTTATAATGCAGCTCGTGCATAAGCCTTCGTTCGTTGACGATCAATTATGGTTAATCCGGACACAGTACTGCAGTTAGAGCTCGACACTCGCCAACGCCAGAGTCGTTACCGGCAGCGCAAAACCTTGCAAAGCCCCCAAGGTGTCGAGGTGCTGGTCGACGGAAAAAACTGTCTGGGTTTTAGCAGTAACGATTACCTTGGTCTGGCGAATCATCCTGCGGTCATTGCTGCATTCCAGCAGGCGGCCAATCAATACGGTGTCGGCAGCGGTGCTTCACATTTGGTGAGTGGCCACGGCGCTGAGCACCAGGCACTGGAAGAAGCCCTGGCTGAATTTACCGGCCGCCCCCGCGCACTACTATTTTCAACGGGCTATATGGCCAATGTGGGCGTGATTCGCGCATTAATGGGCCACGGCGACCTAGTGGTACAAGACAAGCTCAACCATGCGTCGTTGCTCGACGGGGGCTTCCTCTGTCGTGCTCAGTTTGAACGTTATGCTCATGCAGATATGACGGCTGCACAAGCGCTGCTGGCAGGCAATAGTGGGCAGCGAAAATTACTCGCAACTGACGGCGTTTTTAGCATGGACGGCGACCTTGCCGACCTGCCAGCCCTGGCCGACATAGCCGATCAAAACAATGCCTGGCTACTGGTTGATGATGCCCATGGCTTTGGCGTGCTCGGTGAAAGCGGTCGCGGTATTGCCGAGCACTTTGCTATGGACATCAACCGCCTGCCGATTTTGGTCGGCACCCTGGGTAAGTCCTTCGGCACCTTCGGCGCCTTTGTCGCCGGTAGCGACGCATTAATTGAAAGCCTTGTTCAATTTGCTCGCACGTATATTTACACCACGGCCCTGCCCCCGGCGGTCGCCGCTGCAACTCGAGCCGCGCTGACATTAATTGACAGTGAAAGCTGGCGACGAGAAAAACTACAACTGTTGATAGCACACTTTCAAAAAGGTGCCGCCGAGCGGGGTATCCCTGTAATGGCTTCGCCAACGCCCATCCAGCCAGTGTTAATCGGTGACGACGCCCATGTCATAAAAATTGGTGAATACCTGCTGAAGGCTGGATTTTGGACCGGTGCTATTCGCCCACCCACCGTGCCTGTCGGTAGTGCCCGTTTGCGCATTACCCTGACGGCCGAGCATGAAATAGAACAGATTGATGCCTTGCTCGACACACTGGCGCAGGCTTTAAAAACAGTGGGCGGTGAAGCCTCGTGAGCCGAGCTTATTTTATTACCGGCACTGATACCGGTGTGGGTAAAACCTCTGTCGCGGTCGCTTTATTACAAGCGGCTGCAAAGCAAGGTTTAAGCACCGCTGCCGTTAAGCCGGTAGCGGCGGGG
>JGI24025J20009_10001655_pt1 | contig 16675 bp, 14 predicted proteins | sample Cruoilmetagenom3_FD_20009 | JGI IMG/M metagenome (IMG submission 20009) | reverse complement strand
AGGTGTGGGTGTGGCGGTTGGCGGGACAGGTGTGGGTGTGGGGCTTGGCGGGATAGGTGTGGGTGTGGGTTGGAGTATGCCACATGCCACTAAAAGCAGCAAGACCAACGCCAAGCCCATCATATGTTGTAACAACCTTTTGCGACTCATCGCATCCTCCTTGATATAGTTGTTAATCTAGAAACAGCTTCCAGTTTGCGTAGGCCGCCCAACGGCATCGAACTCACGCGCCGCGCCGGGTTGACAGCGATCCCCTTGCCTCAGAGCCCACCTCGCCTGCAACGGCGCCGCTGCTTTCGAGCGCCGATAGGCGCGGTCGCGTGCAGTGAGTGGTTAGGCGCCGCCGTCCAGCATCACCTGAAATCAAGCTTCGTGCTGTCCTGTCTGACGCTCGTATGCTCCTACATCGTCAGTCGGGTCGAGCCGCTGTGGGGTTACACTTCTATTTCAGTTTGGCCCCGCGTTCAGGGCAGTAGGCAGGGGTGTCAGATCCTCCCCAGAGCCAGCCGCAATTGCTGCATTTCCAGATCTGTATGTACTTGCCCAGTTTGGCTCCGCAATACTGACAATATTCACCACGCTCCGTCCTCTCACCGCATTTGGGGCAGAGCCGTGTATCCAACCACTTTGTCCTTTTTCGCATATTCTGTCCTACTCCTCGCCTGGCGTTTGTCACTCCAGTTCCATGCTGCGGATCAGGTAGTTAATCGAGCCACAGTAAGTACACCTTCGCTCACGTCATTGCATCGCCGTGCCCGCCCAATCCCGTTCCCATAGCGGACAGGCGCCTAACGATAAGGATTCATATGGCGCGAAACCGCCACATAATCCATGTTGAACTAAGCCGACTTCTGCAATTATACTCCTATTTGGAGTTTGAGGCAAAATGTCTCTTGGGGGCTCATTCACCGTCGGGGCATTGAGGTGGATTTCTCCCTGGCAGGGCAAGATATGGCGAGGTGTGAGAGGACTCCATCCCAGTCGTGCCCGAGCTTTCCGGGCGGCCTGCGGTGGCGCTCCATGGTCGGGCGCAAGCCATCGCCGAAAACCTGGGGCTGACGCAGTGGGCGCTCAGCCTTTCGCACGGTTTCCCTGACTTCTGGCTGCTGCTGCACGTGGCCGTCCGGCGGGAGCGCGTCCGGCAGGCGGCGGAGCATTACGTAGAGTCAGCGCGGGTGTACCGAACCACTGGGCGGTGATGTGTGCAGGGTAGGTTTCCAGGGTTTTGCTGCTTTTTTCCTTCGAAGGCCCAGTTTCGTGTGAGTAGTAGCCTAACGGCATCGAGCTCAGCCGCCTGCGGGTTTCGCAGTGACACCAAACTTGGCCCGAAACGCCGCAAAAACGAAATCAAACCTCAAAAAAAGCCGGCTCCATTAGCAGGTTGGCTTCAGCGAGGGGTTATGCGGCGCACTTCTCTTAAATACGCTCCCTGTCTGATTGTTACCCACCACTGCTTGACTAAAGAGGCTATTCAACGAGCTTTCTTCAGAAGTCCGCGAAACTCCTCAATGCTGATGTCTGCGTCTCGTAGAATAGCTCGCAATGTGCCAACGGGGATCGTCCGACCTTTATGGACCGGTACAGTAGCTCGTTTTCCATCGGATGCTCGACGAAGGTGCAAATGACTTCCCCGCTGACGTCGCTCCTCAAAGCCTGCTCGTTTCAATGCCCGAATCAGTTGCCGACTGTTGACTCGTGGAAGTCCGGGACTCATGGTGCCACTGGTACTGATAGACGAGTGATAAACAGCGGCTCACCTTCAATTGGAATAGACTCTCCATCTTCCACCATACTTTCAACATGCAGGGCTATAGCTTCCGCGATATTGACGCGTGTTTCCTCTACTGTGGCTCCAAATGTGTGACAACCTGGCAGTGTGGGAACATAGGCGTGAAACGCATCTTCATCCGGCTCTATCACCACCATGAATTGGTAAACTGACATTGGCACACCCTCCTCTGGTGTTATGATTACTTCCCCGAAGAGATAGCTTTCCTCAATTGCTTCAACCGGTTGAGCAGCGGAAACTCTCGCCTATTCTACAAAATGATTGACGAAAGCGCAAACTCTCAACATAGGGCAATGATCATTCCTCAATGTAATCGCATAGCCGTAGATCTCGACCGGCACACCACAAAAAGCCACTCAATTGAAACCTGCGTTCTGTGTTCGGTAACGATGCGCCGCATAAAACGATAAGGATTCATGTGGCGCGAAGCCGCCACATAATCCATGTTGAACTGAGCCGACTTCTGCAATTGTACTCCTATTTGGAGCTTAAGGCAAAATGCCTCTTGGGGGCTCATTCACCGTTGGCGCATTGAGGTGAATTTTGCCCTGGCAAGGCAAGATATGGCGAGGTGTGAGAGGACTCGATCCCAGTCGGGAGCTGGAGAGATGGAATGACCTGCGGATGAAGGGTTCGACGAGTCGCCGATATGTCGTGTTTCTCAGTCACCGGGCAGGAATAAGGAGGCTTGAAACCATCAGTCGCCGCCTTTGAATCAAGATCCGTCATGTCCCCTGAAAAACCGTTCTTCGTCATCCATCAAGGGGGACAGCGCCCCCGGGGACGTTGTTCGCCGGGACGAATTGACCGTCGCTGCACAGGCCGCCCACACGAGGGACACAGGACGACGTGGGTGGAGACTGCGACATCGCCTCGGCTAATCCCTCACCGCTATTGACGTGGACCGTGCAGGGCGGCTCGCCCCGAGCCACCTCATCCCCTACCTTGGCGTGCAGCACGACTCCCACGCTGTGATCTATCGGCTCTCCCTTTCTCGCTTGCCCGCCGCCGAGCAGCGCCGCCGTCAGCCCCACGTCCATGGCGTCAATGCCGGCCACGTACCCCGAGCGGGGAGCGACTGCCGTTTCCACCTGCTTGGCCTGGGGCAACCGATCCGGGTGGTCCATGTGGGCCACATCTCCGCCTGGGCCGCGATCCACTCGATGCCCTTGTCGACAGGCAGCCAAGGCGAGACCCGTGGCCACATGAGTCTTGCCCAGGCCCGGATGACCGACCATGATGATGGACGCAGCTTTGTCCAGATAGCTGCCGCGGGCCAGTTCCAGCACCCGTTGCTTGTTCAGACTGGGCACACAGGAGAAGTCAAAGTCGGCCAGTTCCTTGAGCACCGGGAAGCGAGCCGCCTTGATACGGCGCAGCTTACGGTTCTCCTCCCGCTGGGTGACTTCCTGCTCAGCCAGGGCCAGTAGGTAGCGGTCGTAGCTGAGGTCGTTCTGGGCGTCACGCTGGGGCTCTCCGCTGGCGCAGCAACTCGGTCATTGAAAAAGAGCGCCGAGGTATCAGAGACCTCGGCGCTCTTGAACTGCCCGGCGGTCGCGCGCGTCGTGTCACAGCCCCATCTTACCCATCGTGATCTCAACGTGATGAGTCTTGCCATCGCCAAAAACCGGCACCTTGTTGCCTGCGATCTCCTGGCCATCTACCTTGACTGATGTCACCCCCTTGCAGATGTGATGGGGATTGACGACCTCGATCTGGTAGACAGCTCCCCTGAATTGCCTGGTGGCTTTGAAGCCATCCCACCGGCTGGGGATGCAGGGATCAATCAGCAGTCCCTCATACATCGGCCGGAGGCCCAAAATGAAGTGGGTGGCCGCCTGGTAGGCCCAGGAGGCGGTGCCGGTGAGCCAACTGTTGCGGGCCAACCCGAACTGAGGATGCTCGTCGCCCAGGATGTTCTGGGGGAAAACGTAGGGCTCGCACTCGTACTCGTCAATGCGGTCGTTCTTGGCCACCGGATTGATCTGGCGGTAGTACTCGTAGGCCCGGTCGCCGTTCCCCAGCATCGTCTCGGCGATGATGACCCAGGGGTTAGCGTGCAGGAAGATGCCACCGTTCTCCTTGGCCCCCGGCGGGTAGGTAGTGATCCCTCCTTTGATTGGGTCGAAGCCGTCGTACCCTGGTGTGCTGAGCTTGATGCCGTTGCACGTGTTGAGCCGCTGGCGCACAGCCTCCAAGGCTGCCGTGGCCCTTTCCGGCTGGGCAAAGCCCGAGATCACCGGCCACGATTGGCCGTTGGCGTAGATCTGTCCGTGGGTGTTCGCGCTGGATCCCAGTGGCGTGCCGTCGGCATCGAAGTACCGCACGTACCACTCGCTGTCCCAACCATGCTCGTTCCCCCGCTGCTTCATCGTTTCGTAGTACTCGGTGTAGCGGGCAAGGGACTCCTCATCGCCCAGGTGCTGGGTCAGTTCGATCATCTCCAGCAGGGCCTTGCCGAAGAGGTTGGCCGTGAACAGCGATTCCGCCCCCGCCCCCAAGTTGACCGTGTCGTTCCAGTCGGAGAAGCCCAACAGCGCTAGCCCGTGCGCCCCCGCGTCGCGCCAGGTGAACTTGATGGCCCGCCGCAGATGGTCGAGCACCGTGCCCGACTCGAGCGGTCGCCCACCCCCGTCCTTTTCGTAGTGAGGGATCGCCTCGTCCAGGAAGACGAGGTCTCCTGTCTCCTTCAAGTATGCGGTGACGGCAAGCGCTATCCACAGATGGTCGTCGCTGTAGTATTTCGGAGCCCCCTCGACCTCACTGGAGTCGCCCTCATTGGCCTCCATGGTCAGTGGGTTGAACTGGTGCATGGCGCAACCGTTCCGCTTGTGTACCTGGAGCAGCTTGCGAAGCAGTGTCATGGCCTCCTGAGGAGCCCCGGCCAGCGCCCCCATCACATCCTGAGAGCTGTCGCGGAAGCCGATCCCCCGCGCCCCGTAGCCGAGCTGGTACAGCGAGAGATAGCGCGACCAGTTGGGAGTGATGTAGCACTGACGCGGGTTGTGCACGTTGACCAGGCTGTTCATGGCCGCATCGGGCGTCTCCACCTGCAGGACGGAGAGGTACCGGTCCCAGAAGGCGGGCAACTCCTCCAGGGCCCGGCCCACTTCGGCCGGGTCCCGGTAGCCTTGGATCGAAGGCATGGCCTGCGCTACGCTTTCGGCTTGGCCCAGTTGGGTGATCAGCCGCACGGTCTCGCCAGGGCGGATGACCCCCACGCGGTGAAGCAGGGCGCCGATGTTGTCCCCGCGCAGCGCCTGGTAGTTGCTCAGCTCGTCCCGCTCCAGGCTGAGCGGATGGGCCCAGGTGCCGTATTCGTTGTCCCCCAGGAACTGCCTGCGGTCCGACTCGAACGAGGAGACCGGCTGGTTCGAGGTGAAGTAGTTGACTTGGGTGTCCTTGTTCATGAAGGCGTATTGCGTCAGGATAGCCAAGCCATCTTGATCGCGGTATACTTTGCCTTGCATGGTCTGAGGCACCCAGTCGGCGTTGGTGAGCTGCTTGAGGGCGTCTGGATGGGTGTACTCCACCAGCGGGATGGCGTCAATCTCCAGGGAGCGGTCGGAGACGTTAGTGATGCGGATGTCCCGTATCTCCTGGCTACCTCCCAAGGGAACAAAGATCGTCACCTCCGTCCTGATGCCGCAGAACTGGGAGACGATGCGGGTGTAGCCCAAGCCGACGTGGCACTCGTAGAGGTCGTAGGGGGCCAACGTGGGGACGAAGAAGGGAGAGAAGACCCTGTACCCTTGTCCCTGTTTGAAGCGCAAGTACACCGTCTCCCCCTTGAACTCCGAACTGGGGATCTGGGGGATGTACTTGGTGATGCGGTTGAGGGCGGGGTCCCCCCTGCAAATCAGCGCCCCGCCGGTGTGATCTACAATGCCTCCAAAGGCCAGTGTCCCCGCGTAGTTGATCCACTTGACCGGCGTCTTGGGGTTGGTGATGACGTATTCCCTGTTCTTATCATCAAAGTATCCGTACTTCATGGGGCATGTCCTTTTGACCTACGAAGTTACACCCCCACTCCAACCCTCCCCCGGCGAGGCGGAGGGGGTCAACAGTTACACTCCGGCCTCAGCTCGTCCGGCAGGCTTGCCCGCACGCTGGCGTAGATAGCCTCGTTGACCTCCACCCCCAGACTCTCCAAGGCCAGAAAAACCGCCCCCACCACCGGCTCAAACTCCGGGAGCACGATGGTGGCCTGGGGAGCTACCCTGTGCACCACCTGGGTCACCGTGTCCACCAGCAGCGGGCCCTTGCCCTTGAATACGCTGCCCCCCAGCACCACCTCCACGTCGGTGGTTTCCAACCTCAGTCGCTTGATGATGGCGTTGGCCGTGGTTCCCACCTCGGCCCCTACCCGCACCAGGAGATCCTGGGCCGCCTGGTCCCCTCCATAGGCTGCCTCGAAGACGAGGGGGACCAGGGCGAGGAGTCGGCGCTGGTCAAACTGGCCGGGATAGTAGTCGAACTGGCTCTGGTAGAGCTGGGAGATCACCTCTTCCACCGAAGGGAGCCCCAGGGCAGTGAGAACCATCTCCGTCAGCACGGTGGGCTGGCCCCTCCCGTCCCAGGCACGGCAGATGAGGCGGATCACTTCCTGGGCGATGTCGCCGCCCCCGCCCCAATCGCCCGACAGCGCCCCCAGGCCCGGCAGTTGGACTTCCTGTCCGGCGGCCCCGATGCCGCCCGCATTGAAGCCGGTGCCGCAGATGACGGCCACTCCCCAACTGCGCTTGAGGCCGGCTCGCAGGGCGACCAGGGTATCGTTCTTGATGCGTACTTGCTGGGCGAGGCCCATTTCCTCGACGGCCGGGGTGAGGAGGGCAAAATCCACGGGCAGGTCGGCCCCGGCCAGGCCGAAGAAGCCGAAGTCCACAGGAGGAGACACGCCAGCCTGAACCAGAGCTTCCTTGCAGGATCCTCTGATCTCCGCCAGGGCCGGCTCCAGCCCGACCGCCTGATGGTTGCCCGGCCCACCCTGGCCAAACCCCAGGATATGGCCGCCTTCGTCGGCGACCAGAGCGAAGGTCTTGGTTGCGCCAGCATCTACACCTAGAACGAGGCTCATGTTCTCCCCTCGAATTGCGGCAGGTAAGTCCGGTTGGCCTCCTTAATGGCCGCCCAGAGCCCTTGGGCCACGGCAAAGGAAGACACCAAGGGATGGGCCAGAAGAGCTTGCAAGGCCGCCTGCTCATCCCCCTCCACTGCGGCCAGGACCGTCAGTTCCTCATAGGCTTTGACGGCCTGGGCCAGCCCCCGTATCACGGGTGGCATGGGGGGCACAGGTATCGCCTGGGCGCCCCTCCCATTGATCACTGAGGGCAGCTCCACCACACAGTGCGGAGGGAGATCGGGCAGGGCACCATCATTGCGCGTGTTGACGATGTGTACCTCGCCCTTGTCGTGATGGATGGCGCTGATAACGGCCACGGCCACGGTGGAATAATGGGCGCCACCCCGCTTCTCCAGCAGCTTGGGTTTATGCCTGAGCTTGGGGTCGGCGTAGAGTTCCAGCAGGCTGGCTTCGATCTCCCGGACTACTTCTCCCCGAGTTCTCTCCGCCCGGCGCTGCTCGGCCACCACCTGATCGTGGTTGTAGTAATAGTTCAGATAGTAACTGGGGAGCATGCCCAGCGTATCCAGGAGCTGGGGGGAAAAGGGGGATTCGCCCGCCCTAGCCCTGGCTATGGCGCCCTCCAGCACCTGGTCGAAGACGTCCTCGCCGTCCAACCTCACGCCGCGAATCCAGCTCAGATGGTTCAGCCCAATGTAGTCCAACTGGATGCGTTCAGGAGCCACGCCCAACTGCTGGGCGATGCTCTGCTGGAATCCAATGGGCGAGTTGCACAGGCCAACGGTGGGGATGTCGGTGTAGTTGAGCAGGGCCTCGGTGATGATGCCCGAAGGGTTGGTGAAATTGATGAGATGGGCTCCTGGCGCCACCTCGGCCATGTCGTGGGCAATGTCCAGGAGCACGGGGATGGTGCGCAGGGCCTTGGCAAAGCCACCTGGGCCGGTGGTTTCCTGGCCCACCACCCCAAATCGAAGGGGGATCTTCTCATCTTGAATCCGGCAGGCCAGTCCCCCCACTCGAATCTGGGTAATGACGTAGTCGGCCCCTTCGAGCGCTTCTTTCCGCTGAGTCGTAAGCCTCAGTTCGATGTTGGCCTCGGCTGCCCGCAGCATGCGCCCCGCCAATCCGCCCACAACGCGCAATCTGTTCTCATCAATATCCATCAGAGTGATGGCAGCCACGGGCAATTCATCGCCCCTCTCGATGAAACCTTCGATAAGCTCTGGGGTATAGGTGCTGCCTCCACCGATGACACAGATCTTCAGTCCACTCACTTCGCGACTCCAGAATTGGACGCAGATGCCGCTTCGCTTACACGTAGGTTTTCTCAGATAAGGTCGCTTTGCTTACAAAGAAACCAGCGCTTGTCTGCGTTCATCCGCGTCCTATACGCTGTGGCTCAGAGATGGCTACACTTGCCGCCTGTCCGGTGACGAAGATCAGTGGGGCATCCTTATCCAGTGGCAGCGTGTGGTCATTGTTCTTCAACAAGACCAGAGATTTGCGAACCACCTCGCGTGCGAGCTCTCGATGCCCCTCAGCCCCCACGACGTGGAGCAAGGATTCATCCGCAAACGATCTCTCAGAGAGCTCCAGTTGGAATCTCCCGGTGAGAATTCGCCGCACGGCATCGTCAATCCTCTCCATCCGCACATCCCCGATATTAACCGCTTTGGTCAAGCTGCTGATAAAGGCATTGTAGTCGTAAGGCACCATGATCACGTCCAAGCCAGCATTGATGGAGGTGACAATATCACTGTAATAGTCGCCCGGAATCTGGTCAATGCCCTGCCAGTCGGAGACGAGAAAGCCCGCAAAGCCCAACTCGCCCTTTGGCACGTCGGTCAGATGGTTGCAGCAGGTTCAGTCCGCTCGTCGAAGGTTCCCACTACCACCGCTCGCGATGCACGCGCGCCCCGTCATATTGCGTGCGCGGCTCCTTCTCCTCCGCCGGATGGCCAATAGAGATCAGGTTAAGCGGAATGATGCTCTCCGGTATGCGCAGCACCTTGCGTACGGCAACGGCCCGATCCGCTTCCGGATGCACCCCCAGCCAGACAGCGCCGAGGCCCAGTGCGGCAACCGCCAGGAGCAGGTTCTCGGTAGCTGCAGAGCAATCCTGCACCCAGTGGCGCGAGAGGGATGGATCGCCGCACACGGCGATGCACAAAGGCGCTTCGAAAAGCATCTTGCCGTAGGCGTGGACCTCGGCGAGAGCATCCAGCGTCTGCCGGTCGGTCACGACGACAAAGCGCCACGGCTGGCTGTTACCGGCCGAGGGGGACGCCATCGCCGCTTCCAGCAACGTCTTGACGTCCTCCTCGCCGACCGGGTCAGCCGTGTACCTGCGAATGCTGCGCCGTGTGAAGATCGTCTGGATCAATTCTCTCTTGACAATAGACACAACAGACATTGCCATTCCCCTTTTGTCGCGCAGATACCAGAGGCGGTGAGATGTTTGTCATCCGGCCAATATCCCGTCGATGACCTCTAGTTCCTCATCTGTGAACTGGAGTGTTTTGAGCGCGCCCACGTTGTCTTTGATCTGCTCGACCCGGCTGGCGCCTGCCAGAACCGAGGTTATCGCGGGGTGACGCAGGTTCCAGGCGAGGGCCATTTGGGCCAAGGTTTGGCCTCGCGCCTGGGCGATTTCATTTAGCCGGCGCACCTTGGTCAGCTTTTCTGCGGTGATGTGCCGCGGTTTGAGGAATCCGTGCGGCTTGGCGGCGCGAGAATCTTGTGGAATGCCCTCTAGATATCTGTTGGTCAGAAGCCCTTGCGCCAGGGGGCAAAACACGATACAGCCGATGCCCTCTTCCTGGAGCGTGTCGAGAAGCCCCTCTTCGATCCAGCGGTCGAACATATTGTAGGAAGGTTGGTGGATCAGGCAGGGGGTGCCCAGTTCGCGCAAGATTCTCGCTGCCCGGCGGGTTTGTTCAGGAGTATAAGAAGAGATGCCCGCGTACAGCGCCTTGCCCTGGCGGACAATGTGATCGAGGGCGCTCATCGTTTCTTCCAGCGGAGTGTCAGGGTCGGGGCGGTGATGGTAGAAAATGTCCACGTAATCGAGGCCCATGCGTTTAAGGCTCTGATCAAGGCTGGCGATGAGATACTTGCGCGATCCCCACTCGCCATACGGGCCGGGCCACATCCGATAGCCGGCCTTGGTAGAGATGATTAGCTCGTCTCGGTAGGGGGCCAGGTCTTGTCGCAAGATGCGGCCAAAGGTCTCTTCGGCCGACCCCGGTGGCGGGCCATAGTTGTTGGCCAAATCAAAGTGGTTGAGGCCGAGATCAAAAGCGCAGACAGCCATAGCGCGGGCATTCTCAAAGGTGTCTACTCCGCCAAAATTGTGCCACATCCCCAGCGAAACAGCCGGGAGCAGCAAGCCGCTTTTACCGCAGCGGTTGTACACCATCGTATCGTACCGGTGGGCAGATGCCATAGTATGCTCCTTTTTCAGTCCATCACCTCGAACTCCCCTTGCAGCCCACTCTGGGAGTGCGACCCGATCCATAGGCGGAATCCTCCCGGCTCAGTCACGCGCTCCATGTCGATGTTGTGGAAGGCCAGATCATCCGTGTGAAGCTCGAAGAGCACTTGTCGGCTCTCCCCAGGCTCCAGCGCGATCCGCTGGAAGCCCTTTAGCTCCCTGACCGGCCGCGTCACTGAGCCGACCAGGTCGCGCACGTAGAGCTGGACCACCTCGACGGCCTTTGCCCCTCCGGTGTTGGTTACCGTGACCGCAGCCGTCAGTGTCTCCCCCATCTTCAATTGCTGCGCCGATAGTTGCAGGTCGGTGTATTCGAACGTGGTGTAGCTCAACCCGTACCCGAACGGGAAGAGCGGCCCGTGGTCCACATCCAGGTGCTTGGCAGTGAATCCCTGGGGGTCTAGGGGCGTGCCCGTGGGGATGCTGGGAACGTCGTCCCGCGGTGGGCGGCCGGTGTTCTTGCGGTTGTAGTAGATCGGCACCTGGCCGACCGTGCGCGGAAGGGTAGCCGGCAGCCGGCCCGACGGCGACTCCACCCCGAAGAGCAGGTCGACGATGGCCGGCCCGCCCATGGTGCCCGGGTGCCAGGCCAAAAGTAGCGCTCCCACCTTCTCGATCACGGGTTCCAGGGTGAGGGGCCGCCCGGTCATGATCACCGCGACCAGCGGTCTGCCCGTCTCCGCCAGGGCATCCACCAACTGCTGCTGAGCGCCGGGCAGGTCGAGGAAGGCCCGGCAGTGGGCTTCGCCGCTCAGCCCCGCGTCCTCGCCCAGGAAAGCCACCACCGCCTCCGCCTCCCGCGCCGCGCCCACCGCCTGGGGAATCATGCTCTCGTCCGCGCTCCGGCAGTTCTCCAGGCCCGGAGCGTACACCACCTTCTCCTCGCCCAACACCTCCCGCAAGGCCTGCAGCGGTGTGCGGCTCTCCTCGTCCCTCCCGTCGAAGACCCAGCAGCCCAACTGATCCCTGCCCGCGTCAGCTAGCGGCCCGACCACGGCCAGCCTATCGAGTTCGTTGTTCAGCGGTAGCAGACCGTCGTTCTTGAGCAGCACGCAGCTCTCCCGCGCCGCCTTCCGGGCTGCCTCCAGGTGCTCGTCGCAGAGGACCACTGCCTGGCGCTCCTGCTCGTAATACGGATTCTCGAACAGTCCGAGTCGGAACTTGATCCGCAGGATGCGCCGCACCGCCTCGTCGATCAACTCGATGGGGAGCGCACCCTCCTCGATCAACGCCTCGATGTGCTCTGCGTAGCTGGTACTGACCATCTCCATGTCAACGCCGACCATGACCCCCTTGAGTGCTGCCTCCTTCTCGTCGGCGGCGAAGCCGTGGGGAATCATCTCGATGATCGAGTTCCAGTCGCTGACCACGAAGCCGTCGAAGACCCACTCCCCTTTCAGAATCTGTCGCAGGGTGAACGCATTGCCCGAAGCTGGCACGCCGTTCAGATCGTTGAAGGCGCTCATCAGCGTGGCCACACCTGCCTGGACGCAGGCATGGAAGGGGACCAGGTACACGTCCCTTAGCAAGCCTTCGGGTATCCAGGTGGCGTCGTAGTCCCGGCCTCCCTCGGCCGCACCGTACCCCACGTAGTGCTTGGCACAGGCCGCGATCCGCTCCGGATCGGCCAGATCCTCTCCCTGAAAGCCCTCCACCATGGCCGCGCCCATGCATGCGGCCAGATAAGGATCCTCACCGCCGCCCTCGGCGATCCGGCCCCAGCGTGGGTCACGAGCGATGTCAACCATGGGGGCGAGAGTCCAGTTGATGCCAAAGGCAGCCGCCTCTCGGGCGGCGATCCGAGCCCCTTCGCGCGCGATCTCCGGATCGAACGTCGCCGCCTGCCCCAGCGGAATCGGGAAGACGGTCCGGAAGCCATGGATCACGTCCCGGCCAAAAATCAGCGGAATGCCCAGCCGCGACTCCTCCACCGCCAGGCGCTGGTACTCGCGGGCCTGCTCGCCGAGGATATTGAGGAATGAGCCCGCGGCCCCCTGGCGAATCAGTTCCTTGTATCCTTCGTCCGTACCGCTGATCTGCCGCATCTGCCCGACCTTCTCCGCCAGGGACATCTGCGCCAGCAGATCGTCTATGCGCTCTTCGCAGCTCATCCGAAGAACCTCCTCTCTAGTTGATGTATCTCTTACTGGTCAGCGTTGGCAGCAGATAAGGGGAGCATCAAACGTTCATCAGTGGATTCAGCATATCAACGCTCACTTTGATCAGTTTGGGAGCAAAGGGTTTGGCGTCGCCACAGGAGTAGTAGCACACCTTCAGCCCCTTGCCATGCGCCCATTCAACTGCTCGACGATCCGCCGGTTTGAACAGATCGATGACACAAATCCTCAGCCCGCTCACTTCGCGCCTCCGTTGTGGCTCAGAGACGGCTGCCCTGCTGTCCTGTCCAGATGGTGAAAAAGGGAAAAAGCGAGTGTGCAGGATACTACACTCGCCATCTAGTGAGAGTTCTTCCTGATGACCACAACTATAGTTGCCAAGGCCCCCGCCGTCCGGCGCCGGCGGAGACCCATGACGCGAGAGCGCCTATTTGCCCACCACAACGTAGTCGGTGCTGTCAAATCATACTCAGAAGTGCCAAGAAAGTAAGTTGAGGTAGAACCTCCAATAGGATACCCCGCTTCGATCCAGTCTTCTATGCCCCCCGGATAACGGCGGATGTTTTTATAACCTTCAGCTTGTCAGGCGCGATAAGCAGCTCGGCTAATCTGATCAACCCCAGTTTGTTCTTGATATCTTCTTCTGTTGTAGTCATTACTACTCTCCTTTTTCAATCACTTGATTTCATCGGAGAGTGTCAGATTGAGTCTCGTCTATCTCATGTTTGTTACTTCCCATTTGCCCTAATCGCCTTGACCAACGCAGCCAAACCCTTGAAGAACTTTCCATTCATCATGATCAGCAGCGCATGCAACATCTCACGAGAGACCGCTCCATCCCCCATCATCAGCATCAACCGTAAAGGCGCTTCCCGAACAATGGCTTGCATCAATTGTGCGGTAGGGCTATCCGGGTCATCCTTGATCATGCCTTGGATCTGGCGATTCATCATATTCCCAAGCTGCCTGCCAATGAAAGAATCCTTCATATCTCCGATGGGCGTGTTGATCGTAAAGGGTTCTCCCTCGATAACCTCATTTCCTGGTACTGCCTTACCAAGTAAGTTTTCGAAATCTGCCTGCCCGATCTGAGCACCTTTCGGGAAACCATAGTAGGCGGTGAGCGCCTGACGGTCAACAGCGGGGGCCTGTGCCTGGGATGACTTCATTTCCACCGTGGCTGAGAGGCGGATATCGCGGGAGGAAGCCCCAACCAGGATTTCAAACGTCCCGGACTCGACATGCCAATCGTTCAAGTCGGTGTTGTAGTAAGCGAAGGCGCGTTGACCCAACTCAATGGTTACTTTGGTTTCTTCACCTGGCCGGAGTTCGACTTTGGAAAATCCCTTTAACTCTTTTTCGGGTCTGAATGCAGTTGCTTCGACATCCTTCACATAAAGCTGGACAATCTCTTTGCCGGTCACCTGGCCAGTATTCTTCACCTTGATGGTGACAGTCAACGTATCGCTATCTGCAATGGTACTCTGGCTCAACTGGAGGTCGCTGTACTCGAAGGTGGTATAGCTGAGTCCGTGCCCAAAGGGGAAGAGCACATCACATCCCGCCGTATCGTAATAGCGATAGCCAACGTAGATGCTTTCTCGGTACTCGACGGTCCTGGGTCCACCAGGGAAGTAGTGATACGAGGGGGTGTCTTGTAGCTTTACGGGGAAGGTTTCGGCCAGTTTTCCGCTTGGGTTGACTGTACCATAAAGGATATCGGCGATAGCGCCCGCACCTGCCTGGCCTCCCAGATAACCTTCCACAATGGCCTGGACTTGATCCACCCAGTCCATCTCAATGGGTGATCCATTACTCAAAATGACGACCACTTCTGACTGAGCCTGTGCAACCGCTTCGATGAGTGCATCATGACTTGGGGGCAATTTCATGTGCACGCGGTCCAAACCTTCGACCTCAAACAGGTCGGTCAGGCCAGCACAGATCACAACGACTTCTGCCTCTTTGGCAACCTCGACAGCTTCCCGGATCAGTTCATCATCCACTTGATCCCCTTTGAGGCTATAACCAGGAGCATAGCTGACATTGTCGTCACCGACAAGTTTGACGACCTCATCGTAGATATTGTCCACTTGGGTTGGATTGATCAACGAACTTCCCGCGCCCTGGTAACGAGGTGTTTTGGCAAACTGGCCTATCAAAGCAACTTGAGCGTTTTTCTGCAGGGGTAGGATATCTTGTTCGTTCTTGAGCAAGACCGCACCTTCACCGGCGACGCGTCGGGCCAATGCATGATGGATCTGACGGTCGTAGGCATAGTCTTCTGAGAGAGTCTCCTGCGCTTTAAAGATCATCGTCAGGATGCGTTCAACAGCCTGATCTAGAATGGCTTCGTCTAAACGCCCTTCCTGAACCGCAGCGACAATTTGGGCATCGTTGCCATTCTTTACTCCGGGCATTTCAAGCTCAACGCCTGCGGCCAATCCTTCTACGCGCTCGTTCATCGCACCCCAATCGGTGACCACCAACCCTTTATGCCCCCATTCTTCTTTCAGGATGTCGGTCATCAGGTGTTTGTGTTCGCTACAGTAGGCGCCGTTGACTTTGTTGTAGGCGCACATCACTGTCCAGGGTTGGGCTTCTTTGACGGCGATCTCGTAGCCAGCCAGGTAAATCTCGCGCAGCGCCCTCTCGTCCACGATGGCGTCGATGGTCATGCGGCGATATTCCTGGTTGTTGACCGCATAATGCTTCACCGAGGTGCCGATACCCTGGCTTTGCACACCCCTGATGTGGCTCTTGGCGATCTCCCCGGTCAGGTAGGGATCCTCCGAAAAATACTCAAAGTTGCGGCCACACAAGGGTGAACGCTTGATATTGACGCCCGGTCCCAGGATAACGCCCACTTTTTCTTCTCGGCACTCTTCTCCCAAGGCCTCGCCAACTTGGTAGACGAACTCCCGGTTCCAGGTGGCGGCCAGCGCCGAGGCGGTGGGGAAACAGGTAGCAGGGACGCTGTCGGTGAGCCCAAGTTGATCGCTATCTCTGGCCTGTTTTCGCAGCCCGTGGGGGCCGTCCGTCACCATAATCCGGGGAATTCCCAGACGTTCGATCCCTTTCAAATACCAGAAATCCAACCCCGAACAGAGTGAGGCTTTTTCTTCCAATGTCATTTGTGAGATCAGTTCTTTCACGTCCTTCATCGAAATGCTCCTTAGAAACACTAAACGCAAATCTCAGTCAGGAAATCTCTGACAACTTTCACGTAAGTACCAAACTGATCACGGCGGATATTATGTGTAGCCCCCGGAAGATGGGAAATTCTAAGCTCTGGTAAATATCTTTGAGTCTCTTTGGCCGCATCCAGTGAAACGATTGATCCTTTCTCTCTGTCGCCAATGATCATCATGGCGGGACAGGTTACCCTTTCAAAGATTGCTAATTCAATAGACTTGAAGTCCATGCCCTTCATGCTGGATAGGAAATCACCACTCACACGACGTTTTGATTCAATCCAGGGTACCAGTTCTTCGTCTGACCAACCTGGGTTCATTTTCCTGGCCAGAGGTTTGGCGAGAAATCCAGGCAAATACTTGAACAATTTCATCACCCGGACCATCATTACCCCGATTTTCTCTACATCCATATCCCCGCCGAAAATAGGCTCCCCTGGCAAAACAATAGGAGGGTCTTCAAGGATGATCCCGCCGATCAGATCTGGGTAATGGGCAGCCGTGTAAAGTGATGTTTCAGCGCCAAGTGAATGCCCCATAACCACGGGTCTGTCCAGTCTCAACGCTTTGATTAGCCCGGCCAGGTCTGCCGACCGGGCTTCCACTGAATAATCGCCCTTTGGATTTCCTGAAAGTCCATGGCCGCGAGCATCGACCATGATAACGTCGTAATCCAGTTCCAGAGCCATGGCAACGGGTATCCAACATAATCCATCATCCGTTACGCCATGGGACAGAACAATGGTGGGCTTCTCACCACCTGTGCGGTAATAGTGGATCTGAATATCGTTTACCGAAAGGGTTTCAGAAAACCAGCTTGTCATTTTTTCCCCTAATGTCCCTTGACAATTGAGTGGATCTGTGCCATAATTGTGAACCGAGAGCAACCAAAGAACGTTCACAATGGGCGGCAAGAAACGAATTGATACCAGCATGTACTTCTGCCCCTATCCCGACTGCTCCAATCATGGCAAGGTGGGACCAGATAACCAAATCATC
>JGI24025J20009_10001654_pt1 | contig 16695 bp, 20 predicted proteins | sample Cruoilmetagenom3_FD_20009 | JGI IMG/M metagenome (IMG submission 20009) | reverse complement strand
CCCGCGCGAACCAGATTGCGGCTTGTGCAGCCTCCGGCGAAAACCATTCCGAAACCGAATATCAAGCCGCCGACGATGTTGCCAAGCCAGTTGAAGCTGGGTGTTAGATAAATTGAACCCGTCAGATCAGCGACGCCGAATGCTTCAATCGCGGTGGCACCAATGATCGCGGTTGCCGTGGCCAAAAGCCACGAACGGAACCGACGATAATCGCCGAAGTTCATGATGTCTGAAATCGACCCCATCGTACAAAAGTTGGTGCGAAAAACGATGTAACCGAAAACGATTCCGATTAACAAACCACCAAACCCTACATATAGCCCGGGGGACTCTATGACTAATTCTCTTAATGCGTCGATCATAATACTTCCCTCTGTGTCTCAACTTTCCCAAACTCTGCGATTTTATTCACATGTGTTTTGGGTGCCCGCAATCATACAACATCATATGCTGATATGATAGTCTGTCTATGCGAAGAGGGTTCGCTGGCGGTACAGCAACCGCAAAGTGTTGTTATTAAACGGCCTTTGACAGGTCAGTATTTTCGCCTGCTGTAGGAACAATACAATATATCTCGTAAAGAGTGCCCAAAAGGCGTTCAGCCTCGGCGCTGGCAATCGAATAATAAATCGATTGCGCTTCGCGTCTCGTGGACACCAAGCCTTCGTAGCGCAGGATGGCGAGATGCTGGGATAACGCTGATTGACCAAGGCCGACAAGCTTTTGCAACTCTTGAACCGAATGCTCGCCTTGCGCGAGATTGCACAGGATTAGAAGACGCCACTGGTTCGACATTACCCGCAAAAGACCGCTTACTTCAGCTGCTTTGCCTTCTAGTTCTGCTAGTTCCATGGCGTTGCTCAACTCAAAATCCCTTTGTATATGAAACCCATAATATACAAATTTGATAATTTTGCAACCGTGAACACGCGGAAAACAACCATATGTTACCGACATAATCCCTTGTTTTCTTGACTCTCGTTGAATTTTAGTATTCATTCATGCTAATAAACGAATTAACAATATAACCACTAGGGAGGAACCAGCCATGCTGGACAATGCAAACGACGGAAGCAATTCCAAGAGCATGTCGATTATCGCGACCAAAGGTTCGCTGGACTGGGCTTATCCGCCGTTCATTCTGGGTACTACAGCAGCGGCTATGGACATGGAAGTTACTATGTTTTTCACATTCTACGGCCTTGAGTTGCTGAAGAAAGACATGAACTTGCAGATATCGACACTCGGCAACCCTGCTATGAAATTCCCTATGATGGGCATGCATGTTGGTATGCCGAACATCGTTGGCGCAATTCCCGGTGTTGACGCTGGTGCATCCGCAATGATGAACAACCTGATGAAGAAAAAAGGTGTAGCGTCCATCGCTGACCTTCGCGAAGCAGCGATTGAATCCGACGTTCGTATGATTGCGTGTCAGATGACACTCGATCTATTCGAAATCAAAGATACCGACCTGATTGACGGTGTCGAAATTGGTGGCGCTGCTACTGCGATCGAAGTCGCTGGCAAATCCGACATCAACTACTTCATGTAATCCTGAATACTTAAACTAACGAAAGGTGCTATTTCAAAATGGCCGACCAAACACTAGACGCAAAAGGGTTGAACTGCCCACTTCCTATCATCAAAGCTAAAAAGGCGCTTAAAGGCATGACTCCGGGTCAGAGCCTCGCCATTGAATCCACTGATCCGGGTTCGGTTGCCGATTTCGCAGCTTTCTGCCGTCAAACTGGCAACGAGCTGGTAAGCTCCGACCAAGCTGGCGACGTTTACAATTTCGAGATCAAAAAAGTCTGATCCGATTGTAATCTAAAAAGGAACCCCGTCTTTTCAGGCGGGGTTTTTTCTTGCCTTGCAGCTAAGAACATGGCGTAAGAACCGCTCCACCCACGGGTTCGAGGCGGTGTTTCGCATGTGGCAAAAGCCGGCCATCAGGTTATTGATCACGATACCATCGTGAGCACCCGAAATTCCGGCTCCGCGCTTAACGTCGAATCCGAATTTGGTATCAGTGGGCAGGTTATCGACCTTGGCGTAATGGAATTCATGCGCTTTGATGACGCCGTCATTTATCTGCCAAGGACAATCCGCCGAAGCGCTAAGCTGNGTATGACCCCTACCCTGCGGACGCTCACACATCACCGCGTCACCCGGAATTACCCCGACCATTTCCTGNGTCTCACCATGCCATTCAAGCGTTTGGCATAAATACATCAGCCCACCACATTCCGCATAGGCCGGAAGNCCGTTTTGGATCGCGNTCTTTATGTCGGNANGCATGTCCGNGTTTGCCTGCAAGGCCTTCATAGACGTTTCAGGAAACCCGCCGCCNATGAACAATCCGTCAACATCCGGCAGCTGCGCGTCGTTGATCGTGTCAAAAAACACCAGTTCTGCGCCTGCGGATGTGAAGGCTTCAAAGTCGTCGGGATAGTAAAATCCGAAGGCTGTGTCTCTGGCGACGCCAATTCGTAGACCAGCCGCAAATTTTGAAGATTGAGGCGGTGCCGAATATTCCAGCGTCGGCGCTGTACTAGCGATCGCAATCAGAGCATCCAGATCAATCGAGTCGGTCATACGTTGACCCAGCGTATCAATCAGCGTCTCGATCATTCCCGTTTCGGTCGGGGTGGTCAGACCAAGGTGACGCTCTCCGATTTCGAGGTCATCGCTTCGGCCAACTGCGCCCAGAACCGGAATATCGGTGTATTCTTCAACGGCCGCCCTAAGTTTGCCCTCATGGCGCGGACCGCCTGTCTTATTCAGGATTATTCCGGCGATATTTACGTCAGGATCAAACGCCTGATACCCCATCAACAGGGGTGCAATACCGCGCGTTGTGCCGGTCGTATCGACCACCAGAACCACTGGGGATTTCACCAGTTTGGCCATCGCCGCGTTCGAGTCGGCACCGCGCAGATCTACACCGTCGTATAAACCTTTGTTACTTTCGATGACTGCGATGTCCGCAGAATTTGACCGGCTACCAAGAAGGTTAAGGACTTCTTCCTCGTTCATTGTGTTGAAATCGAGGTTATAACACGGACGACCGCTGGCGCGCTCCAGCCACATCGGATCGATATAGTCCGGGCCTTTTTTAAAGGTCTGAACCGTAAGGCCGCGCATCGATAGCGCACGCGACAGCCCGGTGGATATTACCGTTTTGCCCGAGGATTTGTGCGCCGCCGCAATCAGGAAGCGAGAGGTCATGCCGCTACGGGCAGGCCGCTCCGATCACGATTAATCCACATATTTTGCGCCATGGCTTGCGCCGCATCAATGGTTTCTGCTTGCCCCATGGACCTTAACGCGATTGCCAATGTTCCTGTGATAGAGGCTTCTGCATACTCGCTGGTCTCTTCTCCACGCCAAATGGCAATCAAATTTTGTATGTCCATTTCTTCGTCCGCTGCTGCATGACCNTTTGGCAGAAGGGCTGGCCATTCCTCGTTTGTGATCTCGCCATTTGCGGCAGTCCATGCAACGGTTGGCTTGTTCGGGCGGCGCTCGATTTCGCCGCCTTCACCACGAAAAACTGTCGTGACCGGCTGATCCAGCAACAGGCCAGCGCCTGCATGTATATCCATGAAGCCACGGTGGAAAATACCCTGCATCATGACTGGCGCATTAAACGGGTTTAGCATCCGCGCGAAACTGTGCACTGGCGAACGTAGGCCGAAGGTGGGCCGCATCTCGATCAGTTCGCGCAGTTTTGGCGACAGAACTTCTAGTGGAACATATGCAAAATTGCTGGCAGCGAGGTGGTCAATCGCTTGGTCAAAGCTGCGGGCAATCGGAAAACCTAGTTCTTGCAGGGTCTCGCGGGTGTAAATTCGGCCCGGAGTGTGGCCACCCGTACCATGCATNAANACCTTGAACCCGTTCTGGGCTAGCAACAAAGCCGACAAAATGAACCACGGTAACTGCCGCCNCTTCCCAGCGTAGGAGGACCAATCCACATCAACTTTCGGAATTTCCATTGGCAGATCGAAGGTGTCGCGCGTACCNAAGGTGAAGCCCGCTATTTCCTCGGGGGTTTCTTCCTTTAAGCGCAGGAGCATCAGGAATGCACCGATTTGCTCGGGTTTGGCCTCACCTCGAAGGATCATGGCCATTGCTTCTTGCGATTCCTCAACAGTAAACGCGCGGGTCTTGGTTTTGCCCCGCGCAAGAATTTGTATGAATTTAGCGAACGGATGTAGTTCCTGTTCCATGAGACACCTCGATTAGATTTTCGGGGCTACATTCGCATCCGAAAGAGAGTTCGGCAAGATGCGCAGGAATTTCATTCCAACGATCGTGATTGCCAGCGCAAGTGCTACGCCGCCCAGACCAAGGATTAGTTCCAGTATCGTGGGCGAGTAGGCGTTAATCGCACCATCCGCAAAGCTGCTGCTAACGTCGTAACCCGGGAAAATCTCCAAAGGGTAAATTTGTCCGCCGATCACGATAACGTAAATCTGTGTGAAACCGCCTGCGATTACCAAAAGGGAAGAAAGCACAACCATGCGAGCCTGCCTGCCAAGTGTCGGGTGGAACAGAATTGCCATTGGAACCAAGCCTCCCAATACGACCTGAACACCCCAGAACAGCGTTGTATATAAACCGCCCTCAAGCAGAATGAAGGTTTCTACACCCCAATGTTCGGCCGCGTAAATGTTTGTTACGTGCTGAACGGTGGTGAAGTACAGAAGTGTCGCGATGAAAATTGCCAGAAGACGGGCGAGGCGCGTTCGAAGCTCGGGGCCAAAAGCGCGGCCTGTCATTGTGGTGACGCCCATAACTACAAGTAGAAAGATCGCCATGCCAATTGCAAAAGACATAACAATGAACAGAGGGGCCATGATCGCCGCATCATATGCCTGCCGTGCAACCAGCCACCCAAAGATGGAACCTGTACCGGTTGTCAGAATAAGCCGCCAGATGAACGCCGCAAGGCCAGCGGTTTTCACTGCGTATGCCGGAAGCCCACGCGCCATTTGCGTGAAGATATAAGCGGCAACGATACCCATGAACCCCGTATAAAGCAGGATGTTCCACGTGAAGATCGAGGTGAAGTTGAATTTGGTCATTGCAACAATAAGCCGGTCGGGGCGGCCAAGGTCCAATACCAGAACAGCCAAACCACCAGCCAATAAAGCGATCGAGAGCAACGCCGACAGGCGTGCCATAGGTTTATAGGCAACTTTACCAAACACCGACCCGATAGAGGCTACGTTTAACGCACCCGATGCGGCAACGATCAGGAAAATCGCAAATACATGCGGCAGACCCCAGACGATCTGGTTATTCATACCGGTAACAATGTGACCGTGGTGTTCAATGTAAAGAACAACCGCGCCAGCAGCGGCAACGAAAGCACCTAGCAAAACAAGAAGGCCCCATACTGTCGGTGTCGATTTTAGTTCGCGATAAATAATACGTTCCATGGCCACGCTCCTATATGTTCTGGTAGCGAACGCCGAGGTTCAGCCGAAGATCGGAGCGAAGCTCGATGCTTGGATAGCTGGCCAAGGCTTTGGAAATGTCGCTTTCAGGGTCGTTCAAATCACCGAAAATCATGGCGTTGTTGCCAGTGGCGGCACATGCCTCGACACAAGCGGTGGTCCCGTCACCACGGTCCAGTTTGTGGACGCACATGTTGCAGCCCTCAACCGTTCCGTTGCCACGCGGGGTCGAAACTTTTTGGTTTTCAACAGGGTGGTGAACGAACGAGCGCGCTTTGAACGGGCATGCCATCATGCAATAGCGGCAGCCAATACAGGTGTGACGATCAACCAAAACGATGCCGTCTTCGCGTTTGAACGAAGCGCCCGTTGGGCAAACGTCCACGCAAGGCGGATTTTCGCAGTGCTGACACATAACCGGAAGCGAATTTTCGCGGCCTGTTGCACGATCTTTCAATGTGACCTTGCGAATCCACTGTGGGTCCGTTGGTTCGCCGTGGTCTTCCCAGCCATGTTCATTCGAACAGGCCGTCACACATGCAGAACAATCGGACGGGCATTTGCCTGCATCGATCAGCAAACCCCAACGCGTATCGGGATTAGCTTGCGCGGCTACACCGCTGCCCATTGCCATAAGCGTAACACCAGGTGCGAGCGTAACTGTCGCCATTGCCGCGCCGCTTTTGAGGAAGTCACGACGATGCATATCGGCGCCCTTCATGTTGGCATCGCTTTTACCAGCGCATCCGCCACCACAACCACCTGTTGGTTTCAAACCGGGAATATTCATTGCGAAAGCCCCTCAATATAAGCCAACAAAACATCGAGCGTTTCAGACTCGTCCTTGAACATCAAAGATGCCTCGCCCAGATCCGGTGGAACCGAGTTATGGCACTGGAAACAATCAACTTTTACAGCTGCATAATCATGGCAAACACGGCAAAAATGCTCTTCACTTTTCACCGTTACCGGCTTGGCGTCGGGGCCGTTCACAGCATGGCATGTCACACATTCCGCAAGCGAAGCATCCGTATCCCGAACGCCTTCGCGCATGGTCAGGTCACGGTCGTGGCGCAGCAATTCCATGTGGTTGACGCGCCAGTACTCGTTGCCTTCGGGATGCTCTTCGCCAGTCGCCTTCGGGATCTCGGGATAAACCGAGCCCGCTTGCGACATGCCGACCGAAAGGCCGAACAGAACCAATGTAGCTATGATCAGCCGTTTCATNTTTACGCTCCAAGACCCATTTTGATGTACCCGGTCGGGCAAACGTCAGCACAGATGTGGCAGCCGATACATTTGGTGTAATCGGTTTCAACNTAACGACCAACGGTGCGATCGGCTTTCTTGACGCGAGATACAGCATCCTGTGGGCAGTAAATCACACAGTTATCACACTCGAAACACATGCCGCAGGACATGCAGCGCTCGCCCTCTTTTTGGGCCTGCTCTTCGGTGTATGCGATGATGCGTTCTTCGAAGTTACCAAGAACATTGTCGCCCTCGATGCGAACTTCGTCGCGAACTCCGCGTGCTTCATAAGGGAAGTGACCTTTATAAAGCTCTGTGTGCTTAACGATCTGGCTGTCCGAGCGGTTATCGAAGTTATGGACCGCGAAATCGTCACTGTCCGTACCGCGTGTTGGCTGGTGATCGTACTCCGACGGGTCTTTGCCGCGAGCATGCAGTTCTTCCAGAAGGTTGAACTGGTGCAGGTCGATTGTTGGACGCTTTTCGATTTCACCATCATCAAGGAAATCCGTGATTGTTGCAGCAGCCACACGACCGTGGCCGATAGCAGTTGTCAACAGGTGGGGCTTGATGATGTCGCCACCAGCGAAATGCTTGGCATGACCTTTAACAGTGTAACCAGCGTCAGTGTCGATGAAACCGCGGCCGTTGTCGAAACCCTCAAGGCCGTCAAAGTCGCCAGCTTGACCAATGGCCGAAATGATAATGTCAGCTTCGATTTCGAATTCGGTACCTTCACGAGGAACGGGTGCGTTACCTTTCATGTCACATTCGCAACATTTCAGCGCAATCGCTTTACCGGATTCATCTTTGATAACTTCGAGCGGCATTACGCTGCCACGAATATCAACACCTTCGCGTTTCGCATCTTCGCGCTCATGCTCGGCAGCTGTCATTTGTTCGATTGGGAACAAGGATGTCAAAGTCGCCTGCATACCTTCGCGCGATAGTACGCCAGCGGCGTCTTGTGCAGTGAAGTCAACGACCGAACCATCGGAATGCTCGGTTTTAGCAACGTTTGTTACGTGACCAAGACGACGGGCAACGGATGCAACATCGATGGATGTATCACCACCACCAACAACCACAACTTTTTGCGCCGTACCAACGACCCAACCTTTGTTGAAGGCGTCGAGGAATTCTACACCGTCGATGCAGTTTTCCGTGCCTTCCCAACCCGGAACTGGAAGCGGGCGACCCTTTTGTGCGCCAAGTGCCCAGAAAATAGCATCGTAGTTAGCTTCGAGTGTTTCAATGGCAACGTCTTTACCAACTGTGGTGTTCAGGTGAACCTCAACGCCCATTTCGGTAATGCGGCCAATTTCAATGTCCAGCATGTCACGTGGGGTACGGTAGCCAGGGATACCATAGCGCATCATACCGCCAAGTTTGCTGTTCGCATCGTAAAGCACAACTTCATGGCCAGCGCGGCGCAGGAAGTACGCAGCCGATAGGCCAGCAGGGCCGCCACCGATAACGGCGATTTTGCGGCCAGTGGCTTCGCCTACTTCGGCTAGCTTCAGGTTGTTTTCGTTAGCCCAGTCGCCGACGTACTGCTCAACAGCGTTGATGCCAACATAGTCGTCGACCTCATTACGGTTACAGCCAGCCTCACAAGGGGCAGGACAAACACGACCCATGGAAGACGGGAAGGGGTTAGCTTCGGTCATTTTGGCGAAGGCATATTCCTGCCACGCCTGACCCTCAACAGGGGATTTATCCATGCCGCGGGCAACTGCCAGCCAGCCGCGAATATCATGGCCAGATGGGCACGAAGCGGAACATGGCGCGGTTTTCTGGATATACGTAGGGCATTTATACGATTTGTCCTGCGTGAAGATTTTATCCTCTAGGTCCCAATCGTTAGGTGTTTCGCCTTCTTCAAAGCGCACAAATGTTGGCATGTGATCGTTCATTGGGTAACCTCCGTTGCAGCTGCGGCCCCTTCGGGTGCAGCGTCTTCTTCTGTTTCTTGCCCTGTAAGAATCAAGGCGTTTGAGACTAGTTGGTGGACAGACAGGATCGAGTCCATCTCGTAGCCAAATTTCGGCATTACTTTCGAGAACTGGGTTTTACAGATGGCGCAAATCGCGGCCATGTGGGTTACACCATGTTCTTCAGTCACGTCTTTCAACGCGGTCATACGTGGGCTGGAACCTTTGACACGCAGGTCCATTAGTTCGTCGGTCAACAGACCACCCCCGCCGCCACAACAGAACGTGCTTTCCTTGATGGTGTCGCGTTCCATGTCGAAGTAGTTGTTACAGCAGGCCTTCAGAACTTCACGCGGCAGGTCGAATTGACCGCCCTCGTATCCGCCCATACCGGCACCACGGGCAACATTACAGCTGTCGTGGTAAGTCAGGCGAATATGATCGTTCTTGGATTTGTCGAATTTCAACTGGTCCTTCTGGATCATATCGTGGGTGAATTCCATGATATGCTGCGGGATCGGATAGTTTTGATCGAGAAAATCAAACGGCCCTGCCAGCGTATTCAAGAAGCTGTACGCAACCCGCCAAGCGTGGCCACATTCCCCGAAAACGATCCGCTTAACGCCGAGATCTTGCGCGGCTTGACGGATACGCAGGCTTAGTGTGCGCATATTTTCGTAAGACCCGATAAACATACCAAAGTTGGCAGCCTCGGAAGCGTACGAACTGACCGTCCAGCTAACGCCAGCTTCGTGGAATACCTTTGCGTAACCCAAAAGGCCGTCGATATGTGGTTCAGCGAAGAAATCGGCCGAAGGCGTGATCAATAGAACGTCGGCACCTTTTTCGTCCAGCGGAATGCGGACCGAAATACCGGTTTCATCTTCGAGATCTTCTTCCAGATCCTCAAGCGTCGCACGAAGCGCCTTGGGGTTCAGGCCGAGGTTGTTACCAACCGTCGCCGCCTTGGCGATAATCTCGTTGCAATACTTTTGACCTAAGCCAACCGTGTCCATAATTTCACGTGCGGCCATGGAAATCTCGGCGGTATCAATGCCATACGGGCAGAATACCGAGCAGCGGCGACACTGCGAACACTGGTGATAGTAGTTATACCACTCATCCAGAACTTCGCGCGTTAGATCACGTGCGCCAACCAATTGCGGGAAATATTTGCCAGCAAACGTGTAGTAGCGACGATAGACCGAGCGCAGCAAATCCTGGCGCGCAACCGGCATATTTTTCGGGTCGCCCGTGCCGAGGAAATAGTGACACTTGTCAGTACAAGCACCACATTTCACGCAACTATCGAGGTATACTTGAAAGGCGCGGTTCTTCTCGGCCAATTCGCCGATTTTCGCGATTGCAACTTCTTGCCAGTTGTCGATCAGCTCGCCCGGGAAACCTAGGTCCGTGTTGTGCTTTGGATGCGCCATGTAGGATTCGAGATCCTCCATCGCGCCGCATTTAATATCCGGGATCGTGAACGGATCGGCCATAAACTTGGGGCCACCTTCAGCGTTCATGTCTAGTTTTGCCATGCGTTCGCCCTCCCTATTCTTCTAGTTTCTTTGCCCAAGGGGCAATGTGGCGTTTTTCACGCGAGTTATCGATCTGATTGCGAGTCGGGCTAAAGAACACGCCTGGGCCGTGCAGCAATTTCGAGATCGGGAATATGATCATTAGAAGCGCAACGGAGCCGAGGTGAACAAGCAATATCGGGCTGGCCGGAAGCGCGTTAATCTGAAACCGCATCAAGCCAAGGAAAAAGCCTTTGACCATGATAATGTCGGTATGAGTGACGAATTTCATCATCATTCCGCTGCCAGCAATACCCATCAACAGTACCAACATCAGATAGTCCGATGGGCTGGAAATGTAGCGAATACGGTTAACAACAATGCGGCGCACCAACAGGCCGGCAAGGCCGATGATCATTGCGAAACTGGCGTAGACGCCGAACGGTTGGATAATTTCGACCCACCACCAAACATCGAAGGTGAAATACCGAATGTGACGTAAAAGTACGACCAGCATGCCAATGTGGAAGAGATATCCGAATAACCAAATCCATTTGTTGGACTTGAAAAGGCTTTCGAACAAAACCACTTCACGGAACATGCGGAAATAGACACCCTTTTGCGTGCGCGGGGCAGGCATCGTAGGGATTTTCAAGGGCGCGGGGGCCTTCGCATAACGTCTGATCTTCATTCCTGTCCCGACAACGAGCAGTAATGTAGCTAGATAGAATAGAAATGCATACAACGCGGCTGTCACGTCAATTCCTCCCATTGGCTAGTCCGGCTCCGGAGACACCGGAACCGAGCCAAGTAATAATGCGCCCTGTGAATTATTGTTATTCTACAGGGTGTTAAGCGTAGATTATACGCAGCCAGTTGGCTTAGGCAGACCGGCAATCTTACAAGCCTGCTTCGCTGGACCGTAAGGGAACAATTCATACATGTACTTGTTGTTTCCAACTTCCGGGCCCATGGATTTTTTGATCGATTTGATCAAAACACGAACCGCAGGAGCAATCTGGTATTCCTCGTAGTAATCACGCAGGAAGTTCACAACCGCCCAGTGCTCGTCAGTCATGTCTACTTCTTCAGCAGCGGCGATCACGTCAGCCAGTTCTTTTGTCCAATCACCAAGGTTGGTGATGTAGCCTTCTTCGTCATGTTCTACGGAAGTGCCGTTTACATCATATGCAGCCATTGTTTTATTCCTTCTAAGTTGTTTTTGCCCCCGGTTGCCCGGGATGTTTTGGTTTATTAAAGCCAGTTTTGAACGCGATCATGCGTTACGGCGAGTTCTACAAAACCTTCGTAGTCCACCGAAGTCACGCCCTCGGCCATCCGGCCAGCGTCGATGCCGCGTGCGGCAAGGTCTGCGCCCAATACATATAAAGTCACATCTGTGCTTTTCGAGGCCAGTGCGTCACTTACTACCGTTCCTGTTGTTGCGCCATAAACGCCATCTTCGATCATCAGGATTGCATCGCCATCTTTGGCGTGTGCCAGACAGCTTAGCAAAGTCTGGTTCTGGAAAGGAGATTTGTTAACTGTGTGTAAAGTTCCCATGGTACCCTCCTAAAAGCTCAGAACGACGTCTTGATCGGCCATTACTTCGGCCATTTCCGCACGAGTTACCAAACGGATCGATGGCTTTTCAGCGTAATCGTCGTCTTCGTCCTCGTACTCGATATTTTGTAGGTCATCCAAAGTCAGGCCACGCTCTTCGAGAGATTCTTTCTCGACGTAAAGCTTGGTCACCTCGTAATCGCCCAGCGCACGATAAGTCGCCGAGAAATTTTTGAGACCGATTTCCTTTGTGTCCTGACCTTTTGTCAACTGGAACACACCGTCATCGAGAAACGCCAGTGAGACGTCCTGATCGAAAGCCGCGCCAATCAGCACAACCTCCAAGGCTTCCTGCGCGTAAATCGTGCCATAAGGCGCTTTACGATTCACGTAGAGGAATTTTTTAACTGTTTCGCTCATTTCAATTCCCCCTCAATCGCCAAATGTGACCGTGCGATCGGCCTGAATGCCCATCTCGATCAACTGGCCGAGGCCGGAAATCCGGAACCCCTCAGCGATGTTGTTGGCGTCTTTGCCTTGACGATCAGCTTCGTTTTTGTCCAACAGACCACGGCGCTGCGCAGCGGCGATGCAGATCACGAGATCCAGATCATGCTCTTTGGCCAGTGCGGTCCACTGTTCCTGAATCTGGCGATCATCCTGTGGCGGGATCGATAGGCGTGTACCTACGTTAACCCCGTCATGATAGAAGAACACCCGCGAAACCTCATGGCCTTTGGCCAATGCGGCTTTTACGAAGTTATAGGCCGAATCCGACGCTTCGTGCGTATACGGCCCTTCTGAAACTACGATTCCGAATTTCACGTCAATTCACTCCTTAGAAGTGTACGTGGGCCGAAGCGTTCATCGTTTTACGAGAACCGGTCCATGTATCGATGTGGTGTTTAGTAAACGCGAGGTCAGTCATTTCGAAGAAACGGCTCCAACCAATACGTTCGATCCACTCACCTACGCGCTCCCAATGCTTCGCATCGGCTTTGTAGGCATCCAGAATCTTGCGAACAACTTCGGTAACTTCCGGCCAATGTGGCGGGTTGTTTGGAAGGTTGGCCACAGCAAGTTTGTGGAATGTTGGTTTCGAACGAGCGTTCGAGTGCTTACCACCAACCCAGATAGCAATTTTCGTGCTTTCTGCGGAGTTGATCTGCATAGGTGGGCATGGAGGGTAACAAGCACCACAACATACACATTTCTTCTCGTCGATTTCCAGTGAGGGCTTGCCGTTAACCATGGCAGGGCGGATAGCCGCAACCGGGCAACGCGCAACAACTGCGGGACGCTCACATACGTTACCAACCAGATCGTGGTTGATTTTTGGTGGCTTGGTGTACTGCACGTTAACGGCAATATCGCCCTGACCACCACAGTTGATCTGACAGCAAGACGTCGTGATACGAACACGGTTTGGCATCAGCTCGGTTGTGAAATCTTTGTAAAGATCGTCCATCAGGCCTTTCACAACACCGGATGCATCAGTGCCCGGAATATCGCAGTGCAACCAGCCCTGCGTGTGCGAAATCATGGAAACGGAACCACCTGTGCCACCAACCGGGAAACCGGCTTCGGTCAACGCATCGATTAGCGGCTGAACTTTAGCCTCGTCGGACACCATGTATTCGATATTCGAACGGGTGGTGAAACGTACATGGCCGTCCGCGAATTCATCGCCGATGTCACATAGCTTGCGGATCGTATACACATCCATCTGGCGCTGTGTACCAGCGCGAACGGTGAAAAGATCGTCACCGGATTTGGACACGTGATGCAAAACGCCTGGGCGTTTGCGTTCATGCCAATCCCAGTTGCCATAGTTCTCGATGCTGGTTGGGTGCATATACTGGAACGGGTCCGGTACTCCAACCTCATCTGGCATGCGTGGCTTTTCGCTCATATCGTTCATTTTTATTCCTCCATTCCTGCCATCTTGCAGGAAAATAAAATTAGATTGGGGCGGATTGCCGACTTAATCGTCGGCAGCCACACTCATGCCAGCTTCAAGAGCTTTCTTTTCGAAGTACTCAGCGGCTTGTTCATCAAAATCATCCATACGAACGTAGCTGGACGTACGCGGGTGGTTAACCATGTTCGGATTGGCGTCGATGTCCATCTCTTCAAGGAAGGCCGGAACGCCGATACGGTCGATACATTCACCGATACGCTCGTGCTCTAGTGCGTTATCAGCGAAGAACTCCATAACTTCTTCAGCGAAGTCTTCAAGTTTCTCGAAATCTTCGTCTGTTTCCAGCTTCATGAATGGAACAATCATCGTACCCATCAGGTCGCCAACTTTAAGCGAACGCTTACCACCGATCATGATCGATGCGCCGCGATCATCACCCGGGCTAAGCGCCTTGGTCATAACGTTGATACAGTGCATGCAGCGTACGCAGGATTTGTTGTCGATTTCCAGCGTATCATCATCATGCAAAGAGATGGCACGCGTTGGACACATGGAAACAACCGTATCGATTGTGTACTTACGCCCTTTTTCCGCAATATGCTCTTTAACCATGTCTTGCTTGATCTTGATGTCATCGCGCCATGTACCGATTACGGCAAAGTCAGCACGGTGGATTGCGTTCACGCAGTCATTACCACAACCGGAGAATTTGAATTTGAACTTATACGGCATCGCGGGGCGGTGCATTTCGTCGAGAAGACGGTTGATGATACCGCGGTGCGCTTTAACACCGTCGAAACAGGACTGCTCGCAACGGGCATGGCCAACGCAGGACATCGCGGTACGAAGTGCTGGACCAGCACCACCAAGGTCGAAGCCGATCTCGTTCAGTGCGTCAAATGCGGGTTGCGCATTTTCAGAAGTACAGCCCTGGAACATGATGTCACCAGACTGACCGTGGAAAGCGATAAGGCCGGAACCATGCTCTTCCCAGATATCGCAAAGATCACGAAGGATGTCTGTTGTATAGTGGTTACCCGCTGGCGGCATAACACGCAGTGTGTGGAATTCTTTAGAAGCAGGATAGTCACCAGCAACCTCGGAGAAACGCGGGATAATACCGCCGCCATACCCGAAAACGGAGAGCGTGCCGCCCTTCCAAAAACCGAGACGCTCTTCATAGCTATGGTTCAACTGACCAAGAAGGTCGTTCATCATAGGGGCGTATTGCGCGTCTTTGGTATCACGCAGGCGTTTGATGCCTGTTACGAAGCTCGGCCATTCGCCGCCTTCAAGTTGATCCAGCATCGGTGTCTCGTGCTGCGGATTAACTTTATCCTCGTTAGCGTCTTTCATCTCGTATTCCTCCCTTTAAAGCCCTATCTGGTCCCAAACCAGCATGAGCAATTTCGCCCATAGGTCGTTAATTCCTTCGCAAAGCATAAATTATTTGCAATGCTTCACCTTACATTTATATATTATGATAATCGAATGTAAAGAAAAAGATGGTTATATACTAACAGAGTTCCGCCTAACATGCACTCAGGCCAATACCCTGTCAAACTCGACTATTTTACTCGGAAAAGGTGTGATGGAAAAACTTACTGGATTTGCTGCGGATTCTCCGTTCGATTTACACAATACCGCATCATATGCGGCGTGGCGTAAAGAAAAGCTTACCGCTGGAAAGCGCGCACTTACCGAGGGCTTTATAGAGATTTCCGACCCCATGAATATGCACGATTCGGAGGTTGAAGCGATTTTAACGCGCTGTCGTGAAACGAATATCGCCCTCTATTCGACCCCGCCAGAAACTGACGATTCGATATTGCGTGGTAATTTGCGAGCCATGGCCGAGAGACTGGGACTGGGTGAGCCAGAGGGGCACCGCTCAAAAGGTGAAGCGGCAATCGTTGCACTAACCGTTTCAAATCGCCCAAGCCAGCGTGGTTTCATTCCATATACGCGTAAGGCGATCAACTGGCATACTGATGGCTATTATAATGCCCCCGACAACACGATCCGTGGTTTCATTCTTCACTGCGTACAGGATGCGACGGCGGGTGGCGTTAACCAGATACTGGACAATGACATCGCCTATATTCGCCTGCGCGACGAGAATCCCGACTATATAACCGCCCTCATGCACCCAGAGGCGATGACCATACCTGAAACCCACGAGGAAGACGGAACTTTGCGCCCCGCCTCCGTCGGACCCGTGTTTCATGTGGAGGGTGACGATTTGATAATGCGTTATACCGCACGAACCCGCTCCATCGAGTGGCGTGATGATCCGACAACCCGCGAGGCCGTAGCTTTCTTGCAAAACCTGCTGGTTGAGGGCGATCCGCTGATGCTGGAAGCAAAACTGAAGCCAGGTCAGGGGGTATTCAACAACAACGCGCTACATAACCGCACCGCTTTTGACCCATCCGAGGTTGGAAACCATAGCCGCCGCATTATGTATCGCGTAAGGTTTAACAAAAGAATTGGGAGTACCTGAAATGGCAATGCTATCAGATCTAATTATCGGCCACCCTGAAGTAGACAGCTTCGCTGAACTGGAACGCCTTGTGGCACATGCAGGAGAATCCGGCGTAATGTTCATGGAATACGACATCAAACCTGATTACCGCGACACACCCAAGAAATGGGAATGGCGTCTAGAGGCCGTATTCACGCGGGGGACAAAATATGACTGAGAATGAAGACGCCGTTCTTATCAAGGAATTCAATCTACCTTTTCACCGCACTGCTACCTTCAAAGATGTTACGCTGTTTGGCGGTATGAAAGTGTTGCGAATGACATTTCGGGAACGTAAACGATTTACAATGATCGACCTCGACCCAAACACCGCAACCGAGCTTGCGGAATCTCTGCTCGCCTGGGCTGAAGAGAATAAATAGGACACGACCATGGATCACTTACCCATTTTTCTTGACGTTAAAGGCAAGAAAGTCATCGTCGACGGTGGCGGCACATTGGCCGCCCGCCGTGTCGAGCGTGCGCTGGATGCCGGGGCATTGGTCCATGTTTA
>JGI24025J20009_10001653_pt1 | contig 16697 bp, 17 predicted proteins | sample Cruoilmetagenom3_FD_20009 | JGI IMG/M metagenome (IMG submission 20009) | reverse complement strand
TGGGATTGTCGGGCCGAGCACTCACGGCGCTGAGTGCTCGGCCCGCAAGGACAAGACAGGAAGGGCTCGCAATGACAACGCAAGCAGACAATGTGTCACTAATCACCTGAACGAGTACACCTATTTGCAAAATGCCTTGTTTTGCTTTATACTATCCGCAGTAGTTTCAGTTTAGGTTGTTACAAGCTTCTTATAATCTCCTGAGATTCATACCAAGTATTGGATGGCCAAGACTCTAGCTAAGATTTAAAAGAGAGGAGGTCATCTAATGAGTTTTCAGGACAAGTCGATTCAGTGTTCCGATTGTGGAACGACCTTCATTTTTAGTGCTGGGGAACAAGAGTTTTTTGCGTCTAAAGGTTTGACCAACGAGCCCAGGCGTTGTCCTCAGTGCCGAAAATCCAAGAGACAACAGCGTCATGGCTCATCCGGTAGCTGGACTAGCTACGCCGACAGGGCAATGCTGGGTAGAGAATACCAATAAGCATATTGGTAATGGTCAATCCAAGGTATATGGATTTGTTCAAATGCCATCACAGTCCAAAGGTCAAGCCGCAATCGCTAACATCACGGGGAAAAAGCTGAAGAACCGGGTTGTCAATGTTGTCGCGGCCTTGCCCCTTTCAAATAAAGATGGGGCGGCAATTTCCCGTACTGGAAATAATAATCGGTCGAATAATAGAAGAGGAAAAGAAGATATCAAATGATTTGAGCCATCTGACCAATCATCCGGGCTTTTGACTCGCATTTCACCAAGGAGTTTAATGAATTTCGAAACCTTTAATTTTCATCCGAGCGTCATGGCCGGTGTACGTGCGCTCGGTTATTCCGTACCCACGCCAATTCAATTACAGGTTATCCCGCTGATAATGCAGGGGCGTGATGTCATTGGGCTTGCGCAGACCGGCACAGGCAAAACGGCCGCTTTCGTGCTGCCGATTTTAGAACGTCTGCGATCGGGTCCTCAAGGATGCGTCCGGGCTCTGATAATCTCACCAACACGCGAGCTGGCCGAGCAGACCTGCGAGGTTATCAACAATCTGGGGAGCAGAACAGGATTGCACAGTATTGCTGTCTACGGCGGGGTGAGCATGGAACGGCAAACCCGTGGACTGCGCAGCGGCGCTGAGATTGTCGCGGCCTGCCCGGGCCGTTTACTTGACCACCTCTGGAAAGGGACTATTAGTCTAGCGGATCTGGAAGTCCTCGTCATTGATGAGGCCGACCGCATGTTCGATATGGGCTTTCTGCCCGATGTACGTAGTATTCTAAGGTGCATCCTGCACAAACACCAGACATTGCTTTTCTCGGCTACCATGCCCGCCGATATCCGGCGCCTGGCGCGCGAAATCCTGCATGACCCGGTCACAGCGCAAATCGACCGTCAGCTACCAGCAAAAACAGTGTCACACGCTCTGTACCCGGTACAACAGCATCTCAAGACGAATTTGCTGAAGGAAATTCTAAATAGAACCAGGATGGAGTCTGTGCTTGTCTTTACCCGTACCAAACACAGAGCCGAACGCGTGGCGCAGCAATTGATAAGAGCCGGCTACCGGGTGACTTCTATACAGGGCGATCTTCCCCAGAACCGACGTCAAGCCGCGCTCGAAGCTTTCCGTAACGGTTCGATCAAGATTCTGGTGGCGACCGATATCGCCGCCCGCGGTATCGATGTCTTGAGTATTTCCCACGTCATTAATTACGATATGCCGGCAAGTACGGATGACTATATCCACCGAATCGGCCGTACCGGAAGGGTTAACAAAAACGGAGATGCGCTTACCTTTGTGACAAGTGCCGATGCTGACAAGATAATCGCCCTTGAGCGGCTTCTCAACGCGCCGCTGGAGCGTCTGACACTTCAAGGCTTTGATTACGCCAGGCCTGCGCCGGACAGAGAATCACCCACTTGGCGACAGCCACGACGGTATGGCGCAGAAAGCAAGAGACTGGTAAAACGTAGCCGGTGATACTCATTTGATATTCCATCGGAATGTGCAGGGTCCCCGGCCAAGTACTATCATGGCCCGGGGCATTTCCAAGGTCAGGAAAGCAGTCATCCCAAAAGCTTTGCTCTACTTAGCATCGTGGCGTCCGTGGAGGGATTCGAACCCACGGCCCGCTGCTCAGAAGGCAACCGCTAGCTACCTCTGCGGCTCGATAATCACTTTTAGAGAGTCCTGAACAAAACTCAAAAATCAAAGGTTAAGAATCAAAATGACAACTTAAAATGCAAAATTTGAACAAATCCAAATATCAAAATCCAAATGACAATTGAAATCCAAATGTCTAAATGCCGAAACTATTCCGGTTTGTCCCTTGAATCTTGGACTTGATTTGATATTTGAGCTTTGTAATTTGACATTATTTAGGATTTACCCAATGAGATTGCCACGTCGCCTGCGGCTCCTCGCAATGACAAACAGAATTGGCCTGTTCCGAGCATAAGCGAGGAAGCTCGCTGAGAGATTGCCACGTCGCCTGCGGCTCCTCCCAATAACAGGAAAGGAAGGGCTCGCAACGACAAAGAGAAGTGGGCAGNTTTTTCTTATTGTGACAACAAAGTTGCCAGCTTCTGGAGCACCTCTGAGATAGTCTCAGTGGACAAGGTGCATATTAATTCGGCACTTCGAGCGCCCCAATCTAAACTCTTGACCTGGTCAGATAGGATTGCCCCCGCTACTGGTAACCCCGCCGGAATAAGAACTTCGAATGGATAAGCCTTGATTTGACTGGTAATAGGACAAAAGATAGCCAGCCCCACCTTACCGTTATAGCTTTGCGGTGAGATTACTACGGCAGGACGACGTCCCGCTTCTTCGTGGCCCGCTTGCGGATTCAGGGTTATCCACACCACATCCCCACATCGAGGGATATAGGCGCGGGGATTTACCATGCTTCCTTCTCTACGGCGGGACCGGTATCAACCTCGTGATGCAAGTTTTCTTTTGTCACTCTTGCTAGAAGTTGTCTCAAGGTCAGCTTCGGTTCAGCTACAGGTCTGATAACGAGTTTCCCATCCGCCAGCGATATCTCAACAGGTGCTTCCTTCTGCAGCCCTACTTCAGCAGCGAAAGATTTGGGGATGCGCAAGGCAAGGCTATTGCCCCATTTCTGGACACGTGCTCTCATATCAAGCCTCCATTCACAGTATCTACATTGAAGATACACCCCAGGCAGGTATTTGTCAAGCCCATCAACAGCATTTAGTAATGTCATTCTGAGGAGTTCCGATACATCGGGGCTCCTTTCATAACTCCCCTTCCCCCTCTTATCTTAAGAGGGGAATTTTTGAACTCCTGTTCCTCCACTTATCTTAAGAGGGGGAATCTGTAGATAAACTTATCTGTCACGAGCGAGCCCAATGAATTGGGCAACTACATTTCTTAAACAGCCCCGCCAGGGGAGGGAGAATTGTAAGAGATTTTATGCTGCTACCTCTGCGGCTCGATAATCACTTTTAGAGAATCTTGAGCCCGGGCGAGATTGCCACGTCGCCTGCGGCTCCTCGCAATGACAAACAGAATTGGCCTGTTTCCGCCAGCCCCAGCCGACGGGTAATCATCTCCCGCACATGTACTTTGCCAGCCTAATATTAGCCTCAAAGTGTTATTGTATAACTAGTGAAGGAATTATCAATAGGTTGCCGTGTCCAAAACATGCTATAGAGTTAATGAGTCACAAAACAAGTGATTGTTACTCCGAGTGCACATTCTGGACGATTGTGCAGTGCAGAACTTGCTTCTCGCACAAACTGTGGGGCCGGCTTAGCCCTTTTAAGGCGGGGAGCTTAGCCAAGATTTATGATAAGGGGGATGGGTATATTTTCAATCAAGCCATATAAATCCTTCAGTTAATTTTTGAAACAAGCTCTTGTTATGACTTTTCATTCCCCGCCTTTTTGCCCCTCAAGCAGACCACTTTGGTGTCTTCCCCCAGTAGTTTTGATTCTTCAACCACGAAACCCGCTTCTCTCACCATCCCTACAAGTTCCTCCGGTCTGAGATTCCTACCATACGAACACGGCCTACCGTATCTTCTCAGGTATCGAATCCCCAGAGCCACCTTTTTGACAAAGCTCATCCCATATCCGGTACCATCCACAATTACAATCCTTCCGTTATCCTTCAGGACTCTATGGCCTTCCATTAGAACAGCGATTGGGTCCATGACGATATGCAGCAAGTTTGCCATCAGCAGGCCATCAAAAACATTATCTTTGAAGGAAGTGTTATAGCAATCTTCTATCCGGACTTCTACATTGGTGAACTGAGCTAAGTTCCGCTTAGCCTGCTCAATCATTTCTGGAGCCAAATCTGTTGCCGTCAACTGCTTCACCCTTCCTATTATCATCTCGGAGTAGAATCCAGTTCCACAGCCCAATTCTAGGACAACATCTCCCTCGTTGAACTGCTCTACAAGCCACCCCCTTATCACTTGGTTAAACTTTACCCCGGTGACATAAAGATTGTCCTGGTCAAAGGTGCTGGCAAGTCTGTCCCAGTATCTGTATTCCTTTTCGCTTCCTGGCATTTTTACCTCTCTTCTATGTCGTTTCCCCTGTTTTTACAGTTCCCCTGCATTCCCTAATCGCTTCCGGCCTTTTACTAACACAAATTGCGGATGCAAAGAGTATAAAATCCACATAGATGCATATAACCGGGGCGAATTTGTACCTGTCAGTTTCGGAAATACTCTAATCACTCCGCGAGCAGGATTCGAACACCCTGTTAGTTGTGTATTTTACACCCACGATTCGTCTCTAGTATAGACGAACAGGGAAAGGGCTACAAGGTTGTACAACCCGCTATCTTGTTGGATGACTTTCTACTATGTTATTGCCTTCAAATAAATATGGGGGTTTGTCTTCATGCAGGAATAATCTAACCATAATGCTCAGCATTGATCCAATAAATTCTAGTAGTACCACTAAACATCTGGGGTATGTTTGACTTCCTCTGGTATAATTATTTCTCCGAATAAGGACAGGTATTGAAAGACTATCTGCTTAACTTTGCTATTTAGGTTGAAGAAAGCTTGGAATTAAGAAGATGAATAGAGCCAAACAAAAGACTTATCCTGGAGGTAAAACATGAAGAGAGTAATATTACTGATACTGTTACTCCTTGCTGTTATTCTATTGGTGCATTATTCTGCACCAGCTACTCCGGTATTAGCCCCAGAATTGCAGCAGAAACTTGACCTTCTGGTGGAGCAACTTGAACAACAGCGCCAGACGCACCATATACCGGGTATGGCCATCGCGGTGGTCAAGGATGACGAAGTGATCCTCACTTATGGCTTCGGGATTGCCAGTGTCGAGAAGGAAACGCCAGTGACACCCGAGACCATCTTCGCTATCGGTTCGTCTACCAAAGCGTTCACGTCTACCCTTGTCGGCATGCTTGTCGATGAAGGCAAAATGGACTGGGACGACCCGGTAACCGAATACCTACCGTACTTTCAGATGAATGTTGAAAGTGATAATGAAAGCGACGAACCTACACTGCGGGATGTACTTTCCCACCGTACCGGCTTTACACGCATGGGCCTGCTCTTTGCCAGCGGCGAGATCCCTCGCGAAGAAGTGCTGCTTGATGCGACCAAGGCCGAATCATACGTGTCCTTCAGAGAGAAATTCTATTACAGCAATGTGATGTATATGTCCGCGGGCGTAGCGGCTGGTAAAGTAGATGGGACGGACTGGGATACACTGGTTACAGAACGTATATTTGAGCCACTGGGTATGAACAGTACGACAACATCCGTAACCCAGGCTGAAAACGATTCTCGACTGGCATCAGGCTACCTGTGGGATGAGGATTTACAGGCCTACGAATATAAACCCATGCGTAATGTGGATAACATCGGCCCGTCCGGGGCCATCAATTCCAATGTGATTGACATGGCACAATGGCTGCGTCTACAGCTTAACCGTGGTGAATACGAAGGCCGTCGCCTCATCAGCGAGGAAAACCTCAGTGAAACGTGGACAACTCAGATTGATATTACCGAGAACGTGGGCTACGGAATGGGTTGGATGATACGAGAATGGGAAGGTCAGCCGGTCATTGAACACGGTGGTAATGTACACGGCTTCTCGGCACAGGTAGTCATGCTGCCTGAGTCCAACCTTGGCTTTGTACTACTCACCAACGCCTCTGCAAGCCTTCTGCCACCCCAGGCCATCAATATGGTCTGGAACACTCTACTTGGAGAGAAACCAGCAGATGACGGCGTCATTGAAGATTACGAACCATATATCGGTAAGTATATCGCCAACTTCGGCCAGTTTAAGGACGAGATATTCAGGGTGCTGGTGCAGAACGACCGACTTGCTGTCGATGTGCCGGGTCAACAGGTTTTCGAGCTAAAAGAACCTGACGAAGAAGGTAAATGGTACTTTGTGATCAGCAATGAAATCGCTGTGTCTTTTGAAAGCGACGAAAACGATAATGTCATCGGTATGAAGATGTACCAGGCAGGTATGACCTTCGATTTACACAGAGAAGGTGTCGAGATTGCACCGGAGATTCCTCTGGACGAATTACAGAAGTATCTCGGCAGCTATCGTTCCGAGGAACTGGAAGTGACTGTAGAGGTCCTGATACAGAACAACAGACTTGCCATTGATGTGCCTGGGCAGATGGTATATGAGCTGTATCCTCCCGATGAGAATGACAAGTGGGTCTTTCGTGTCACACCTGATATAAGCGTGAGTTTCAACGAAACACCTGCTGGGCAGGTAGATTCGTTGACCATGTACGAGGATGGTGAGGAGTTTATCCTACCCCAGATTGAAAGTAAGAGACTGCCGACAGTTACCGAAATCATGGCTCTGCGTGATGCCGAAGGCAACGAGGCCGCCCTGGAAGCTATGGGCAACTATAGGATTGACAGCACTACTTACAGCGTTCAGTCGGGGGTTAGGGGTACAGTCTCTATCTATGTCGCCGGTTCTGACAAATATCGTGTCGATACTGACTACGGTAAGTACGGCTACAGCCATATGGTGGTAAACGGTGACCGTGCCTGGGTTGAATCAAGCTTCGGGCCGTTTAAGGAACTACGCGGCCAGTTGCTGGAGCAGGTAAAGAGAGGACATCCTTATGTTATGACCAGTGATTGGCGTGACTACTTTGACTCAATAAAAGTGGTTCGAGTTGATATTCTTGATGATAAAGAAGTCTATGTTGTGGAACTGGAAATCGGTGACCTGCCGGTGATGACTGTATTTGTTGATGCCGTAACGGGTGACGTGCTCCTTTCTGAAATAATCTCAATCCAGGAGGGAGGTATCGGTATCCCGGTAACTATCCGGTCCGAAGACTTCCGTGAGGTGCATGGCATTCGTGTTCCTTCCCGCTCAATCGCAAGCAATGAGGAAACAGGCCGGACTATTGTTGAGGACGAAACAATCGAGACCAACATACAGCTAGACGACGACTTCTTTATACTAACACCCCCTGAAGAATGATATGCTGTTTAGTTAGTCGTTAATAAGAAGAGAAGCACCTCCTAGTGTATGAAACCACTCCAGAGAGCAGCAAAGAAGGAAAGATGAGACGTGGAAGACTTGCCAAAGGGATTGGCATCATCTAACGCAGGCAAAATAGCGGAGAAGCTGGGGTCGATTTCTGCAGGTAAGGTATTGGATGTCGCCACAGCACGAGGAGGGTTCATTGATACTCTCATCAAGACTCTGAAGGCGTACGATTCTTTTGTCGGAATAGACTATTGTCCTTCAGACGAATCAAAAAAAGATATGGAATCTGCCAAAAAACGGTTTGAAGGAAAGGCCGTGCAGTTTCTTCAGATGAATGCTGAGAATCTACGGTTCGAAGACGAGTCTTTCGACACCGTTTGCATATCCCATTCCCTGCATCATCTTGCAAGTATAGATAAGGTTATGACCGAGATGAAGCGCGTACTTAAGAAGGGTGGCAATTTCATACTTCAGGAGATGTACTGCGATGGAGAGCAAACAGAGGCACAGAAGGCAGATGAACTTGCGCATGAGTGGTCGGCACGAATCGACTCCTTGCTTGGCATCACTCATAATAAGACACTAACAACACAGGAAATCAGCGACATTGCCAACGGTTTGCAGTTGAGCGAGATCGAGATTTTCGATTCTACGCATCCCGTCGATTGCCTGTTCTGCGAGAGAAAACATCAGTGCGAAGATCCAAGGAACCAGGCAACATTTCACGAAGTCATAAAGGACATTGACGATGGAATCAAGAGAATTGAGAACCACCCAGATCTACAAACTCGAATGCATCTGATGGAAGAAGGAGAGAAGGTCAAGGAAGCAATAGCAAAATCTGGCGCGTCACCTTCCTCATATTTGTTTATTATTGGAAAAAATGACCTGTTTTGATTGGTTGAGGTGAAGCTTTCTCCCAGAGCATTACGCCAGATTGTTACCTGATATTTTCGCTTACTTGGAAAAGCAGCCGCTATCTACCTCTGCGGCTCAATAATCACTTTTAGAGAATCTTGAGCCCGGGCGACAAGCTGGAATCCGAGGCCTGTTTCCGCCAGACCCAGCCGATGGGTAATCATCTCCCGTACACGTACTTTGCCTGCCTGTATCAGTTCCAGCGCTGCGGCATAATCGGCAGGGCTGCCACCATAGGAACTGGTGAGCGTTATCTCGTTACGCCAGAACAGATCGTTCACTGATATGGGAACACTAACGCCCGGCTCTGTGGGGGCAAAGAAGAGAACAGTGCCTCCCCGCTCCACCGACTGCAATGCCTGGCTTATAGCCGATGCCGCCCCGCTGCATATCATAACAAGGTCGGCGAGACGACCATCGGCTGCCCGACGTAGATAGGCTGGGGTATATTCCTCAGCCTGAACGGCAACATCGGCTCCAAATTTTCGCGCTGCCTCCAGGCGATAATCAACGATGTCCGTTGCCATAATGTAGCTGGCACCTGAAGTCCGGGCTAGTTGTATATGGAGCAACCCGGCAACACCGCTGCCGATAACGAACACACTTTGCCCCGGCTGTAGATGGGCTAATCTTTGCCCTCGCAGGACACAAGCCAGCGGCTCAACAAAGGTCGCCTCCTCAAAAGATACCTCGTCAGGTAAGGGGAATATGCCCTGTTCGACATTGATGCGTGGCAGCCGTATATATTCAGCAAAGCCACCAGGGTCGAAGTTCGTCTGGCGCAAAGTATCGCAAACGGTGTGATGTCCACTAAGACAATAATGGCAAGTGTTACAGGGGACATGATGAGCAGCACAAATTCGGTCACCCACTTTGTATTTTTCCACCCCCTCGCCGACAGCAGCAACCACGCCGGCAACTTCATGACCCAGGACTAAAGGTGCTTTGTGCAGGCGATACCATTCCAGCAAATCGGTGCCACAGATGCCGCTAGCCTCTACCTGCATCAGTACTTCGCCGGGGCCAATCTGCGGCACAGGCATCTCCTCCAGCCGCACATCTTGATTACTGTAATACATAGCTACACGCATGGCAGTTTCCTTTTTTTTGTCATTCTGAACCTTTTCCATGTTGTCATTCTGAGCTGCGGGCGAAGAATCTCACCCTCACCTTGCTCCTCTCCCATCGAGGGAGAGGAGAGAAAGTTGTTTGCTGATTTGCTTTGTCATTGCGAGCGAAGCGTGGCAATCCTCTGCCCTCCATCGAGATTGCTTCGGCTGACTTTGTCAGCCTCGCAAAGACAGGAGGGAAGATTGCCTCGGCTGGTCGAAGTCGGCCCCATAAAGACAGGAGGGGTATCATAGCGAGCCCCTCTTTTTTTAAATTTGTCATAGCGTGCCTGTGCTTTACGGAGGCGAAGCCCCTGTCAGGCGATACGTCGGCACCCCATGTACCGAAGCTGCGAATAACTTATCCGCTATGCTATTTGTTCGCCAATAGCTCATGTTTGGGGTTTAGGCCAGCGCCATGCGAACCAGGCGATTAGTCCTGTAACCACAACTGTTGAACCAATAAGCAGTATCAGGTAAGGAGATGGCTCTGCCAGATGCTCGGTTAAATGAACGATGTTAAGAATTGTAAAGACTATGCCCACAACGAAGTTTGCCCAGCGATTTGCCGAGTCCTTCAAGGTCAGGGATAGGACAGCCATCACCAGTGGTACCCACCAGAATAGAGCCATAAACAGAAGCATCCCTGCGCTTAACTGCATCCCCTCTACTTCTGCTACGGCGCCTGGCTCCATAAAGGACAACACAGCGTGGGCTGACATAGCCACCGCCATGAAAATCCACAGCACCGCAATTCTTGTCTTCCATCTCAAGATTTCCATAATTTATTCACCTCCTTTTGCTTTTTTGCCCCCGTTTCGCCTACTGGTTTTAGCCGGCCGAAGGGCAAGAGGGCGACCACATGGCATCATGATTGACCGCCTTAGCTGCTCCTATTACATTGGCATTGGCATCAACAATTCGTTCTCGTGACTCACGATGCATGCGTCTGACTTCGCCACGAGCTGCTGCCTCTCTGGGTCTGTAAACATCTTTTCCAAAAAGGCTTCCATTGCCGCCAGGCTATCAAACTCGGTGTCGTAAACGGTGGTATGCAGAGAGTCGCCACTGATGCGGCCGTAGCGCCTCTAGGGGGGGATCCCCGCGCGACTTGCGATAGCTTCGCCCTTTTTGTCAATTTCCATATACTCTGCCATCTTCCCAGGAACGATTCTTATAGTGTTTCGCATTATTACCTTCATTTTATTCTTCCTCCTCAGATTTCGGGCACTTGAAATAAGACCAGCCTCTCCACTACCCGCAGGCAAAGGGGCTACTTCGTTTTCCCATAGGCATCACCTCCCACTATAGAATCGCCCAGGCGCCCCCTCTCACTATTACAGGCAGAATAGGAGGCAAGCGAATGTCAGTTAACAGACGAACAAATAAACTCGGAGTTGCCCAACGTCTATGTTATTATTGTTCCCCGCTCTTTACGCTATCATATAACTCCTGGGCCTGCTCAGGAGTAGCGTTCTCATGGATAATGGCGCGTAGGGCTCTGATCATGGCCACGGGGTGCTCATTTTGCCAGATGTTTCTCCCCAGATTCACACCTATGGCACCTTTCTGGATGCCGTTATAAACAAATTGAAGTACTTCGTATCCCGTAGGGACTTTGGGCCCACCGGCAATGACTATTGGAACGGGGCAGCCCTTTGTAACCCTCTCGAATCTTTCACAGTAATAGGTCTTTACCACTCGAGCGCCCAGCTCAGCAGCAATACGGCTGGACAGAGAAAGATAGCGAGCGTCACGTTTCTTCAGTTCCCTGCCCACAGCAGTAACCGCCATTACCGGGATGCCACACCTTTCTCCTTCATCAACAAGCCTGGCCAGATTTAGCAAGGAATCGTGCTCATAATCAGTCCCGACGAAGATTGAGATGCCCACGGCACACGCATTGAGTCGGATAGCTTCCTCCATAGAGGCGGCTATCCCTTCGTGAGCCAGGTCCTTTCCCAATATGCTGGTGCCGCCGGATACTCTGAGGATAATTGGTTTCGCCCTGCCAGGGTCTACCGACGACCTTAAAACCCCCCTGGTAATGAAAATCGCATCAGTGTAAGGGAGAAGGGGTTCGAGAGTTTTACTCGGGTCCTCGAGTTTTTTGATAGGACCCTGAAAATACCCGTGGTCCACGGGTATAAACAAACAACGACCATCCGCTTGAATTAATTGTGCCAGACGGTTTTGCATACCCCAATCCATGAGAACAAACCTCCTCTCTATGAGATTCTGAAACCATTATACCACAGGAACGCAGCAAATCGTTTCCCCGGACGACACACAAAGTTGCATATTCTTCCGAGGATAGGCTATACTTAATCAGAGAGCTTTCTGGTGACTTTAGCGGAATGGAACCACCCGTTCCCATCCCGAACACGGAAGTGAAACGCTCCAGCGCAGACGATACTTGAGGGGAAACTCTCCGGGAAAATATGTCGTTGCCAGGAAGCTCTCATTCTTGCTGCTGAAGTCGATCTTTCTACCATTAGATGTCATTGCCCCCAGGACATTGAGTGTAGTACTATTTATAAAAGAGGGAGGTGAAGAAATGAATGCAGTACAAACCCTCAAGCTCACTAAGAAGTTTGATAGCCTGGTAGCGGTAAACGGCGTTGACCTGGAGATAAAGAAAGGCGAGCTTTTCTCCCTCCTCGGCCCTAACGGGGCAGGGAAGACTACCACCATCAGGATGCTATGTTGCCTCTTAAAGCCAACCAAGGGGACAGCTTCCGTATTGGGCTACGATATTGCTAAGGAGCCATTTGAGGTTAAAAAGCTCATTGGGGTATCGCCACAAGATACCATTCTCTCTGAGCGCCTTAACTGCTGGGAAAACCTGGCTCTGATTGGCAAGGTCCATGGCCTGAGCTCTAACGAAGTAAAAGAGCGTTCGAAGGAACTACTCGAGACGATGGGGCTTATGGAAAGGGCTAAAGATCAAGTGCGGAAGTTTTCCGGAGGGATGAAAAGGAGGCTCAGCATCGCTATGGCTCTTGTTTCTGACCCCCAGGTATTATTTCTGGATGAACCTACCTTAGGCCTTGACCCCCAGGCAAGAAGAACCATCTGGGAATATATAGCTGAGCTTAAAGGAAAGAAGACTATTCTTCTCACTACCCATTATATGGAGGAGGCGGATTTCCTCTCCGAGCGAATAGGGATTATTGACGAAGGAAGGGTTGTAGCTTTGGGTACATCTCAGGAGCTAAAGACAAATCTCCTTGAGATGCGGAGCATGGTCGTCTCAACAGAAAACCTCACGGCTGAGGTCATGGAGAATTTGCAAAGCAAATACTCCAGGCTGGAGAAGGACAAGGGGAGGCTTAAGATTTATCACAAGGACTTAGACTTCAAAGAGATCGTGGACTATCTCCATTCTCGAGGAGTTACCGTTTATTCTGCTGCCTTAGAGCAGCCAACACTGGAGGACGTCTTTATCCAGATAACGGGAAAGAAGCTTAGAGACTAGGAGGGAGGTGAAGGAAATGAATTTCTGGGAAATTGGCAAAAGGAATCTGAAGGAGATTTATAGAAACCCTATACTTCTAGGCTTTCTCCTGGGAATGCCCGTTGCCTTTATGCTGGTATTCTGCGCCGCCGCTGGCGGGGGACAGGCCAGCCCTATCTCGCTGAGCGTAGTGGACGAAGACCACTCCCAAACCTCCTCTGCCTTTATACAAAACCTTGGGAGCATAGAGGCTATCGAGTTGAATGAGACGATATACAGTGAGAAATCTCAGGCCCAAGAGGACCTGGAGGACGGCAGAATATCATTCTATTTATTCATTCCGTCGGGATTTGAGGAGGCAAAGCAAGCCCAACAAACTGTCAACCTGGATTTGGCTTATAAAGCAGCAGATCCGATGATAGGTCTACAAGTAAAACCTATAATAGAGGCTGTTGGCTCTGAATTCCTAGGAGTGGCTCCCCCTTTAACTGTTGAGCTAAAAGGAACGGAAAGCAAGATAAAGAATGAGGTTGTCAATTTCTATGCTCCCGGGATAGCCGTCTTCGGGCTCATGATTTTAATTTCCACAGCGGCGGAGATAATTGCCGGTGATAGGGAGAAGGGCTTTCTGGCTCGAATGTTTACTACCCCGGCAAGACCCTCGGATTTCATTCTGGGTTATTCCTTGCCCTTTATCCCGGTGCTCATCGTCTCCACGCTGATTTATCTTGGCGTGGGGATGGCGCTGGGTTTGACCGTTGTCGGCAATCTGGGGCATGTCTTTCTTATTTTCTTTCTTATGGGGCTTTGCTCTATCGGGATAGGCATGATAGTGGGGAGCTTGATCAAAAGCGAGTCTCAAGCGGGTGTTTCCTGGATCTTCATCGTTCCCATGGCCATGATCTCCGGGGCCTGGTTCACAGTGGAGAATATGCCTTCGGCTGTTAAAAGCGTCGCTGGAGCCCTTCCCTTCATCCATGCCATAGACGCCTCTCGGGCTGTTCTCAACGGCTCCTCTTTCTCAGCTATCACACTCGATATTTACTGGCTTGTTGGCTGGGCAGTCGTCCTATTTGCTGCTGGGATTGTATTATTCAGAAGGACGATGGTGAGTTAGAACTTACTATGGTAGAACCTATATCCCATTATCTCTCTAATTGCGCCAGGTCGAACTTCATGCCATCCCTGGCGGCGATAACCGAGACTCCGGTCTCCTCAGTCATTTTCTTGGCTAACTCCCAGGGTTTAGCTCGCCACATGGTCATGCCAAAATGAGTAAGTATAGCTATCCTGGGCCTTAGTTCCTCAATTATGCTCCTGGCCTCAGGAAGAGCTAGATGGTCAATGGGAGCTCCGGGGTTCAATCGGACTACATTGATAATCAGTAGATCGCCTGCATAGTGACCAGCCAACTCTTCAAAATATCTGGTGTCAGTAATCCAGGAGAAAGTATGCTGCGGCGTTTGGAAGATAAAGCCATATGTTTCCACAGGATGTTTGTGCCTGATGGGGGTCTTAAAAGAAACGTCGTTAATTACATAGGACGCTCCTTCAGTTAAGACCTGAATACTCTGGGGATAAGACTGCAAATAAGACAAGATAACGGGGTCTTGATTCAGGGCATCGGCGGGAGTAAAGACCATGCCGCGCTTCTTTGTACCTCCGTCAGTCATAGCTTCAATCATGATATTAATATCCCCACTGTGGTCTAAATGTCTATGAGATAGAATAATAGCCGCCAGCTTAGTGGGATCGAGTTTTCTCTTCGCAGCCTGGACCAGGGAGCCAGGGCCGGGGTCAAAGAGTATTTGAGTGTCGCCCAGGTTAAGCCAGGCGCCCCCTGAAGCGAGAAATTGGCGAGCCACTACAAACCTGGCACCGGCGGTACCCAGAAAGGTGATTGTGTCGCTTAATTCAGCCATCACTGAATTATAGCAAGGGAAGCTGCTAAAATGATAAAGTAGAGTTATGGAGAAACCTATGAGCTACAGCACAAACGGCAATCGTTTTGCCATTCAAACATTTAGCCTTTCTAGGAAATTTGGAGATTTGGTAGCAGTGAATAGCATAGATTTATCTATTAAGGAAGGAGAGCTATTCTCATTACTAGGACCAAATGGCGCTGGCAAAACAACTGCTATCAAGATGCTGTGCTGTCTGCTCAGACCGAGCAGCGGTACAGCCACGATTATGGGTCATGATATACAGAAGGATGCCATAGCAGTCAAAAAAATGATAGACATCTCGCCACAGGAGACAGCAATCGCTGAGCATCTTAACGCCTGGGAGAACCTGAGCTTGATGGGTGGGATACACGGATTTGCGAAAAAAGAGGTGAAAAAGAGGTCAGCGGAACTGCTGGAGATGGTAGGCCTAGCTAAGAGGGCCAAAGAGCAAGTAAGGAAATTCTCAGGTGGGATGAAAAGGAGGCTCAGCATAGCTATGGCTCTTGTTTCTGACCCTCAGGTGCTATTTCTGGATGAACCCACCCTTGGATTGGACCCCCAGTCGAGGAGAGGTATATGGGAACATATAGCAGAGCTTAAAGGTAAAAAGACGATACTGCTTACAACACATTACCTGGAAGAGGCTGATGCTCTGGCAGATAGAATAGCGATAATAGACGAGGGCAAGATAGCAGCCCTGGGAACCCCGCAGGAGTTAAAAGACAGCATCTCCAATATGCAAGTTATGGTAGTCAAGGCAAAGAACCTGCCCCCGGATGTCATTGAGGGCCTAAAGGAGATATATCCAGAAGTAAAAACAGCAGAGGACGGAATTGAGATCAGAGCTAAAGAATTGAGTTTCTACGAGATAGTAGATTATTTGCGCCCCAGGGGAGTTGCTATCCAGTCCACGTCTCTAAAACAACCCACTTTGGATGATGTATTTCTGCATCTTACGGGAAAAGAGTTAAGAGAATGAGATTCGCGGAATTGGCCATAAGAAACTTCAAGGAGATGCTGCGGGACCCTATATCCACGGGCCTTGAACTGGGGATTCCCGCAGGTTTTCTGGTTATATTCTGGGCTCTTGGTCGGAGTCTGGGAGGCGAAAGCTTTCTCACCACTACAATGTTAGTACCTGGAATAGCAGTCTTTGGTTTTGCTTTTTTATTAATGTTTTCAGCCATGATGCTCTCCCGGGACAGGGAAAGCGCACTTTTGTCAAGGCTCCTCACTGCCCCACTCAAGCCACGTGATTTTGTCCTGTCTTACTCCTTGCCCTACATCCCACTGGTTNTCCTTCAAATAGCACTGTGCTTTGGCATAGGGGCTTTGCTTGGACTTGAGATGCTCGGGAATGCAGGACTCGCTTTTCTTGTCCTTCTCGTCATGGGGATATGCTGTGTGGAACTGGGAATGATTCTGGGACTGCTTTTTACCGTGAATCAGGTGTCGGGTGTTGGCTCAGTGATAATAACCCTCGTAGCCTTACTCGGAGGAATCTGGATAGACATAGAAGCGATAGGAGGCGTGTTTTATGGCATAGGGAATGCTCTTCCCTTTAGCCATGCTATTGATGCGGCGAGAGATGCCATGATAGGGGCTGGCTTCAGTAGCATTGCCACAGATTTCTACTGGGTTCTTGGCTATACCTTAGCGTTCTTTGTTTTGGGTATCTTCCTGTTCAGACGGAGGATGGTGGAATGAATAAAATTGAAACGCACTTAGCAGATAAGAGAGAATAATGGTAGAACTGGAAGGAGAAATCGCCCGGCTGA
>JGI24025J20009_10001652_pt1 | contig 16699 bp, 10 predicted proteins | sample Cruoilmetagenom3_FD_20009 | JGI IMG/M metagenome (IMG submission 20009) | reverse complement strand
ATGGAATTGACTACCCGATTCTAACCACTGAGCGGTCTGGGTCCGAAGTTTATACCATAGATTGTCAATAGAGCCCTTTGGGCATTTTGATACCCGAGCTCGCTGTCGTTGGGTTCTTCATGCGTCAGGGTGTGGTGCATGGTGGTTTCGTCCGGCAGTAGCAGGTTGGAAGCTGTATCGGAGAACAAGACATTGAACTCGCGCGTCTGTTCGGCACCGAAGAGGGCGTTTTCGAGAACCTTGAGGTGACCGAAGACCTTGGTTGGGCGTTTGAAGCGGGCGTGGACCTGCTGGTGAACGACCAGGCCTGCGTGTTTTTCGATGCCAAGAAGACGATCCTGCAGCCTACCGCCACAGGCACCTTCCAGGGTCTGGGCGTGGTCGGCGATGCTCGGCTTGATCCGTGGGTCATCACAACCGGTGTTGCGCTCTCGTGCTAACAGCCGGGAGGCCCAGCGCCGCCAAAATTGAGATACGAGAAACGGGCGGCGCGAGAGCGGCCGCCCGTTTCTTATTCCTGCAAGAAATGTTCTGGTTAGTCTGCCGCCGCCAGCGCAGCGAAGACCGCGTCAGCGTGGGCTCTCCGGCAAATCAGCAGGTCCGGCATATAGGTGTCGCGCTGGTTATAGACGAGCGGTGAGCCATCGATCCGGCTGATGTGCAGGCCGTGGGCGGCAGCGACAGCAGCAGGGGCGCAGCTATCCCATTCGAACTGACCGCCCGAATGTAGATAGATGTCTGCTTCCCCGCGCAGTATCGCCATTGCTTTCGCACCCGCGCTGCCCATCGGCACCAGAGTTGCGCCAATCGCTTCGGCAACTTTCACTGCTTCGGCTGCAGGCCGGGTGCGGCTGACAACCATGCGCAGTTTTTCTGGAGCAGCGGGGACATCGATAAGCCTGTCCGTACGCAGGACCTGATCGAGGCCCGGTAGCGCAACCGCGCCCACTTCCGGTTTGCCGTTAACTGCCAGTGCGACATGCACTGCCCAATCGGAGCGCTCCTCGCCATATTCGCGGGTGCCATCGACCGGATCGATAATCCATACGCGGTCCTTCTCGAGCCGCTCTTCGGTGTCCTTGCTTTCTTCGGATAGCAGGCCGTCTTCGGGGCGTTGCTGGCGCAATGCATGGACGAGGAATTCATTGGCGATCTGATCGCCTGCCTTGCCCAGGGATTTGCCTTCGAACATGCCCGAGTTGCGCACTTCGATCAGGATGCGGCCAGCGCATTCGGCGAGATGGGCGGCAAGTTGGGCGTCAGTTCTGGGAGACGTCATAGGAGTGTTTCTCACTTCAGGGGCAGGATCTGGTCGATGATGTAATTTGCCGCCTCTTCCGGCGACATCTCGACCGTGTTGACGGTGATTTCTGGCTTCTCGGGTGCCTCATAGGGGCTATCGATCCCTGTGAAGTTCTTCAAGTCGCCCGCACGCGCCTTTTTATACAGGCCTTTCACATCGCGTTCTTCGGCGACTTCCAGCGGCGTGTCCACGAAGATTTCGACGAATTCGTGGCCTTCAAGCATATCGCGCACCATCCGCCTTTCGGCACGGAAGGGCGAGATGAATGCAGTCAGCACGATCAGGCCGGCATCGGTCATCAACCGGGCGACTTCGCCTATGCGGCGAATGTTCTCGATCCGGTCAGCCTCGGTAAAACCAAGGTCCTTGTTCAGCCCGTGCCGGACATTGTCACCATCGAGCAGGAAGGTGTGGCGGTTCATCAGTGCCAGCTTCTTCTCCACCTCATTGGCGATTGTCGACTTGCCCGAACCTGACAGGCCAGTGAACCACAGCACGCGCGGCGTCTGGTTCTTCATGCTGGCGTGATGGGTGCGGGTGATGTCGCTCGCCTGCCAATGCACGTTCTGGCTGCGGCGCAGGCTGAAGTTGAGCATTCCGGCAGCGACGGTTGCATTGGTGATCTTGTCGACCAGGATGAACCCGCCCAGCGTGCGGTTTTCGACATAGGATTCAAACACCAGCGGCTTGTCCGAATAGACCTCGGCGACGCCAATATCGTTGAGCGAGAGGGTCTTGGCCGCCAGCTCGTCCATCGTGTTGACATCGACGCGGTGCTTGGGCTGCTGCACGGTGGCAGAGACAGTCTGCGTTCCCAGCTTGAGCCAATAGGCGCGCCCGACATGCAGGTCTTCGTCATTGAGCCAGACAAGTGTCGCTTCGAACTGGTCAGCGGTTTCGGGTGGATTGTCCGCCACACACAGCACATCGCCGCGCGAACAATCGATCTCGTCTTCCAGCGTGATGGTCACTGACTGTCCGGCAATCGCTTCGTCCAGATCGCCATCATAAGTGACGATACTCTTGACCGTGCTGGTCTTGCCCGAAGGTAGAGCGCGCACAGCATCACCCGGCTTTACTGAGCCTGTGGCGATCAGGCCGGAAAAGCCGCGGAAGTCGAGATTGGGGCGGTTGACCCATTGCACCGGCATACGGAACGGCTTGTCCGCTGCAACTTGCGACAGGACTTCAACGCTTTCGAGATGCTCGACCAGGCTCGGTCCTTGATACCACGGTGTGCTCTCGCTCGGCGCGGTGGTAATATTGTCGCCTCTGAAACCGCTGATCGGCAGGGCAGTGAAGCTCTCGATCCCGATCTCCTCGGCGAATTCGGTGTATTCGGCAACGATAGCATCGAAAGTGGCCTGATCGTAGTCGACCAGATCCAACTTGTTCACCGCCAGAACGATGTTCTTGATGCCTATCAGGTGGCACAGATAGGAATGCCGCCGCGTCTGCACGAGTACGCCTTTGCGCGCATCGACCAGGATCACGGCAAGGTCGGCGGTTGAAGCGCCGGTCACCATATTGCGCGTATATTGCTCATGCCCCGGACAATCGGCGACGATGAATTTGCGCTTTTCGGTATTGAAGAAGCGATAGGCGACATCGATCGTGATGCCCTGCTCGCGTTCGGCGGCGAGACCGTCGACCAGCAATGCGAAGTCGATTTCCTGCCCTTGGGTGCCGACCTTCTTGCTGTCGGCGCTGAGCGCATCGAGCTGGTCTTCGAAGATCATCTTGCTGTCATAAAGCAATCGCCCAATCAAAGTGCTCTTGCCGTCATCCACGCTGCCGCAGGTGATGAAGCGAAGCATCGTCTTGTGCTGGTGCGTTTCCAGATAGCTATCGATATCCTCGGCGATGAGAGCGTCGGTCTGGTAGACGGAATCCTGAGCCATCAGAAATAGCCCTCCTGCTTTTTCTTCTCCATGCCGGCACCGCCAGCGTCCTTGTCGATTACGCGACCTTGACGTTCGCTGGTCGTGGTGAGCAGCGTTTCCTGGATCACGTCGGACAAATTCGCTGCTTCGCTCTCGACAGCCCCCGTCAGCGGGAAGCATCCCAGCGTCCGGAAGCGGACTGAGCGCTCGGTGATTTCGGGCATTGTGCCCAGCACTTTTTCGAGCCGTTCAGGATCGTCGGCCATGAACAATCCGCCTTCCCATTCATAGGTCGGACGTTTCGCAGCGAAATAAAGCGGGACGATCTCGATGTTTTCAAGCTGGATATATTGCCACACATCAAGCTCAGTCCAGTTGGAGATCGGGAAGACGCGGATGCTCTCGCCCTTCTTCTTTTTGGCGTTGTAGAGGTTCCACAATTCGGCGCGCTGGTTCTTGGGGTCCCAGCCATGGCTGGCGGTGCGGAAGGAGAAGATGCGTTCCTTCGCGCGGCTCTTTTCCTCATCACGGCGCGCACCGCCAAAGGCTGCGTCGAAGCCGTATTGGGTGAGCGCCTGCTTGAGCCCCTCGGTCTTCCACATATCGGTGTGCAGCGGGCCGTGGTCGAAGGGGTTGATACCGCGTTCTTCGGCTTCGAGATTGTGATAGACCAGCAAATCCATCCCCGCTTCGCGTGCAGCTTTTTCGCGCAGTGCATACATGTCCTTGAACTTCCACGTCGTATCGACATGCAGCAGCGGGAATGGCGGGGGCGAGGGGTAAAAGGCCTTCTTCGCCAGATGCAGCATCACGGCGCTATCCTTGCCCACCGAATACATCATGACCGGCTTGTCTGCCTCTGCCGCGACTTCGCGGATGATATGGATTGCCTCGGCTTCGAGGCGTTGGAGATGTGTCAGCGGTGCGGTCACGAAAACTGTCCCTGATGGCTTGTGATACGACCCATATAGATAGTCGACCGCAGGGCTGGACCTCCCATATGGGAGGTATTATGTAATCACNCATGCGTGTTCCNAATCTCGGCGAAACCGACCTGCTTGTGCCGCTCCACGATGGCGTGTTCGAACAGCCGATGTGGCACACTTTCCTTGCCCGGTTGCGGCAGGTTGCGCGCGCCGATTATGCGGGCATCGTGCTGCATTCCTCGCACGCGGCCGATCCCGTGCGGCTAACTTCGGCCAGCGGCGAGTGGTCGCCANTGCTCGATTCGCTGTTCGCCAGCGGCCCGGAACAGGCCGCTAGCTGGCGGCAGAAAATGCGTGAAGGACGGGTCTATTCGCTCGACGAACTGGTCGAACGGGCGGGAAATGATGCGCCAAATCTGCGCGCGATGCGACTGGGGGGCGGGACTGGCCTTGATGCCGCATTGGTTGTGGCGAGTGACAACGAGATGGGCGCGGATGTTGCCAATCTGCTGGCTGCATTGGCGCCGCACCTCACCGTTGCGCTTCGGGTGATCGCGGCAATGGAGCGCGAGCGGGCCCGCTCAGAATTGAGCGCGGACGCCTTTGCCCGAATGAATTTTGGCTGGATTTCCCTCGATGCAAAATGCCGGATTGTAGATTGCGATTCGCAGGCGGAGAGGCTGTTGCAGCAATCGGGCGCACTTGGGCGCGGTCACTATGACCGGCTTACGCCATCTTCCCCGGCCATCGACCGCCAGTTGACCGCGCTCGTGCGCGAATATGCCGCCAATCCGCGCGCCCGCCTGCGCGCTATCAATCTCAGCCATGATCCATGGATCGACATTCTGGTGGCGCCCTTGCGGATCGACGCTCTGTCGGGCGGGACGGATGCGGTGGCGGTGGTCTATATCCGGGGCGACCGCTCATCCTCCGCCGACCGTGCAGAGCAATTGGTCGATCTGTTCGACCTGACGCCCAGCGAAGCGCGGCTGGCGTGGTCGATGGCGCAGGGGCTTTCGATTGCCGAGGCGGCGCAGGAACACGGCCTGACCATTGAAACCGCGCGCAATTATTCGAAGAAAATCTACGCCAAGACGGGCGCTCGGGGGCAGGTGGATCTGGTTCGGCACGTGCTGACCGGGGTGCTGGCGCTTGCGTGATCTGGCGCGAAATGTCAGGCAATCCGGCAAGGAGATCAACGCATGAAAATCGCATTTATTGGACTCGGAAACATGGGCGGCGGGATGGCCGCGAACCTCGCGAAAGCAGGGCATGAGGTGCGCGCTTTCGACCTTTCCGAAGATGCGCTGGCCGCTGCGCGCGACAAGGGCTGCGCGACTTTCAGCGATGCGAAAGAGGCGGTCGAAGGGGTGGAGGCAGTCGTCTCCATGCTGCCCAATGGCGCGATTGTGCGCAGCGTCTATACCGAAAGCGTGATCGGCCATGCGCCCAAAGGTGCGGTGCTGCTCGACTGTTCCACCATTGACGTGGCGACGGCCCGCGAAGTCAGCGAAGCGGCGGCGCAGGCGGGTTACCCGATGGTCGACGCACCCGTTTCCGGCGGAATTGCGGCAGCAGAAGGCGGCACGCTCACCTTTATGGTTGGCGGAACCGAAGAAGGCTTCAAGCGGGCCGAACCGATCCTGAGCGATATGGGCAAGGCGGTGATTCATGCCGGTGATGCGGGCAATGGGCAGGCCGCGAAAATCTGCAACAACATGCTGCTGGCGGTGCAGATGATCGGCACGGCGGAAGCCTTTGCGATGGCGGAAAAGCTCGGCCTTGATCCGCAGACCTTTTATGACATTTCCAGCATTAGTTCGGGCCAGTGCTGGTCGATGACGAGCTATTGTCCGGTCCCCGGCGTCGGCCCCCAATCTCCGGCGGACAATGATTATCAGGGCGGCTTTGCCACTGGCCTGATGCTGAAAGACTTGCGGCTGGCGATGGAGGCCGCCGAAACGGCGGGCGTCGCTCCGCGCATCGGAGGCAAGGCGAAGGAACTCTACGAAGCCTTCGATGCAGCAGGCAATGGTGCGCGCGATTTCTCCGCGATCATTACGGAATACGAGTAAATCTTAGCGGCGAACGGGAATCGTCCCGTCGCCGACCACTGCAAAGGCCGCCCAGTAAAACGGGTGCGAAGTATCCGCATCGTCCATCAGGCCAAGCTGCGCGCGGCGAAGCGCTTCGGTGGTTGCCTCGCCTTCGCTGGCGTTAAAAATGCCGGTCACCAATCGCTGGGTGGCGTTGAAATCGTCAGGCACCGGCCAATGGCTCGCCACCACCGTGCGCCCGCCTGCGCCGACAAATGCGCGGACCAATCCGTCGAGCGCGAAATCGCCTGTCCCGCCAATGCCCGCCTCACGGCTGGCCACCAACCCGCCCTCGCTGGCAGTGTTGCAGGCTGACAGGATCACCAGATCGGCATCAAGCCGCAGGTCGAAGATTTCAGCAAAGCTCAGCAGCCCGTCGGAATCGCCATCACCAAAGCTGGTCAGCAGCGCGGGGCGCGGCGGGCAGTCGGGCTGCGGCGCAGTCACAAGGCCGTGGGTGGCGAAGTGCAGAATGCGGTATTCATCCAGCTGATCCATCGCGAGCAGTGCGGTATCGGTGAAGGCGGCATCGGTGAGGAGCGCAGCGTTTGACCCTTTGGCTTTCACCAGCGTTTCGGCAGCACGAAGTTCGGTCGCGGCGATGGGGTTGTTCCATGCCGCTGCGGACCATTGGCACCTATCGCTCTGCGCGGCAGCTTGCGACACCGGAGTAACAGGAGCCGCGGCATTGCCAACCGGCTGGTTTTGGCCAAGTCCGAGGTATTCGATCTGCGCATCGGAGGCGCGCGTATTGCGCACATCGCGGAAAGATGTGGGCGATACCGAGGTGGTTACGCGCATTTCGCGCCCCAGCCATGCTGTGCCAGTGTAATCGAAGCTGTCACCCTGCGGATCTGCGCTGCGCGCCATTTGCCGCGTTACGCTGGCATCATCGGTCACCAGCAGATTGATCGGCATGCGCAGCAGTGCGCCATCGGGTTCGAACACGAGGTGGTCGATGCCTGCCATCGCTCCGCCCAATTCGCCGAACAACTCACCATACAGAGCGCGCGCGGACGCCATGTCGAAGGGATAGGTGATCGTCTGACCAGCGAGTTCGACAGCGATGGAATCGCGCAGATTGTCGACCATTCGGGCGATGGCGTCGCTCTCGGCATCAATGCTGAAAGCCTGCGCTGAAGTCGACGTCGCGAAGATGGCGTAGGTCGCCTCATCCAGCATCACCAGCTTGTAATAGGCCTCTCCATCGCGGAGCGTGGCCTGCAAATCGGCGAGCGTCATGCGGTCTTCTTCGACCACGCGGTAGCGCGGATATTGCGCCAGATCCTGCTGCAATTCGAGTTGACGGATTTCCAGCGCAGCCAGTTGCTGGCGCAATTGCGCGAGTATTGACGCGGGCACGGCGCTGTCTGCACCTGCCGCATCGAGGCTCAACTGCGCGATTTCTGCACGCAATTGTTCAATCCCGCGCCCGACATTGAGCGATTGGCGGAACAATTGCGCAGCCTCGTCGCTACCGCCTGACAATTCGCGCGCGAGCACGGCCTGCGTTTGCGCAAGGCCGGGACGCAGCAGCAATTGGCTGGCGTCGAACATTTCCGAGGCCGTGTTCACGCCCTCTTGTTCCGCCAGCAGCGTGAAATAGGGGGCGAGCAAGCGGCGCAGGCTGGCGGCAGGTTTGCTGCCCGCAGTTGCGACCAGCGACCGGTAGAGCGCCAGCGCCTCTGTCTCGCGGCCGTTGCGCGCAAGGAAGCCTGCATATTGCGCCTGCGCGCTCGCCAGTGCCGGAGAGCCGGGATAAAAGGCTTCCAGCAGGCCGACGGCTTCACGGTGCAGCGATTCCGCGGCCGAAAGCTGTCCGCGCCGCTCGTCGATTTCGGCGATTTCTCCCAGCACCTGCGCCCGCAGCCACAGGATCGAGACGATCCGCCCTTCGCGCACGGATAGCAATCCGGACCGGGCCTGAACAAGCGTATCGCGCGCCTGCCCTGCCATGCCCTGTGAACGCAAGGCGCTCGCGCGGATATAGAGCGCCTGTGCATCGAGAAGCTCGGCACGCTCCAGTGCGGTCAGCTGGCCCGTCGCGCCGCTGATGGCATTGCCGTTTTCCGCTGCCAGCCGCTCTGCCAGGAGGGTGCTCACCTGCATTTGGCGCAAGCTGTCGAGGCTGCTGACATTGCCGGGCAAGGGCATGTCGAGCGTCATGATTGCTTCGGCCGGACTTTCCCGGTTAAGCGCATCCACGGCTTCAAAATTGCGCGCGAGCCGGTGCAGGATCGGGTCTTCTCCGAGCAGATCGCGGATATCGATGAACAGCAGCGCGGCTTCGAGGTAATTGCCAAGGTTTGATTGCTGGAGCGCGGAATTCAGCAGGGCTTCGGTAGAATCATCGCCCTCCAGTGCATCGGCAGAAGCAGCGAAGAATTCTGCGGCATCGGCGAAATTGCCTGCATTGCCACGGCGATAGGCCTCGGCCAGCGCGCTCTGCGCTCCTATGGCTTCGGCCTGCGCGCGGGCAAAGGCGCTGGCATCGCCGGCCATGGTGAGCGGGATGTTGACATCGCCTTCCACTTCGCGGTCGGTGGCAAGCGTCGCCATGCCCAGCCGCAGCGCGTCGCGATACACTGCGATGCCCTCTGCGGCGACAGTGTGCCCCTGATCGTTGCTGCCGATCACCAGCAGCCGGTTGAGCGCACTGCCGACCTGCGTGCAGGCATAGGCGCGGGAGTTGGAGATTCCTTCGGGTGTCGCGGTCGGCTCAGTCGTGCGGCATTCGCGCCCGTCGGCGGTGAAGGCTGCCAAGACCGCATCGGGCGACCGGCTCGGCAGGACAGCAAGGCTGCCCACTGCGATGGAAGCATCCTGACAGATCACAGCATAATGGCGGTCGAACAGCCCGTCGGCCTGCGTGGGTGACTGAATTTGCGCTTCGCACAATCCGTTGGAACCAATCGGCACGCTATCGCGCAGGGCCATCGGTACATCTTGCGCTGTGGCAGGTGTTGAAGCGAGCAGACTGAGGCCGGTGAGCAATGCGGCGAATGTGCGGGCCATCAGTCCTCTCCCTCTTCGTTCGCGCCATTGTCCACACCTGAAAGCGCATGAACCGCGCTGTCGCCGCCGCTCGTCACAGGATCGTCGACCAGATCCTCCTCGCTGATGAGCGCGGTGTCGAGCAGGCGGGGGAAATCGAAACCAAACTGGAAATCACTCGCAGCACCTTCTTCGCTGATTTCAGGGAATGTCACCGGCTCTTCGATCAATATGTGATTGGTGGAGGGGATTTCCGGGTCGACCGGGTCCGGAGGCGTGGGGCATGCCCCTGTCACGATGATGCAATTGTTGAAGGTCGATTCCGCCGTGTAGGTCGCTGCGCGATCCGTGGCGAATTCGACCAGTGCGAACCAATCGTCATTCGTGGTCAGCGCTCCGCCGACATCGCGCTGGCCAAATGCGATCACTTGCAGCGGGCCGGGCGCGCCGACTTGCTGGGTGATGAGCAGGCCGCCTGCGCCCACAGTAATCCCGCCATAGATGCCATTTGCCCCGGTGTTCTGCGTCAGCACCAATTCGCCCGCGCTTATCTCCACCCGGTCGGCGGCAATGAAATTACTGGGCGTGGAAGCGCCGCCATCGTCCAGCAGCGCGTCGGCGACGGTCTGGCTGGTCGGATCGGCGGCGATCTGCGATCAGTGCGGCATCTGCAGCGACAATGCGGTTCGCATCGATTTGCAGCAGGCCGGAGAGGGCACCATTGTCGTCAACGCTCACGCTGCCCGTGGACAAGGTGATCTGGACCTGCTGCGCTGCCGTGATGGCCAGAACATCGCCTGTTCCCGCCGAGCGCAGCGCCAATGCGCCGAGGATATCGAGCGAGCCTTCGACCAGCAAATCCACCCGCGAGAAGCCGAAATCACTGGTGCCGACAAAGGCGAGATCATTGACGATACCATCGATATCATTGCCGATGACATCGGGCAGGCTGATGCTGAGCGTATCGCTGCTGATACCATCCGCCTCTGCCTGAAGCAGCGAATAACCTGCGCCCGGCGTAGTGCCGCCGAGCACGGCCTGCTCGCCAGTATTGGTGGAAACAAGCGCGACGTTTCCTCCGCCAAACAGCGTATCGGCGCCGACCGCAATGTCGGCAGAAGTGTAGGTCGATTCAAGCGCTACGATCGAGCGAATCGTCCCGTCATCACCGTCCAGTGATATGGTCCCGCCTGCCAGCACATCAAATGTGGCGCTGAGATCATCCGGCCCAATTCCACCGATGATCGCGCCGCCATTGGCATAAGTCATCGCGATATCGCCTGTGACATCGGCATCGAGCGAAGTGAGAGCGGTGATCTGCCCACCATCGCTGGCGCTGACCTGTGCCTCTGGCCCCGCATTGGTGCCTTGCGCGCTGATGGCGATGGTCTGCGTGTCGACCAGTCCGCTGACGCTGGTCAGCAGCACTTGCCCCGGCGTCCCGTCGGCGGTGCCCAATGCATCTGTATTGAGCGTGAGATCGGTGATTGCGGCAAGGCCCAGATCGACATTGAGCTCAGTCGTGCCCGATGTCGCCGTCCCACCGGTATCGCCTTGCGCGTTGGAATTAAGGTCAAGCGCGGCGAGGGTGAGCGAACCGCTTCCAGTAGTGACGAGGAACGCGTCTCCCGCCACAGCATCGCCGCCCGGATTGGCTCCGCCGCCGCGCGCGTTTGATCGTATCGCCAGCGTCGCGCCATCGGCGATCGTATCGGCCAGATCAGCCCCGGCATTACCGCTATTTGCCGATCCGCCGCCATTGCCCGTGCCGCCCGTCGCATCGGAAGCGAGCAGCGAATTCGCGCCAAGATCGAGCAGGGCGTTATTCGCGGTGAGCAGCACGTCGCCTGCGCTGGCCGATCCGCCAAGTGTTGATCCGGAAGAGCCGCCGCTCGCCGTGCTGCTTGCGTTGAGGGACGCATTTAGNGTGCTGTTGGTGACATTTATGCTGACCGCGCCCGAAGTTGCNTCGGCTCCGCTCACGCCGGTAGCGGCTCCTGCTTCGGAGCCGCCCGTTGCCGCGCTGCGGAGCTGCACTTGCGAAGCGGTGAGCGACCCGCTGTTCGCCAATGTGAGATTGACCGCGCCGCTGGTTGCTGCGCCCGGAGTGCCGTTATCGACTTCGCTGTCACCGCCAGTCGCAACGCTCTCGAGCGTGGTGGAGGTGCCGAGCGTCACGGCCGAGTTGTCGTCGATAAGCAGGCTGGCGGTTCCGCCCGTCGCCGCGCCGCCTGTCGAGCCTGCCGCTGTGCCTGCCCCGCCGGTGGCTGACGCAGAGGCACTTGATTGTCCTGCAACGATCAGTTGGCTGCCATCTCCGTTGACGAGCGCCTGCGCCGTCCCACCTGCGCCGCTGCCACCTATGGCGTCGGGACCAGTGCCTCCACGCCCATCGGCGGAGAGCAGGAAGCGGTCTATATTGGAAACTGCGCCGCCGAGTGTGGCGAAGGATACATCACCGCCTTGACCATCCCCGGCTTGCTGTCCGGCAGACAGCGCATCGCCGCCAAAACCGGCGGCGTTGATATTGAGCACCGAATTTGGCGCATCGAGCAGGCCGGAACTGTTGTTCACCTGAACATCGCCGCCAAACCCTGAACCGCCCGTGCCTCCGGTGGAATTGCCGCCCGTGCCGGTGGCGAGCAGGCCCGTGGTGCCTGCAATGATGAGATCGCCGCCCTGAATGTCGAGCGCAATGTTCGCTCCGGTGGCATTGCCGCCATCGCCGATCAGCCCATCACCGCCCAGCGATGAACCGCTGGCGGCGTAGCGCCCCAGATCGATCTGNCTGCCCGCAGCCGCAAGCATTCCCAGATCGGCACCGATTGCCGTGCCGCCCGTGGCTCCGTCGCCGCCGCTGATCTGCGCGCTTTGCTCAAGCAGATCGGTGATCGCAATAATTCCGCCATTTTGCGCGGTAGCGAGATTCAGGCCGCCAATTGCGTTGCCGCCCGCGCCGTCGGTCGAGTTTCCGCCCGACACCGTGCCGAGCTGATTCAAAGAATTGACGAAGCTGATCCCGGCATTGGCTCCATCGGCGCTGACAATGGAGTCTCCGCCCGAAGCAAGGCCACCTGCGCCGTCAATCGAATTGCCGCCGGTTGCAGAGTTACCAAGGGTCGATCCCCCGGCTCCCGCAACAGCAATCTGCCCGTTCGCTCCGGCCTGCAGGAGAATATCACCCGACAGCGCATCGCCGCCCGCGCCTGCACTTGTGACACTGCCGCCCAAAGCATCCGTCGCCATGGTCAGTGTGTCGCCAACCGAAAGGCTGCCATCGGTCACGACGATATCAGCAAAGCCGCCCAGCGCATCGCCGCCGTTCTGGCCGCCAAAACCTTGCGCAGAGCTGTCGAGAACAAGCTGCCCGCCAATTGAAATACTCGTATTGGCCAGGGCCACTGATGTGGTGCCGCCAACTGCCTGACCGGCATCGCCGCCACCCGTTACGGTTCCGCCAGTGCCGCTCGCATCAAGTGTGACATCGCCTGTAATGCTGAGCGAACCCGCATCGAAGGCGCTGAGCTGCACATTGCCACCTGCGCCGCTGGACCCGGTGCCGGTCAACAAATCGGCTAGGCTTACGGCTCCCTGCGCCTGTGCCAAAACATTGCCCGCGATATTTACAGTGCCGCCATCAGAGGCAACTCCGATCAATATGTCGCCGCCATTGGCATCGCTGAGCAAGATATCATCCGAGCTGAAGATCCCGGGCGTTGTCGCGCCTGCATCGATCGTCAAATTGCCTTGAGTGCTGAGCGCTCCGCCAAGGGTCGAGAGGAACTGCACCGATCCGCCGTTCATGGCGCCATTGCCAGCATAATCGTCCAGCTGGTCCGTCCGCGCATAGGCTTCCATCCGGACATCGCCGGTCAGGTCGATAGTTCCGCCTTCGGACAAGATTTGCGCCTGTCCGCCAGTGCCCGAACCGATGGTGTTGGAATTGAAATTGAGGCCAGGGAGCGCGCTTGCCGCAACCATGGTCTGGCCGGTGACAGAAACCAGCCCGTCAAAATCNGCGCGCACCGATGCGAAGCCGCCGACCGCGTCTTCCTCGGACGTCACTTNCGTATCCAGGCCGAAATTGCGCGCGGAAACGAACAGATCACCGCCAACGGTTACCTGTTGACCAAGTCCGGCATTGACCACCGCNTGCTGCCGNCCGACCAGCGACAGATCGCCAGCAAAACTGGAGGATACAAAGGTGGCGTCGAGATTNGTCTGGTGCGAGGATATCGCCAGCAGATTGCTCGTCGCGGTGACGCCGCTCAGCAGGATGTCGCCTTGCGTGCCGGGTGTGAAGCTGCGCCCGGCAAAGAAACTGTCGGCGCCTTGTCGGTTGTCATCCCCGTCCACCGTGCGACCGGCGACATCGAAATTGGCCGACAGGATGATGTCGCCATTGACTACGCCAGCCGAAACCGCCGGATCGAACCCGAGATTGCCGCCAAACAGCATTGAGACGCCAGCGCCGCTGAAACCAGCTGCCGTGACGCCGTAGATCACATGCTCGTCACCTGCGCCCGTGCTCGACGGGCCGCCCGAACTGCCCGAGTGGTCGATTGTCAAACCGTCCGGCGCACCGCCGAAGATGATGATATCGAACAATCCGCTTGCATGGGTCATTTGCACGCTGGTCGACGCGACATAGGCGATCGAGCCATTGTAATAGGCATCGCCCGCCATGGTGATTTGTGGCGACGCGACGATCATGAAGCTGTCTTCGGGCGTGCCAGTGAAGGTCGCGCCCGTCTGAAGGTCAATCGATCCGGTTGAGCCGATTAGCGACAACGGTCCTGTGCCATTGGCAAAATCGGTGAAGCTGGCGATGTCGACATCCTGCGAGGTCAGCATCAATTGCGGCACTTCAAAGCGCCCGGTCGGCCCTACGATGATGCCGGATGGCGAATAGAAGGCGACAAACCCGCCCGGTGCAAAGGGAAGGCCGTTGCCATCGGTCAGAAAGGCCTGCACCAGCCCGTCAAATTGTGCAGGATTGTTGCCGGGGCCGGGAATGATCCGGTTGAGCACGGCAAAGGTCGTTGCGTTCGCATCGCCAAGGAAAATACCCGTATTGCCATCGGGCAGGAAGATTTCCGCCTGTCCGGTGACCGGATTGATATTGGGGTTCCAGTCGATCACCGCATCGGTTCCGGTCACGGTCACGCGCGTTTCGCCCGGCGTCAGATCATCGATCGTGACGGTGCCCTGCACAACCGTCGGGCTGGCCTGAAAGCCCTGCGCCTGTGCGCTCTGTGCGGTGAGGCTCGCTCCGGCGAGCAGGGCAGTGATAGCGCAGCCGCGCAGCAGCGTAGGCTTGGCGAAGGGGCGTATGGTCATGAGGACCTCCAGGGCAGCAGCCGGGCAGTCAGAGTGAAGAGGACGCGGACATCACCGCGTTGTCCGGTGGAATCGAGCCGGTTGAGCGGTACGGCGACGGTCAGATCGCCTTGGATATTGGCTCCGCGCACAAACCGCACGCCGCCGCCAGCGGACCACAGATGGTCGGTCGGATCGGCGAGGCCGGGGTCCTTGTTGTCGCTCCACGCGGCATCGGTGAAGATATACGGCTGAATGGCCAGATCATCATTGCCCTGCGGCACTAGCGATCCGTAGCGCAGCTCCAGGCTGGTGCCGATCCCGCTATCGCCAATGATGGCGCTGGGATCATAACCGCGTCCGATGGCATAATTGCCACCAGCAAATTCCTCGAATGCGGGCAGGGCAGAGCCGCTCACCTGCGCTTCAAGATCGAAGGCGATGGCAAGCAGCGGGACAGGGCGATACTCGGTCGAGACTTCGCCGCGCACATATAGCGGCGTCGGATCCTGCGCGATGCGCGCGGGGCCGATATTGCCGCCGATGAGGCAGCCAGCGATGTTGCCGCGGCAATCGTCGCTCGCGCCGAACACGCCCAGCCCTTGCCGAACTTCCGCCGTCGCGGCCAAGCGATAGCGCGGCTCGTAAGGTGAATAGCCATCGCGCCGAGCGATGGAATCGGCATCGACATGCAGGAAAGTGCCGCGCACAAAGGCCGTGCGGCCACGGTCGCTGGTGAAGGGATTGCCGTTCACCGTCACATCCTGATCGACATAATCGAACCCGGCTGCTCCCCAGAACGAATTTTCCTGCGTCCGCAGAAAGGGATAGCTCGCTTTGACAGCAGCGAAGAGCGTTTCGGATTTGATATCAAAGCCGGGCAGCGCGTCAGGTTCGGTCCAGCCATAGGTCAGCTGGGCGGAGGCAACGAGACCATCGGAGCCAAGCCGCATGTCATGGCCGAATTGCAGCGTCCTCTGCTCTTCGAAATCCACTGTAGTGAAGGCGGACAGGCTCGTGCGGTCGCCATTGCCGGTGAGATTGTAAACTTCGCCGCGCACCAATGCGCCATAGCGGCCCAGCGCACGGCTGCCCCAGTTCTGCACGTTCACATCGAGTGCGCCGCGCTGGCGCAGCACGGCAATCTCGCCAATCAGATCGCCCGGCTCTCCCGTGGTGGCAGGGCGCAGCGACAGGCGCACATTCATTCCCGGCACATCATTGGCGAGCAGCAAATACCGCTCGGCCTGGTTCACATTGAAGACGTCCTGCCCAACCAGCCGTTCAAGATAGCCTTCCAGAAGCTCCTCTGCGCCCTGGGTGTCGCCCCGCGCCCGGATTGCCACCAGACGCCCAAGCACCACGCGCATTTCAGCGCGGCCATCGCCAAGGCTCTGCGGCGGGATTTCAACAGCTGCGAGATAGCCTGCCGCTTCCAGCAGGGCGGCGGCGCGGTCGCGAATATCGCATAGCGCGCGGATCGGCAGCTCGCGGCCCAGATAGCCTTCGTGCGCCTGATTGAGAGCGACTTCAGCAGCGCGCTCGGCCCCGGTATAATCGACACCGTTGAGCGTGACGGTGAGTTCAGCGTAGTCGGGATTGTCGAGCGCGCAGGGTGAGCGCTGCATCTGTCCGTCGACTGTCAAAGTGGAGCGGTCACGGGGGTCGGCCAGAACCTGCGGCTGGGTCAGCTCATCACGCGTGGGCGGGCTGACATCCTGCGCCAGCGCCGCGCATGGCAGCGCAATACTGGCAAGGACACTGGCTCCGCCAAGCATGCGCACCGCGAATGGCGATCCGCCGAGTGAATATTCACCCGTGCGTGATTCCAGTCGTAATTGCCCCTTTACATTCATTCGGTCGCCTCCTCCCGCCCCAAATGAGGCGAACCGCCTGTGATGGCAGATTATGCTCTTGTAATATTGTTGTGTCCACGCCGCCCGGCACGGTTGCGCGCAGTTTATTCTACCCCGATTGTTTGCGCGGCGGCATTGATGCNTTCTGCCGCATCGGGATGGGCGGCCAATCCGTTGTCGCGCGCNCGCCGCGCATCTCCTGTCCGGCCAAGCTGGCTGTAGCTNCGCATCAGCATGATCCAGTCTTCCGCGCTGCCGCCTTCGCTCTCCAACCGGGCGGCGAGGCGGGCGGTCATGCCTTCGGCCATGTCCTGCTGCGCAT
>JGI24025J20009_10001651_pt1 | contig 16700 bp, 17 predicted proteins | sample Cruoilmetagenom3_FD_20009 | JGI IMG/M metagenome (IMG submission 20009) | reverse complement strand
CCCGTCAGCCGCGCGATATCCAAGGCTTCACTCAGCGAGTTCGGGACGTGATAGCCCATGAAACAGGACACTCCAATTCGTTAGCGTGCAAACAACATTAAGAGGCCGCCGCACCCGCTGTCAAATTTTTTCTGGTCCCGTTGGTCGAGGCCCTGTTCTGGGTTGGTGGCATTCACCTGTGATTCGCGCTCTGACGTGGGCCTTGCGCATATACTGAGGTGAAACTGCTGACCAGACGCCCGGCCAGATACCCTATCGTGCAAAGCGCATTGCAAACGCGGCATCAAGGATACGCACAGGAAATTGACCGGGTGTTCGCGCCGCTGTGATGTATATTTGATGGGTGTTGTGTGCAGGGCTGTTTGCACAAGAAACCATCATATTCGTGCCAGACGGCAATATTGCGAACAAGTTTTTCTGGACTTTTTGTTAGCGTACACACAAAATTAACGCAGAAGGCCGCGAACAAAGCCGGTCAAAGGGAGAAAGACATGACAAAGACAACCAAGCAAAGCTTTACCCGTCGCGGTCTGTTGAAAACGCTGGGCGCGGGTGCTGGCGTGGCAGCTGCCTCAAACTTTGTACCGGACCTGGCGCGGTTTGCCCATGCGCAAGGCAGCGGCCCCATCAAGATTGGCTTTCAAATGCACGCCACGGGTATCGGCGCCTCTTATGGCCGCTGGTATGACCGCACGACACAGGCTGCTGTGGCGCGGATCAACGACATGGGCGGCATTGGCGGGCGCGAAGTCGAGATTGTCACCGAAGACGATGGCACTGATCCCAAGCGCGGCGCAGAGGTGGTGGAAAAATTCGCCACTCAGCACAATTGCGATTTGGCATTTGGCACGTTGTTCAGTCACGTCGTATACGGCTCGGCTCCGCGGGCCGGCGAATTGAAACTACCTTATTTTGTTGTCTCTGAGGGCCATCATGTGGCCAGCGGTAAGTTGAACCGTTATACATTGCAGCCAGGCATCACGGATGTGAAAAGCCAGGTGCAGGCGATGGCGCCTTTTGTGTCCGAAAACCTCGGCAAAAAGATCACCATGATCTATCCTGATTTTGCGTTTGGCCATGATCACCGCGATTATTTCACCGCCGCGATTGAGGCACAGGGCGGCGAGGTGGTGGCGAGCATTCCGATCCCGCCGACCGAGACATCATTCACCAAATATTTCCCCAATATCCCGCGTGAAACCGAAGTTTTGTATCACGTCATGGTTGGCCCCGGCGTTCTGACCTTTGTGAAGGAGTTGGGCGAGTTCTTTGGCCCCAACGGCCCGAAACTCTTTGGGTTCCTCGACAGTCTGGAAGCGGTCAGCCTGGCCAGCCCTGGCCTTGAGTTCCTTGAAGGCAGCTATTTCTGGGAGGGCAACCCACGCCATGCACAGGCGGACCAATCCGAGTATGACAAGATGTACCGCGCCGCAGTGGGCGTGGATGACATGGGGGCGTCAGTGGATGATCCCAAGGATGTATCCACCTATTCCCACATGTTTGGGTGCTGGGAAACGCTGAACGTCATCAAGGCAGGTATGGAGGCGTCGGGTTATTCCGGCCCCAATGATCGTGCGGCCCTGATCGAAGCGGTGGAGGCGATGACCGACATGCCCCATTCGGACGATCACCCACAAGGTGCCAAGGTGTTTAACGGCAAAACTCACCAGACCTTTGGGCACCAGTTTATCTCGCAGGTGACGGACGGAAAGCTGGTGGTGAAGCATACAACATCCATTGAGGATGGGATGTATGCTGACGAAGTGGATTACACCACACAGTCCTTCTGATCCAAACGTGGGGCCAGTTAAGTAGATGGAATTCGGACCGCATCTGATGCTGGCCTCGCTGGAAGGCGCCGTGACGGCGGCCATTCTGGCGCTTACGGCAATGGGATTAAGCATTGTCTTTGGGGTCATGCGCGTCGTCAATGTCGCGCATGGCGAGTTTTACATGGTGGGGGCGGTTTTGGCCTGGGTCGTGGCCTCTATGGTGGGGGCAAACCCTGTGGTGGGGTTTGTCGCGGCTCTGGTGATTGCGCCGCTGGTGGTCGGTTTGATCGCCATGACGGCAGACAAGCTGATTCTGCAACGTCTTGCCTATGATCCGGACCGCACCATCGTGGCGACCATTGGGCTGCTTTACATCATTCAGCAAACCACATTGATGACCTTTGGCCCTGATGCGCGGCCGGTTCAGCCGCCATTCAACACGCGCCTGTCACTGCCGTGGTTTGAGTGGGGCGAAAACGGGTTTGAGATGTTCTGGCCATGGGGCCTCAGCATCACCAGCTACAAGCTGTTTGTTATCATTGCAGCCTGCGCCATTTTGACAGCACTTTGGTTGCTGATGACGCGCTCAAAGGCCGGGCTGATCATGCGCGCCACGCAGCAGGATTCTGAGACCGCGCAGGCCTTTGGCATTCCTGTGGGGCAGGTCTATTCCTATGTGTTTGGCCTTGGGGCCGGGCTGGCGGCTGTAGGTGCGGTGCTGGTGGTGCCGATCCAACAGGCGCATTACCTGATGGGGCACGACCCGCTATTGCTCAGCTTTATCGTGGTTATCATCGGCGGCCTCGGCAGCCTGCCCGGAACCGTGATTGCTGCCTTTCTGATTGGCATGAGCGATGGGATCATTTCTGTCTTCTTCTCGCCCACTCTGGCCAAAATCATTGCCACTTTGGCGGTGGCTCTGGTGTTGGTCTTTCGCCCTCAGGGGCTGCTTGGGCGGGTTGAAAGATGACGAACGCGCAGCGCTCACATATATTGCACTTTGCCACCATCGCCGTGCTGGCATGTCTGTTTTTCGTATTGCCCGCATACCACGTCGGCAACCTTAGTCGGATCATGGTGCTGGCGGTTTATGCGATGGGGTTCAACCTGTTGTTTGGGTACACCGGGTTGCTCAGCCTTGGGCACGCGTTGTTTTTTGCCACCGGCATGTATGGCCTTGGCATGGCGATGAACAATTTTGGCATGGCCGCCGAGCCAGCCATCCTGATCGGCATCATCTGTGCCATAGTCATGTCTGCGGTTGCCGGCTTTCTGGCGCTGCGCACCACGGGTGTGGCGTTTATGATCGTCACGCTGATGTTTGCCCAAGCGGGGTATCTGACGGTGCTGTATTTCGGGGCATATACGCGCGGTGACGAAGGCTTTGTGATCCCGCAGCCCGATCGCATGATCGCGGGGATTGATATCACTGGCGAAACCTCGCGCTATTTTGCGGCGCTCATCCTGTTTGCCATCGTGTTTCTGGCCATCGCCCATCTTGTACGCTCGCCCTTTGGCCGCACATTGATAGCGATCCGCGAGAACGAGGAACGCACCAAAATGCTGGGCTATGACACCGGTCGCCACAAGCTGCTGGCGGTGATCATCTCGGGCACGATCTCGGGCATTGCGGGGGCGGCTTATGCGTTGCTCTTTGGCTATGCCGGGGCCACTTTCGCCACTGTTCAGTATTCGATCTTTCCACTGTTGTGGGTGTTGCTGGGCGGGGCTGGCACCACACTTGGGCCACTGATCGGCGTGGCGTTTATGTTTTATCTGATTGATCTCAGCAGTTCGATCACACAGGCCTATATGCTGATCGCCGGGGTGGTTTTGGTGTTGCTGACGCTGTTTGCCCCCCAGGGGCTGGCGGGTGAATTGCGCCGGAGGCTGTTCACATGGCTTCCATAATCCTGAGCACCAAAGGCCTGACCAAGTCTTATGGCGGGTTGAACGCCAATGAAGATGTCGATTTTGAGCTGCAACGCGGCAAGATCACAGCCCTGATTGGCCCCAATGGCGCAGGCAAATCCACCTTTGTCGGCATGATAAGCGGGCGCATTGCCGCCACTCGCGGGCAGGTGATTTTTGACGGGCGCGACATCTCTGCGCTGCCTGCTCACGAGCGGATCAAACTGGGCATCGCCTATACGTTTCAGATCACATCGGTTTATGCCGGGCTGACACTGCATGAAAATGTGGCCATCGCGGCCCGCCGCCGGTTGGGCAAAAGCGGCAAGGCGGTGCATGCCAAGGTCGTTTCGGTATTGCAGCAGGTTGGCCTGAGTGATCGCGCCGATCAGATTGCGGGCGATCTCAGCTATGGCCACCAACGCGTGTTGGAAATTGCCATGGGGCTGGCGCAGGACCCGGTGCTGTTCATTCTGGATGAACCCACCCAAGGGCTGGCCGAAACCGAGGTGGATGATTTTGTGGCCCTGATCAAGGCGCTGGCGGGGGATACCACAGTTCTGCTGATCGAACATAATATGGATGTGGTTATGCGCACCGCTGATCATATCCATGTGTTGGACAATGGCCGCTCTTTGGCCTCGGGCACGCCTGAGGAAATCCAAGCCAACAAGGCTGTGCAGGCGGCTTATCTGGGGACGGATGTGGATGCTTGAGGTTAACAATATTCACGCCGCCTATGGCCGGGTCAAAGTGCTGCACGGTGTGTCGCTGAACGCCAAAGCAGGTGAAATTCTGTGCTTGCTGGGCCGCAATGGGGCCGGCAAAACCACGGTGATGAAGGCGATCATGGGGTTGGTGCCGCTCAGCGATGGCAGCATTACGCTGGCGGGCGAGGTTCTGAGCGATCTTCCGGCCCACGAGGTGCCCAAACGGCACGTCGGCTATGTGCCCCAAGGGCGCCGCCTGTTTCCTGAACTGAGCGTGGCCGAAAACATAGAGATCGGCCTGATGACTTGCAAAGCCGATTCCAGCACGCGCGATTGGGTATTGGATATCTTTCCGCTGCTCAGGGAGCGGTTGGATCAACAGGCCAACACGCTGTCGGGTGGTGAACAACAAATGCTGGCCACCGCCCGGGCCTTGTGCCTGAGGCCCAAACTGATGCTGCTGGACGAGCCAACCGAAGGGCTGCAACCCTCAATGATCGAGCAAATCCGCCAGGTCGTGGTGCGCATGAAGGCCGAAGGTGTGGCCGTGATATTGGTTGAGCAACGTGTGGATGCGGTGCTGTCCATCGCCGATCAGGTGACATTTATTGAGAATGGCCGCGACCTTGAGACGGTGACAGCCGATGATTTGCGCGCGCATCCTGAGAAGCTGAAGCTGCATCTGGGCGTTTGATGTCTGTGGTGTAAATGCGCCGTGCTTGCAGCTCTGACCCGGTTAACAAGCCTTCGCGGCCAATCAACAACGCCTAAGTCATTTTGCGCAATAGCCGCACCAATGTCGCCTGCTCAGATGGTGACAGCGCGCGCAGCGTTTCCTCTGAAATGCGGTGCCCAATGTCATGCAGTTGCGCAATCATCGCCTGTGCCGCAGCTGTCAGGCGGATGATCGTGCGGCGTTTGTCTCGTGGGTCAGATTCTAACGTCAGCAAATCCTTGCGCTTCAACCTGTCGACCACACCCTTGATCGTGGCGACATCCATTGCCGTCAACCGGCCCAGATGGTTTTGTGAACATGACCCCACTTCAGCCACCCGTACCAGCACCGAAAACTGGCGCGGGGTCAGCCCTTCAGGGCTCTGGGCCTGAAAGATTGATGCATGCCGCTGGCTGGCCACGCGCAGGATATACCCAACTTGTTCCTCCAGAATATAGTCATCCGGGTGGGTCTGATCAGACAAATCTGTGCCAAGGTTTGCGTCCGTCAATTTGAGCGCCTTTCCAAGACGTGAGTTTGCCAAATGCGCGGCATTCAGCAAGGTTAAAACTTGATCTAAACCCCTTTGATGTTAGTGTACGAATGACACAATTGGCAAGAGGGGGCCTGATCAGATGGACACCGAGAAACTCGTCATCCGCAACATTGGGATGATCTTATCGGGGGATATGGCCACCCCCATTCTGGACGGCGACTGCCTGATTGCCATTGATGGCAAGATCCACGCTTGGGGCGCTGAAAAAGATCTGGATTGCGAGGGGGCCACCACCACGATTGATGCCCAGGGCGTCACATTGGCTCCGGGTCTGATCGACAGCCATATTCACCCGGTTGTGGGTGACTATACCCCACGCCAGCAACAGCTGCATTGGATCGACAGTACCCTGCACGGCGGCGTCACCACGCTGATCTCGGCGGGTGAAGTGCATATGCCGGGGCGCCCTAAGGACGTGGTGGGCCTGAAGGCGATGGCGATTGCCTCGCAGCGTTGGTACGAAAATTTCCGCCCCTCGGGTATGAAAGTCCACGCAGGCGCACCAGTGATCGAACATGGCATGGTTGAAGAAGATTTCAAGGAGCTGGCCGAGGCCGGTGTCAAGCTGCTGGGCGAGGTTGGCCTTGGGTCCGTTAAGGATGGCAAGACCGCGCGCCAGATGGTGGATTGGGCGCGCAAATATGGCATTCAAAGCACCATACACACCGGCGGGCCATCAATCCCCGGATCGGGCCTGATTGATGCGGACATGGTGATTGAAACCGGCACAGATGTGATTGGCCATATCAATGGCGGGCATTCTGCGCTGCCGGACGATCAGATCATCTGCCTGTGCGAAAGCTGCCAGTCCGCGTTTGAGATTGTCCACAATGGCAATGAACGCGCAGGTATTCTGGCTGTGAACACCGCCCGCGAGTTGGGCAAGCTGGATCAGGTTATTCTGGGCACGGACGGGCCTGCGGGATCAGGCGTGCAACCTTTGGGCATCCTGCGCATGGTCGCAATGCTATCCAGCCTTGGGAATGTACCGGCGGAAATCGCTTTCTGCTTTGCCAATGGCAACACCTCGCGGCAACGCGAGCTGGACACCGGTATCATTGAGGTGGGTAAATGCGCCGACTTTGTGCTGATGGATCAGGCCCAGCACGCGCCCGGTAAAGACATGCTGGAGTCCGTACAGCTGGGCAACCTGCCGGGTGTGGGCATGACGATCATCGACGGGGTTGTCACCAGCTTGCGCAGCCGCAACACGCCCCCAGCAACGCGGCTGCCCGAGGTGGTTTGACACTGCCAGGGGCTGTTGCACAAATCATGTGATGGGGGGCTTCCCCTTTGGCCGGGCGGGTTTGTCCTGGGGCCTCTGTGACGGGTAAAGGCCTGTGCCGTCGCCATACATGCCTGGGGTCTTTAGGCCGCCAATTTTTTGCGCTGTCAGATTCGGCATTTGGCGCTATCCCGCCATCTGGCTCACCACAAAGCAAAAGCACCAGTGGGAACGCTCGCCAATTAATGCGTTTCGCGTGAAACCAGACTCAGAGGTTTTTCTGAACGCTTTGGTAGCAAAACAAAATGGCAAGTACCCCCCTCATAAATAAGGGGTTTTGGCACGGTTTGAGATTTAACAAGAATGGTGGTTGGTGGAGCCTAGGGGGATCGAACCCCTGACCTCTTGCATGCCATGCAAGCGCTCTCCCAGCTGAGCTAAGGCCCCTAACCTGTAGGCCCAAAAGGCCCGTCGCCGCTATCTAGGCAATGCCGCAGGCGGGATCAAGTGGAAAATCCCGCCTATCAAGCGATCAATCGTCGTTGTCGTCCGCNGGNACATCGGCGATCTCATCAAGCGAGACGTTATCATCGTCATCGTCGTCTTCCAGNACGTCATCGCCCAGATCAACATCGACGTCGCTGTCATCATCATCGTCCAGCACGTCGGCCTCGCTATCAGCGTCGGCCTCTTTCATCTTCTTAGTTTCCGCATCTTCTTCATCTGCGGTGATTGAGCGGCTCTTGCCCGAGCTCATCTCAACTGTTTCGCCCGTGTAAGGGCTGATGATCGGATCTTTGTTCAGGTCGTAAAAGCGTTTGCCGGTGGTAGGGCAAAGGCGTTTTACACCCCATTCATCTTTGGGCATGGGTGGTCCCTTTCATCTCTTGGCTTGCGATGGGTCTGCGCCAACTGCCATAACCCTACACAGGTGTCAAAGGCTTTAAGGTGGCGGCATTCATCCGTGTTCAGGAGGCATATGGGCCAACACATCCTTCCAGGCAACCCCCCGGTTGCTGTTACGCTGAAACAATCGGGCCGCGCGCGCCGTATTTCACTGCGTGTTTCGGGGCTTGACGGCAAGGTGACACTGACCGTTCCGCGTGGGGTGCGTGAGGCCGAAGCCCTGGAATTTGCCGCTGAGAAACAAGATTGGCTGCGCCAGCAATTGATGCGCCAGATCGCACCTGTTGACGTGGCATTTGGAACAGAGCTGCCCGTTGAGGGCCAAACTGTCCGAATCGTTTCAGGACCGGGCCGCGGGATCACGCAGGTTGGGGATGAATTGCAGGTGGCCGGGCGCGCGGATACGGCCGCCACCCGCGTGCAAGCCTGGCTGAAACAGCGTGCACGCGACCGCTTGGCCGTGGCCTCTGATCACTATGCTGATCAGTTGGGGTGCAAATACAACCGGCTGACGTTGCGCGACACACGGTCGCGCTGGGGGTCATGCACGGCGCAGGGTGGGTTGATGTACTCATGGCGGTTGATTCTAGCGCCGCCCGAAGTGCTGGACTATGTCGCCGCTCACGAAGTCGCGCATTTGCAAGAGATGAACCATTCCGCCGCGTTTTGGGCCGTGGTTGCCCGGCTCGACCCTGATTTTGAGACGCCACGCCGCTGGTTGCGCAATAATGGATCACATTTGCACCGCTATCGGTTCGGGCATTGACGGGCTGAGCATTTGTGATCACAAGTGCGCTTATGCTGTATTCCACTCGCCCTGATCCGAAACCTTCGGCACATGACCGCGTTTATCGCGGGCTACGCAGCCGTGTGATGCACGGTGAAATTGGCCCAGGTCAGCCACTTACTCTGCGCGGTATCGGGGCCGAATTTGGGGTCTCCATGACACCTGCGCGTGAAGCCGTGCGCCGGCTTGTGGCTGAAGGCGCGCTGACAATGTCAAATTCGGGTCGTGTTTCAACGCCAGAGCTGAGCAGTGAGCGGATTGAAGAACTGGCCGCCCTGCGCGCATTGATCGAAGTGGAATTGGCCAGTCGTGCCTTGCCGCGCGCACATATCGCGCTGATTGATCGTCTTCAGAGCATTAATGCTCGGATTTCCGAAGAAATCGCGCGCCATGATGCCGTATCTTATATCCGCGGTAACCTGGAATTTCACCGCACGTTGTATTTGCGTGCGCAGGCCCCCGCCATGCTGGCTATGGCCGAGACTGTCTGGCTGCAATTGGGCCCGACGATGCGCGCATTATACGGACGCTTAGAGCGCAAAGACCCCCCGCGCTATCATCGGTTGATCATCAGCGCGCTTAAAGCAGGCGATGAACCGGGGTTGCGACTGGCCGTGCGTTCGGATGTGACGCAAGGATTGCGAATGTTGAAAGGGTGACGCCCAAGATTTTTCGCACGAATTTTCTGTTTACGCGGCCAATACCTGGCTGCCCATCTTCAAAAATTTCTCTCGGCGGTCTTTGATCAGCTTCTTGCGGGTTTTGCCATCTAGTTCGGCCAACATCCCTTCCAACGCTTTACCCACATCAGCAATCGCTTTTTGCGGATCACGGTGTGCGCCGCCTAAAGGTTCGTCAATTATTCTATCGGCCACGCCCAGTTTGGTCAGGTCCTGCGCTGTCAGGCGCAGCGCTTCGGCTGCTTCGCGCATCTTTTCTGCGTCCTTCCACAGGATCGATGCACAGCCCTCGGGGCTGATGACTGAATAGATCGAGTGCTCTAACATCGCCACACGGTTACCTGATGCAAATGCCACAGCCCCGCCCGAGCCGCCTTCGCCGATGATGACGGTGATCAAAGGCACACCAATCACCAGGCATTTCTCGGTGGATCGTGCAATGGCCTCGGACTGGCCACGTTCCTCAGCGCCTTTGCCGGGGTAGGCACCGGGTGTGTCCACCAATGTAATGACAGGCAGGTTAAAACGGTCGGCCAAATCCATCAGGCGGATCGCCTTGCGATAGCCCTCAGGCCGGGCCATCCCGAAATTGCGTTCAATCCGAGATTTTGTGTCATTGCCCTTTTCATGGCCGATCACCATGACCGGCCGATCGCCCAGCCGCGCCAACCCGCCCATGACCGATTGGTCATCGGCAAAATTGCGATCCCCTGACAGCGGAGTGTATTCTGTGAATAGTTTCTCAATGTAATCGCCACAATGCGGGCGTTCGGGGTGGCGGGCCACCTGACATTTGCGCCAAGGGGTCAAACCTTTGTACAGATCCACCAGCATATCAGCGGCTTTTTTGTCCAAAGCACTTGCTTCTGCGGTGACATCCATCTCATCGTTGGCGCGGGCCAGAGCACGCAGCTCCTCGGCCTTGCCTTCGATCTCTGCCAGGGGCTTCTCAAAATCGAGATAGTTGGTCATGATATACTCCACATGTGCCGCTGAATTATATGGCCTCAAGGGCGAGGATTTGCAATCGCTTCTCAGGTTTTCTGCAATGCCGCGCGAAGCGCCATCTCGGGTGAGCAGAATACCGGAATGTTGAGGTCTCGCAGTAACGCTGCGGCCCCGGCCATCGACGCCTGTGCCAACACGACCGAGCCAAGATCAGGCATGGCCGACACCACATCGCGGATTTCGGCGGCAATTCCAATTGCAAAGGCCTCGGCTTCGCCCGCCTCAAAAAGTGGCCACAGGGCGTTAAGCGGCAAGGGATGCACCTTTGCGGGCGTGCCAGTGCGGCGCAATTCGTCCTCCAGCAGATCAAGGCTGGGGCCAAGCGTGCTGTTAAGACAATAAGCCATGAGGATGGCCCCGGGCGTGGCGGCGGCGGCCTGCATCATTGGCTGATCAATGCGAATGGCACCGGCCTGTGCGGCCACTGGCCCCAATGTGGTGCAGGTGCAAACCACGGTGCCATCTGCACTTGAGATCAACGCAGAAATTTCAGCGCTCAAAGCATCGTCGATGCCCGTTTGTGCCCGCAACAGCAGATCTTCGCGCACGATATGGTGCAATGTCTGGCCCGGCGCGATCTGATCACGCAGGGCATCAAATGTCGCGCTGTGCACTTGTGCGGTGTGAAGCAAGGTCAATGTCATGGCGCGCGGCCTANCATGACGCGCTGCTTAGGGCCAGAGCACCGGGATCAGCGTGGCAAGCAAAAGNGCGGCCATTGTCCAGTTGAACATACGCATGGCCCGCGGCGTGCCCAGAAAGCGGCTAAGCTGCTGACCCAGCACTGTCCAACTGGTGGTGGATATGCACGACACACCAACGTATGTACCCGCCACCCATAAGACAGCAGGCAAATCGCGGCTGGCAGCATACAGCGTCACCGCAGACAAAACCATCGTCCAGGCCTTGGGGTTGACCCACTGAAAAGCGGCGGCCTGAAGGAAACTGAGCGGCCTGCCCTGTGCTTCACCCGCCTTGGGTGGCGCAGCATGGGCAATTTTCCAGGCAAGCCAGATCAGATAGGCAACGCTAAACACCTTCAGGATGGTATAGCTGGCAGGGAAATGGTCAAACACTTGCATGATGCCAATTCCGACCATGACAACCATCGTCGGCATACCAAGCCCAATGCCAAGCATATGCGGCACAGTGCGGCGGAAGCCGAAATTGGCACCTGAGGCCATCAGCATCAGATTGTTTGGCCCCGGTGTGATGACGGTGACAAAGGCGAAGGTCAGCAAGGCTGCGAAGAGATCAAAGGTCATACGTGCAACCTTATGCGGAGATTTACGCCATTGAATTGCGAAATGTTGATTGAGGGGAGAAAATTTGCAATAAAATACGGCAATGGATCAAATAAACCAAAATATATTGCGTGAACTTGGCCGTGACGGGCGGATCAGCAACCTTGATCTGGCCGAGAAAGTTGGCCTGTCACCATCGGCCTGCCTGCGCCGGGTACAGGAATTGGAGAAAAGCGGTATCATCAAGGGGTATCGTGCTGTGCTGAATAAAGCGGCTCTTGGCACGAGGTTTGTGGCCTATGCCGCGGTTGGTCTCAATTCGCACACCAAGGCAAGCCAAGTTGCCTTTGAACGCGCCATGAGCATCGCACCCGAAGTGGTGGAGTGTCACAATATCACCGGTACAGTAGAATACTTGCTGCGCATCGAAGTGGCGGATCTGGCCGCGTATAAGTCATTTCATACTGATGTGGTTGGAACTTTGCCGCAGGTGAACTCGATCACATCTTATGTGGTGATGGGCTCTCCCAAGGATGAGCGGGCGTGACCCAAAGGTGTGCTGGCGCACGCTTTTGTTCAGGCAGTTGTGAGGCGACGCGCATGTTTTTGTGGCTTTCAGGTTTTGAGCATTGGAGATTAAGTATTTCTGGAAAGGTGAAACTGGGGGGTAACGCAGCGTATTGCGTGACATTTGCCAAGTGGCCCGGCATTTTTGGCCACAACGAAGGAGACCGCCATGAGTGACTATAGCCATCTGCTTGCCCCGCTGGATCTGGGCCATCTGACATTGAAGAACCGGGTGTTGATGGGCTCAATGCATACCGGGCTGGAAGAAACCAAGGATTGGAACCGGGTGGCCGAGTTTTATGCCACGCGCGCGCGTGGTGGTGTAGGGCTGATGGTGACGGGTGGCATGGCACCGAATAGGGAAGGCGGTGTATTTCCGGGGGCGGCTGGGCTGTTTTCGGACGGGGATGTCGCCAACCACCGCATCGTAACGGACCGCGTGCATGATGCGGGCGGGCGTATTGCGATGCAGATCCTGCATGCTGGGCGGTATGCCTATAGCCCCGAGTGTGTAGGGCCAAGTGCGATAAAATCACCGATCTCGCCTTTTGTGCCAAAAGAGCTGGACGACGCCGGTATAGAAAAGCAGATCGTCGATATCGTGACGGCTGCTGTGCGGGCCAAAGAGGCGGGTTATGATGGCGCCGAAATCATGGGCAGCGAGGGGTATTTTATCAACCAGTTCCTTGTGACACATACCAACAAGCGCGAAGATCGCTGGGGTGGGTCTTATGAAAACCGGATGCGGCTGCCTGTGGAAATTATGCGCCGTGCCCGCGAGGCGGTTGGGAACGACTTTATTCTGATTTACCGGCTGTCGATGATTGATTTGGTGCCGGGCGGGTCGACCTTTGATGAGGTGATCGAATTGGCCAAGGCGGTTGAGGCCGCAGGGGCCAGCATTATCAACACCGGTATCGGCTGGCACGAGGCGCGCATTCCCACGATTGCAACAAATGTGCCGCGTGCGGCATTTGCCTGGGTTACCAAAAAACTGATGGGCCATGTTGGCATCCCGGTGATCACGTCAAACCGAATTAACACACCCGACGTTGCAGAGGACGTGTTGGCCAGCGGTGCGGCTGATATGGTCAGCATGGCGCGGCCGTTTCTGGCGGATGCAGATTTTGTGAACAAAGCAGCATCTGGCCAGGCGGCTTTGATCGCGCCGTGTATTGCGTGCAATCAGGCGTGTCTGGATCACACATTTTCGGGCAAAATGAGCACCTGTCTGGTGAACCCGCGTGCGTGTCATGAAACAGAGCTGACAATAGAACCTGCGGCGGTGGCCAAACGGATTGCTGTTGTGGGGGCCGGGCCTGCCGGCCTGTCTGCTGCAATGACAGCGGCCCAGCGGGGGCATACTGTGACGCTGTTTGATCGGGCCAATCAGATAGGTGGCCAATTGAACATGGCGCGTGTGATCCCTGGCAAGGAAGAATTTCATGGGCTGGTTGAGTGGTTCGAAACCATGGTTAAGGAGCTGGGCATCACCTGCAAGCTGGGGCACGACGTTGGCACCCATGATCTGAGCGGGTTTGACGAGGTGATCATTGCCACCGGTGTGATGCCGCGTGATCCGGGCATTCCCGGGCAGGATGGGCCAAATGTACTGAGCTATATTGATGTGCTTCGACATAAAGCTCCTGTGGGGGATCGTGTGGCGATCATCGGCGCGGGTGGCATTGGCTTTGATGTGGCCGAGTTCCTGGCCCAAAATGGCACAAGCCCGACGTTAGAGTTGGATGAGTGGAAGGCCGAATGGGGCATTGGCGACCCCGAAAAAACCCGTGGTGGCCTGGCTAAAGGTGGCCCGCAAGCCCAAACACCCGCACGTCAGATCACATTGTTGCAACGCAAGGCCGAAGCGCCGGGCAAGCGATTGGGCAAAACCACCGGCTGGATTCACCGTATGACGTTGCGAATGAAAGACGTCAAAATGTTGGGCGGCGTGAATTATGAATTGATTGATGCACAGGGCCTGCATGTGTCCAATGGCGAGGCGCACGAGGACCCTCGGGTGATTGAGGCAGATACCATTGTTATGTGCGCCGGTCAGTTGCCCGAGAGGAGCCTGGCGGATGCATTGCACGACAAGGGTATCACTTGCCATATCATTGGCGGCGCGGATGTCGCGGCAGAACTGGATGCCAAACGGGCAATTGATCAAGGTACCCGACTGGCTGCGGAACTTTGAATTCACATCCTGCTTAATCTGGGCGCGCGCGCGTTAACCTATACCTGAACGCGCGGCGCGTGGCAGCGGCTCAAAAACCCTCGTGGTTCAGGTTAAATGAGTGCTGCTGCGTTCACCTACCATCGTTTCCACGCCATCAACGATCCCCTACAAAACCCTGATATTGTCCGGCGCGTGCCGCAGTTGTGCCCGATTTTCGCGTGATACCTGTCCTCAATTGAATGAACAGAGGTATGAGTATGGATCGCCTTACCGAAATGGAAGCGTTCGCAACGGTGGTAGACCAAGGCGGGTTTACGGATGCGGCGCGCAAAATGGGCATTTCCAAGTCCGCAGTGTCCAAACATGTCTCATCGCTTGAGGCACGTCTTGGCGCACGTTTGCTGAACCGCACAACACGGCGCGTTAGCCCAACAGAGATTGGCCTGGCCTATTATGACCGCGCCCTGCGTGTTCTCAATGATGCAGGCGAAGCGGATGCGCTGGTCAGTTCGATGCAATCAGACCCATCCGGGCTGTTGCGTATCTCGGTGGCCACAGATTTTGGGGTCAATCACTTGTCCCCCGTTCTGGGCGAATTTTTGGATGAATTCCCTGATATTACGGTCAATATGGTGCTGAATAACCGCTATGTTGAGCTGATCTCAGAAGGCTTNGATATGGCCATTCGCATTGGTGAGCTGGAAGACAGCTCGCTGCGGGCCCGCAAACTGACCGCAACCACGAAACGTATGATCGCCAGCCCGAATTATCTGCAAAAATACGGGCGTCCGATGAAGATTGATGATCTGAGCGATCACAAGTTGCTGCACTATTCCAGCCAGGCCAATGGCTCGGTCTGGAAACTGACGGCGCCCTCGGGTGAAAAACGTCAGGTGCGCACTGCCGGTGGTCTGTCGGTGAATGACGGGCAATCCCTGTTGAACGCAGCCATCTCAGGGCTGGGTATCGCCTATCTGCCCAGCTTCCTTTATGCGGATGCGTTGGCCAGTGGCCAGATTGAGGATGTGATCCCTGACCTGCCGGTCGAAACCCAAGGCATCTACGCGGTTTACCCACCCGGGCGGTTCACACAGCCCAAGGTACGCGCCTTTATCGACTTCCTGGTGCGTGCTTTTGCGGAAAAAGGCCCCGCCGAGTGGTAAAACACTGACAAAAGAGACAAGCAATGCCCCTGGATGCACATGCGTTCGGGGTTTTTTTCTGTGCGCCCGCGTGGTCTTTGGTGGTGAATACACATTAGCTGTGCATTTTTGGACATTGTCGATCAGGCTGTTTTGGCCAAATAAGGCGTCGACAGATATGAATTCAAAGAAAGGTGACATCATGTCCAACCCCAAGCTCCTGACCATTTCCGGCGCGCTGCGAAAAGGATCATTCAACCGTATGTTGCTGGCTGAAGCCGCTGATGCCTTTGGTGACGCCGAGGTCACGCAGGCCGATCTCAATCTGCCACTGTATGATGGTGATCTGGAAGAGGCGTCAGGCGTGCCCGCCCAGGTACAAACCTTGGCCAATCAAATCGCCGCCGCTGATGCCATCGTGATCGCGGCGCCGGAATACAACAAAGGTATCTCGGGCGTGTTGAAGAACGCGCTGGATTGGGTCAGCCGGGTTGAGGGCAATGTTCTGGAAGACAAACCGACGGTTGTACTTTCGGCGGCAGCAGGGCGCACCGGCGGCGAAACGGCACAATTCATGACCCTCAGCTGTTTGGCGCAATTGCAAGTGCGCTTGATTCCGGGCGCTCAGGTATTGGTTGCTGCCTCCTATGAGGCGTTTGACGATGCGGGCAAGCTGAAAAGCGAGTTGAATCAGAATGCCCTGAACGCGCGGATGCAGAAACTGCGCGCAGAAGTGGTGTAAGGCCCACGATCTGGCAAGCGCTGGAATCCGTTTTCTGTTTTGGTCCGTTTAAATGCCCATAACGGCCCTATGTCGTGCGGGGTCTCGCCTTTTGCCTGCCTCAGGTGAAAGGCGAGACGCCCTAATAAGAAACCTCAGGTCTAAAGCCCGCGGGAATGGCATCAATTCCATCCAATATAAGGTCGGCCATAACTTGCCCCACTTTGGGCGCCATGCCAAAGCCGATCTTGAAGCCTCCGTTGGCGATATATGCGCCCTTGTGCACCGGGTGGGCACCCAGCATTGGCGCACGGGATTTGCTGCGTGGGCGCAGGCCCGCCCAACGCTCGATGATACGCGCACCGTGCAACAAAGGCACGGCCTGCATCGCCTTTTCGATCACGCGGTCCAACTGTTCATCCGTTTGGGTGGCACTGTCATAGTCGCGTTCGCTGGTCGAGCCGATCGCCACCGTGCCATCCCCATGCGGCACGATATGCACCCCATCGGCAAACAATTGCGCCAGATCATGGGCCTCAAATTGCAACAACGCCCCTTGGCCTTTTACCCCATTTCC
>JGI24025J20009_10001649_pt1 | contig 16714 bp, 16 predicted proteins | sample Cruoilmetagenom3_FD_20009 | JGI IMG/M metagenome (IMG submission 20009) | reverse complement strand
ATTTTTAAATTAGTATGAAAAATATCTTGCTGTGAATCTTGTCTCTGGCTGATATCTAGATATTAGATGTTATCACGTAGTCATAATCTAGTGGTTAGGAATTACGTAGCAGTTTTCTGTTTGCCCTCTCCCCCACTGGGGAGAAAATAAAGTTTTTCTCATCGGGATGTGAGCACCAATTTACACATCAAAAATATAGAGGCAACAGAAGAGAAATAAAAATTAGAAATTAAAACGGTCAAGGATATTTTGAGTTAGGCTATTAAATAAACCCATCCTCATTTTTTATTTAATCAAATTTTTTGACTTTTCTCCAAGTTTAGGGAAAAATCACATTTCATTAACATTTTTACAGATAATTTTAGAAAAATCCGAAACATATAGTGCATATGAATTCCTTGTAGCATACATATGAAATCAGAAAAGCATATATACGATGTTTTCTATACTTTTTCCCAGATATGGAGGCAAAGTTATGGTCCATTCGCAATTTATAAAAACTGTTACGTCTGCTTTGGATTTATCTAAAACGGATGCTGAAATCCTAAAAGCTCTTATTACTAAGAAAAGCGGGCTGTTGATATCTGAGATTACTGAATATATCAAACGCTCTGAGAGGAACGTCCGCAATCGTTTGGATTTACTTATCAAAAAGGGACTTTTGAAAAAAGAAGTGGAGGTATTAAGTAACAAAAGATTGGCCCATAAATATTCACTTGTGCCAGTTGAAAAAATTGTAGAAGAGGCTAAGAACCACCTGATTAAGAAGATTGGTAAATTGAACAATTTACTACATTTTAATGATTAAAGGTTGAGTATGCAAAAAAAAAAATTTGTTTTGATTGTAGGATATATATGGAAAAAGGGGTATAGTTAAGATGGAAACTACAACTACAATGCAGATTCTGAGAGCAACAATAGGTAATCCTGCTGCAAGAAAAATCCTGCACGGCGTCTCATGTTTTTGTGAAAACTGCCAGAAAAACAGAATAGAGGTTGCCCTTGAATTGTATACCGGTGTAAGAAAGGATGCATGCCTGAAATGTAGACTGGCAGAAAAGGCAATTAGCGGGATTTTAAAAGCTGGTAGCAGTGCTTTTGGAGTTAGCAGCAATCAAATGAAGGAGAAATTTAGTGATCCTTCTTGGAGAAAGGGTTTAACAAGTGTTTTAATGGGTGTGGCAAAGTTCGGCGTACAGAGGCCTTTTATTTCTGGCGTTCCTTTTCTTGTTGTCTGGGATGTTACATATGCTTGCAACCTCAAATGCAAACATTGTTATGCCAATGCTGGAGTTCCTCTTGAGGATGAGTTGACAACAGAGGAAGCAAAACAGACAATTGACAAACTTGACCATGCATCTGTTCCCATCATCGCGTTTTCTGGAGGAGAACCATTAGTTAGAAAAGATTTTCTCGAATTGGCTAAATATACACATGATAAAGGAATATATGTTGCGGTTGCTACCAATGGCACATTGATTACAAAAAGCAAGGCACGGGAAATGAAAGAGGCAGGTATCCAGTTTACCCAGATTAGCCTTGACGGGGCATCTGCAAAAACCCATGACAACTTTAGAGGTATAGAGGGAGTATATGAAAAGACTATACGGGGGATTAAAAACTGTGTAAATGAAGGATTTTTTGTTAATATTGCTACCACTGCAACAAAATACAACTACAAGGAAACTCCTAAAATTATGGAGCTCTGTGAAGAACTTGGCGTTAACTGGCTTATGGCGTATAACTTTGTCCCCACAGGACGGGGAAAGTTCATATCAGAAAACGATTTGACTCCTGCTGAGAGAGAACAGGTTCTCAAAGATTTATGGACAAAGTTAAAAAATGGTGGAAAGGTAAGTGTATTATCAACTGCCCCACAGTTTGCCAGAGTTGCATTGGAAGCAGAAGTTGGCCTGAATGAAAAAATAGTTCCAACCCATTTTTTTAATCCTCGACTGTCGGATAAACTTGTGAATCTTGCTGAGTTTATCGGTGGCTGTGGCTGCGGCAGATTTTACTGTGCTATAAGACCAAATGGCAACATTGAACCATGCGTGTTTTTCCCACTAACTGTAGGAAACATAAAAGAGGATGATTTTGAAGATCTTTGGATAAATAATTCTGTTCTAAAAAATTTGAGAAATAAAGACATATTAGAAGGAAACTGTGGAAAATGCGATTATCGATATTATTGCGGGGGATGTAGAGCTAGAGCATATGGATATACTGGTAATTATTTAGCTCCAGATCCTGGATGTATCATTAACAAAGAGTTTTGGGAGGAGCGTGACTCTAAAAAGTGATGGAGGGTTATAGAACGTGCCAAAGATCGTTTTAACTGCTGATAGATCTTTGATGTCAGAGTACAACAAACACGTGTTTTTAGGGTTTGCTGCTTGTGCACCGAGGTTTATTCCAGGATGGCTTTACACAAAAATTTTTTGTCCACCGGTAAAAGAAGAGAACGGAAGGGTAAAATATGGTCATTGTGGCCAAAGAAAAATTGAAGCATCATTGTTAAATAATGGTTTTAGCGAGAAAGATGTTGCAGTGGTTCGTCCAGATAAACTTGATAGGGTTGTGGATAACAAAACCAAGGTTTTGTGTATCACTACTCATGATCCGCTGGGTTTAGGCCCTGCTTCTACAACATTTAGTGATCTGGGTGGTAGAGAAACATTTACGAGTTTGTATTTTAGGAAATTAATCACAGATCCTATTATTAAAAAATATAATTTGAAGGTCATCGTGGGCGGATCTGGCGCATGGCAACTTACAGATGAGCGGATAATGGCAAAACTTGGTATTGATTGTGTAGTCGTGGGTGAAGGTGAAATAACAGCAGTAAATATTATAGAGAAGGCTTTGAATGGAGCGCAAATTCCATCTATCATTCAGGGCGAAGTTGTCCCGTTGGAACAGATACCAGTTATAAGAAATCCAACGTTAAATGGTATCATTGAGATATGTCGTGGATGTGGGAGAGGATGCAGATTTTGTAACCCCACTATGTTGAACTTCAGGTGTCAACCAATTGATAAGATAATGGAGGAAGCACGGTTAAATGTGGATGCGGGAAATGGTGTATTATTTCACGCAGAGGATGTTCTCCGGTATAATGCCAAGGGTTTCGTACCAAACGAGATAGCAGTGTTGAAACTCTTTAGCGATGTGAAAAAACTTACAGATAATATTGGTATAAGTCATTTTGCGCATGCATCGGTTGCATCCAAACCAAGTTTAGTAGAAAAATTATCAGAGTTGATGGATGTCGGTTCTAAAAAATGTCCTTTTTTAAGTGGACAGGTTGGTATTGAGACAGGTTCACCAAGAATGGTAGCTAAATATATGAAGGGAAAGGCAAAACCGTTTAAACCAGAGGAATGGTCAGAGATGGTCATTGAATCACATAAGATTTTAAGGGACAATCATTGGGTTCCCTGTAACACATTGATTGTAGGCCTACCTGGAGAAAAACCTGATGATGTCAGAAAAACTATAGATTTGATAGAGGATTTATCTGAGTATAAATCATTGATTGTTCCATTATATTTCGTTCCTATTGGTAACCTACAAGGAAACGGATTTTTCAAAACCAAATATGCTACATCGGAGCATTGGCAATTGCTTGCAACCTGTATAAATCATGATTTCAAATGGATTTATACTCTTGCAGAGGAAAACCTCCCAACGGTTGATATGAGCAGTTGGAAGATCTGGTTGATAAAAAAAGTAATTAGGTATATGAATAAGAGACTGTACCCCTATGTTAAATTGATGGAAGAAGGAATCAATCCGATGACATATGAACTGACATAATTTGTATGTGTTGTTATCTTCGCCCTCTAATCCTACGATGGATAGCAGCAGTATCTCAGGTTTTAATACCATCTAATGAAGAAGCCCCAGTAAATCAAATTCTTTTTATAATATCTCTACCGCTTTTGATGCATCCTCAACGCTCTTCGCTCCTGTGCACACTATTTTCCCAGTGGAAAAGAGCAATATAACTGCCTTAGGTTCCCTTATTCTATAAACCATTCCTGGGAACTGCTCAGGTTCATATTCAATATTTTCTAAACCTCGAGCCATAGCTATTTCAGTAAGATTGAGTTCACCACCTAAATCAGTTGTAGTTACCATTCTGAACATCTATCTTAGGATTTTTATATACATTTACACCCAGTTTTCTTAGCATCTTTGCTATTATATCAATGCTTTTGTATACATCTTCGATGTTCTTTGCTCCTGTGCAGACAGCTCTTCCGCTTTTAAAGAGAAGGGTGGCGGTCTTCGGATTGTTTAACTTATGCACCAGTCCTGGAAATTGTTTAGGTTCATATTTCGTTCCTTCTACTGAATGCATTATAATGTCTAGATCTAACTTGTCTGCCACTGCTGTAGATGCCACAATATTTTGTACTTTTATTTCTATCATATGATGTCACTTTCCAATGAACACTGCTTTCATTTTATAAACTAAATTAAACACGTATGTAATTACTTCAATATGCTATTTTTCCCGCGAACGTAGGGGTTTTTGAATCAATTTGGTTGTATTTTGATTATTATTGCAGATTCAGGCGACCATTAAAAATTGAATTTGAAGGTAGGAATTAAAACAATATAACCAATTTTTTGGTGAATAATTATTTATACCAATCATCGCCTCCGATGGATTATGGAAACAGGATTTGGGAGGAAGAACAGAGCATATGTGATGTTAGTGGTAGGAATAATAATGTGTTTGATGGGTGCTTATTTAATGATAACAGAAGAAGGGTCAACAGGGATTGTTATAAGTGGAGGAGGGGTTCTCTTTATAGGGGTAAGTGCAGGTATATGGAAAAAGAAAAAAAGGGAGGGGTGAATATTTTTATGTATCACTTATTTCCTTAATTTCTCCATTGATGCCTGTAGCTTTTTTGACGATTCCTGGGCATGTTCATAGGAAATCAGGGGAATAAATTCGTAATCACCAAAGGGAAACATGGATAATTGAGATACATACTTTTGAAGTTCCTCAATAGAATCCACATCCCAGATAGCATAGCTTCCTTTTCTCCCAGCGATAACACCTCCAGCCAGGATTTTACCCTGGTCCAGGTATCCCTTGAGTGATTGTGTCTGTTGGACCGCCATCTCAAAGAATTTTTCAGGGGGCATAGGAGGCATTCTCGTCACTTCACCCTTCATAAGAACTAACATGGCTATTCCTCCACACTTATTTGCCTTCCCAGGTAGGCACATGCACCATTGGCTTTATATTTCCGCCTGGGCCGTTTTTCCATACCATATCTTTTTTTATCCTGTCCAGTGACTGGCACAGTGTTAAGTATATTTTTTCCCCCATGACTGTGCAAATTGATCAAGGTCAAAAATATCTATTTTGCCGTCATCATTAAAATCGAAGCACTCACTGAACCTTGGATGACCAATGCCTGTAGACCATGATTGAGCAAAAGCATCAAAATCAATGATATCTATATCCCCATCATTATCAAAATCACCTCTAACTATTGACGTCTGTGTTTCCACCCGGAAACTATATGCTTCCCGGGGTGCAATAGGGGGGTCATAGATGCTGCCCATGAGTGACCCCTTCAGGCTAAAATAATACTCGGGGGTGTCATCACCAGACAAGGGGGGTAAGGTGACGTTATAGAGTTCATCGGTGACGTGGTTTAGGGGCAGTGTTTCATAGGTCCCGTCATCATAACGGTAATGAACATAGCTGCTCTCAGGGATATAGGTGTCTCCGATTTCCTCCAGCTTTACTGTGAGTGTTATCCCTGCCCCTGGCTCCACTACCCTAGGGAGTCCATTGGGGTAACTAAAACGGAAGGGGGGTAATACCAGTGCCGTCATACAAAAATTGGCGGTATTATTCCACGTGTATATGTCCTGCCATGTTACCCCATCATAATAGTAACTTTCACCAGGGTTAGATGCTGATTTTACTGTGACACGAGATGAAGAGGATCCCAACAGGACAGAGACTTCAGAGGTGATATCGATAGGGTGTTCATTAGTTGATAGATTTAGGTACACATAGAAATCATCCCCCGGTGTCAGGGGAACGGATGTGTTGAGGGTCACTGTATGCATCCCGGTATAGGGTGCGGTTCCCATTGCGCTTGCTTTTTCATGTTGCAGAGAGTTGTTCTGGAAACTGTCATATATTTTGACCGTGTATGTGGCATTGTCCTTTGTGGTGTAAAAATTTACCTCTTGGAGTAATCCGTTAGTGGTTGACGTGAAGGCATTGAATGCTTCTGTAATACCCATGAGTGTTGCACGCCATCCATGATAATCATGATAATAGATGCGGTCATAGTGCATGGGCTCAACATTTTGGAATGATATCGCCCCCATCTCGGGATGCTGGCAACAGTGCTTGTCATAGTAGGATATCCAAAAAAAGCCGTCCTCGCCCCAATTATTCCCCCAGCTGTTTTTACATAGCCATGCCCCTGGTTGGGGTGCCTGTGTTATTTTGTTATCATCCCATCCAATAATGGCAACGGCATGGTTGGGATCAAGGGTGCTTGTAGATGGCTGATAATGGATATTATCTTGTATGAACTGGCTATGGCTACACAGGCATGTCCCCAGGGCTCCCTGGGTCATGAGATGGTCTTTAATTGTATTGATATCGGTCAGGTTTTTACCCGCGGTATACCACTCGATATCCCGTGGGTAATAATAGTGGTAATTATCATCATTCCTCCCGGGTGGTATTTCGGGTGTTTGGTCATCATTATCCCTCACTGCTCCTTCACCCCGGGAGAGATAGGCTGCTGTCACTCGATAATTCCCTCCCTGACAAACGGTGAGTCCATTACCCCCGGGGTCATCGTCATTGCTATACGTGTTGAATCCATTCCACCAATCCAGATGATATTCTGCCAGATTCGGCTCCCCTATTTCCCCAGCTATCTCCCAGGTGTCTGTCATGAGGAGATTGCTTTCAATGACCGCCATGGTGGCATGTGCCCAACATGTTCCCCCGGACTGGCTTTTCACCGTTGTGACATAGTTGCTGCTATTTACATCACGGAGATCAAAATAACTGGGGAGCCCCCATTCTTCACCCAGGGGTAAATCGGGGCTTATCCCACTAGTCGGACTTATCAAGGAAAATATCATACTTGTAATGACCATCACGATAATGGAGAATAAAACAAGATTTTTTTTGCTAGGGGACTGATATATCTTATTTTGGTCCATGCGAACTGTGTATGGATTTTCTTCTTAAAAAAATATGTATTTTGTCTGCCCTATTTAGGGGAAAAATAGCATGTTTTATTCTTAGATAAGTTACCCTTTTAATCCCGTGATTAGTATGAAGATAGTTTTCATGGGATTTTTTTTTTTATTATCTATCTTTTTTTTGATAAGGGGAGTCTATTTCCAAAAATTGCATGATACTATTATCCTTTTATTCCATGAAAAATGCTTATAAATACTCTATCCATATGCACCATTGGATAACGGCATGATGAGAATAAAAAATATAACCGGATTCATATTAACCGGGGTTCTTTTAATATTACTTTTTGAACCCGCACCAATGGGGTTTTATGGATTTAATAATGAATCAGAAAATGTCAGTGGTACTGATCTATCAAAACAAATTTTACCCTATTCTGATTCCATGGATGTTATGATTTTTTCCGTGGAGGAATCCAGGGATTCCTTTATCCAACCGACAGAGGCAACCACCCTTGAAATAACGTTCCCCTTTACCGCACCACTAATCAAGAGAAATAAGGATAACGATTCCCTTGAAATCCTTTTAAATCAAGATATACTCTATACCAACCAAGGAGGATATCCCCAAATGCCCTATAGGGTCGATTCACTAATCTTTCCCCTAGGAACACGGATACTAGACCTGCAGATTACTCCATCCGAAATACAAACAATATCCCTTTCAAGCCAAATTAAGTCATCCCCGTATCCCTCAATCCTGTCAACACTACTTTATCGGGGTGAAAGTAAACCATCATTGAATCCTTCCAGCAATGATTCCTATTATAGTATCCAGAGCTATCCCTCCAAATGGGGTACCTATACCCTCGGTGGGGGAATACACAATAACCAACATGCCACAATCCTTTCCATTTATACATATCCCTGTCGTTATTTCCCCATACATGCTCTCCTAAAATACACCTCCAGGATAACGATACAGCTGACCTATGAACAACCCTCAACAGTCCTCACCACTAATGGGACCTATGACTATCTTGTTATTGCTCCCCCCATATACCAAGATGAATTACAACCCCTTGTGAACCATAAAAACAGCTATGGCATACAAACCAAACTTGTCACCACCAACGATATCTATAATGGAACATATTTTTCCATACAAGGACGAGATCCCCCAGAAAAAATAAAATATTTCCTAAAAAACGCCATTGAAAACTGGGGTATTACCCACACATTGCTGGTAGGAGATATTGAAAGTTTGCCCTCACGGGAAGTCTATAGCTTTTGGTGGGGCAATCATCCCATGTTCTCAGATCATTATTATGCGGATATCTATGATTACAATAAGGAATTTTGTAGCTGGGATTCCAATAATAACAATCGCTTCGGGGAACTCGACCCTGAACAAGAAAGCACAAGTAATGATTTCGTGGATTTATACGCCGATCTATATCTGGGGCGGCTTGCCTGTAGTAACACTGATGAAGTAACAACTGTTGTCAATAAGATTATCACCTATGAGGCCACAAGCTATGGAAAAGATTGGTTTCAAAGACTAATCCTCATGGGGGGTGACACCTTTCCCTTTTGGAATAATGTCATGGAGGGAGAGGTGGTCAATGAGTACGTCGCCGAAGCCATGCCTGACTTCACACCCGTCAAGATACAAATGTCCGAGGGTAATTTCCTCCCTCATCGCATCAACCAGATTCTTTCAAATGGAGCTGGTTTTGTCTGTTACTCTGGACATGGATTTGAATACGGCTTTGGCACTTACCCCGAGGATAACAGATGGATGATCACCTACTTTACCCCCTATCTTTTGGGGCTGAAAAATGAAGATAAATTGCCTGTTGTTTTCTTCGACGCCTGTCTTATGGCCAAACTGGATTACTACCTGTTGGGCAATCCTGACATCCCCTGCTTTGCATGGGCAATGGTAAAAAAACCTAATGGGGGAGCCATCGCCACTATTGGAGCCACTGAAACAGCCACCACAACAGTTGATGAAAACGGGCCCCGGGGGCAAGCAGGATATCTTGATTTGCATTTTTTCATGGCATATAAACCCGGTATCTCTCTAGGGGAAATGTTGGTCCATGCACAAAATGATTACCTCAGGGACATTGATCAAGGAACCGCCAATGATCAATTTTACGAAATGACCATTGAACAATTTCTATTGCTCGGTGATCCCACATTGATACCCGGTGGCTATCCCTAATCTTTACCTTTACCAGATATCATCCATCTTCACAGATATTATGAAAACATAGATGAATCTTTATTTTTTTACAAAGGATAAATACCTTCTAAAATCAGATTTGACAAGCAAGAAATAGGAACCTTTGATTTAACCTGCAACAACCCCAACACTGTTATAAACAAACATTTATGTACCCACTTCATTTTTGAAGGTCTCCCCCTCAGGGTGGGTATGGCCTGGAATTTCCTTGTTAATTTTTTGGGTTTTGGGGAAAGAGTCAAGATTGATATGAGTCTTGAAAAGGCTCGGAAGCCCGGTGCACAACTACTATATACCCTGGGGAGAGATGAGTATGATAAACAAACCCAGGAAAAATATAATGCTAAAATACCCCGGATTACATTGCAGAAATGCCCAAATATCGTTTTTAAGTAATCACTTTCTGGGGGCCATAAGTATTTCTTAGCATGGTGGATGCACCAGGAAAAATTCTTAATTATTTTGTCCAGCAGTTGATTTGTTTTAGAGTCAAACAGCGACTGAAAGCTTCATATGAAATAGTGTATAAAAAAGGAAAAAGGGACATATGCCCCCCCGTTTTTTTATTTTTTTTTTATCCTTCCCCGTGCCAGTCGCTTTCACTGGTTGCATAGATGAAGAGTCCCATGCCCCGGGTGATGGAGAAGTTGTCGTGGGGTGTATTGACCACGTGGGTGGTGAAGAGTTGTGTGTCTCCATCAAATTTTATGACCACGTTGCAATCAGTGATGTTTGTGCCAAGGGATTCTGCCGTGGTGGGTATCTCGGTGAACCACCCGATGAGGTTCCATTCTTGGTAGATGTGGACGGTGGTTGTGCCTAGGGGAAGACCGGTAATGGTTAGATTGGTGTCATGGGCACAGTAGATAAAGTAGCTTTCCCCGTTAAGGACGGGGAAGTTGTCGTGGGGTGTATTGACCACGTGGGTGGTGAAGAGTTGTGTATCTCCATCAAATTTTATGACCACGGTGCAACCGGTGATGTTTTGGCCCAGTGTTTCCGCGGTCCAGGTGTTTTCCAGGGGGATGGTGATGAGGTTCCATTCCTTGTAGAGATCTATGGTGAGGGTGGCGGCAGAGGGGGTGAAGTGTGTGGTTATGGTTTTATTCTGGGTCATGTAGATTGTTACGGGGTTGGTATCACCGGTGAGGTCGCCGCTCCAATGACTAAAAGTCCAATCCGTATCGGGGGTTGCAGTCAGTTCCACAGGGGTATTATAAAGATACGTAAGTTGGTCAGGGTTCTTGGTCACTGTACCATTACCAACTATGTTAATAGTAAGTGTATAAGGGTACCGCAGGGATATATCATCATAATAAATGGTGGATGCTCCATTGGCAAAGAGATCGACTGCGGCGATGTCCAATACTCCACCGCCACTGACTCCTTCGGTCCAGCTTTTATTTGTCAGCAATGTCCCATCATAATAAAAATATTGGGTATCGTTGTCAAGATTTATGACATTTCGTAATTCAACCCATTGTCCTTTTATCAAGGGTAGTGTTACATCTTCGAACTCTGATATGACAAGATTTGTAGTGCTGTTAAAGTTTATTTGTGTGGCCCAGTTATTATCCGTTCCAGGGTCACTATAGATATCTAACAGGATAAAAGCTGATTCTCCCACGAAATCATTTGGGATATATTGCCAGGCAGTAAAAACCCACTGGCCTGACGTATACCCTGAAAATTCGTGGACTAAATCACTATCAGTGTGTATATCTACTGAATGTGGTAAACTATGAGACATGGTATTGGTAACAGTTGCACCATATGCCGAATTATTTCCCCAACCTTTCCATCCACCGTCATCTGATGTTCCATCCAATATTTGTCCGTTACTATAAGAATCAAAATCTTCAATCCATTCAGATGGTCGCTCTTTGTCATTTCCTGTTGCACTAGCGATTAGGGGTGTCATCAGGAAAAAACACACTATAATCCCTATTATCTTTTTTTTCATATTTCTTTCTACCTCCTTATTAATCCTACACTCCTAATAATAGCATGAGGTAATGAGTTTAAATAACTTTTGGACATTTAAAAAAAATTGTAGAAAAGCTGAGCAAAGGTATAAGATAAATATGGCAAAAGGGATATAAAACCCTGGCATAACCACAGTCGCATTTTTTTTTATTTTTTATATCTGCATCGCTTAAATGTGGGTGTTCTAAGTCGGTCCCATCATGCACAATATATCCTGCATATTGGCACCTAAACAATACAGTGATGGCTTATAAATATAACTTTCTCTCTTGATATGATTCCTCCAGCCACTTAACCACTCTTTTTAATTCCTGCCCTCAGTATGAAGCAATAAGGTGTTTACAAATTACTTATATATCTTCACTCTATTATAACCCCTATAAGGCATGGGGGATTTCTTATGATATCAAATAAACACATTGTTCTTATTCTCATAATAACCCTATCACTCCTAATATCCATTGCTCCCAGGGGGTTAATGAAGCTAGAAGCAGATTCTCCAAATACTATCCTTCATGTTGACCCAGCAGGCAATGGCGATTTCCTCAGCATACAATCTGCCATTAATGAAGCACAAGACTATGATACCCTCTACATCCATGACGGACTTTATTACGAAAACATCATCATTAATAAACCCCTCACTCTCCAAGGTGAAGACACCGGTAAAACAATCATTGATGGCAACCAAGAACAAAGCGTAATCAACATCACTGCGGATGGCGTATTCATTACTACATTAACCATACGAAATAGTGGTCAGGGTACCGACGCGGGTATCAAAGTGGACTCCTCCCGTCATATCAATATTACCAATTGTGACATCTATACTAATTATTATGGAATCTGGTTCTTTCATTCAAGCAACAATACTGTTTCACAGTGCACTATCCACGATAACTATTATGGCATCCTTGTTCATTATCTAAGTACAGATAACACAGTCAAGTATTGCCAAATCAATAACAACGACAATATAGGTATATCCCTCTGCTGTTCAAGCAAAGATAATGTTATCCATAATTGTGATTTTATCTCCAATAAAAAGGTAGGTGTTGATGTTGGTGTTTGGGATACCACTATCTATCTTAACAATCTTATTGATAACGGTCTTAACGCTCGTTCCAAGCTGGAGAATCACTGGGATTATGAAAAAAAGGGTAATTACTGGTCAGACTATGATGAACAAGAAGAGGGTGCCCGTGATATTGATGGTGATGGCATCGTGGATTTACCCTATGTTATACCTGAGGAAAATCATGATTATTACCCCTTTATTAAACGGATTGATCAAGGGATAAAGACAAGGGGTACACCTGGTTTTTTATTCCTTGGTTTTTTTCTTGCAACCCTTATTGTTTTCCTGACAAAGAAACACTGCTAATCATCATTACCAAAGAATCCAAAGGATAAATAATAGAGATACTCACTCCACGGTTTTTTTTGGGGAACCCTGTCTTTTTGGCACACAAATATTTCATCTCCCCTAGGGATATACTTCCTACTCCTCGGTTTTTGCAAGCCCAAGTTACTGATAAACACACACTGAAGACGCACACTTGACCACTAATAAAAAATTTGAAAACTAGGAAAGAGAGCAAGACATGAGACCAGTTTGCACGATGCCTCCTATGAAGTACCCATATACCGCCCAAAAAAAAATGTTACCCTGACTAAATATACCTGGCATTATCAAGATGCAGCCACTCTTTGCAATCCATGTCCCCTGGAAACTCATATGTACCGTCCCCGCTCCGTCTCCTGCCCCTCTTTATTGTTAAGCCATGAAGAAAAGGTACTATAAAATCTTATGAGATTCCCCTTCCACCTAAATTTTATTGCATTACTGTGAATGTCTAGGGGGGATGGTATTGGGGTGATAACAGATGTGGATAAGGTATTTTTTATATTTTTCTCCCCGTGTTATAGATAAAAGCCTGTAGGTCATCTGTCAGAGTTCTTTCATCTATATAGGCAATCACTCTTAATGTATGCCATCCCACCATTTCGTCATTCCATGTATATCTATAGGGTGGCTGTAGGTCTCGTGCCATGGGGTTACGATCGATCCAGAATTCTACCCTGTCAAAGATAATATCTCTTTTTGTTTCACAAGATATGGTTATTTTTCCAATAATTACAGTTACTCTGCCGCCAAGATCAACAATTTCTCTATCGTGGACATATAAATAACCCATTTTTGGTCTTGATATCAATTTTGCATCATAGGTTAACTCACTTGGATTATCATTGTTTTCCGCATGGTTGCCCTGGGAGGTGATTGAGGTGGCGATTAATGGCAATATCATAATAAGCACAGAGACATATGTTACTCTTCTCCATTTTTTTATATTCATATATCATAAATATAAGATGGTTTACTATATAATTATTATGACAGTATTGTAGTTTTCATGATAGGATGGATGCCTGTAGTTGTCTTATGCATCAAAAAAAGAGGAGGGATGAGAAATATTTATGACCACAGGGTTAATAGGGCTAATCCATTGACATTAATCTGGGGAATATTTAATCGAAGTCCCACAAATCCTACTATAAAAAGTTGATAGCTTCCCTCCAATATGGTACTGTTTGTTGGATCATCAAGAGGAGTGATTTCCATGTATCCATTTTCTTCTAGTAAAACAACCATTCCCGCACACCAGCCGATCCCAAAAAAAAATGTGCCCAGGAATGAAATACATGTACCATTTCCCTTGGCTACCACATGACTCATCAAGGTGTTTTCCCGTGATGGTGTTTCCCTTGGCTGAATGGTAAAGGTTTCGTTAGACGTCGTGTTGCTCACTGGAATCATGAGAAAAACAAGGCTCATTACCAAACCCAGAGATACTATCTTTTTTTTCATTTTTTGTCTCGCCTCCATAGTCTATCATGTGTTAATATGTTATAAAGATTACTTTTTTATGTTAAATTTAAGGGGTGTATTGTGATTTTATCTATAGATAACTATTTAAATCCAAGCGGGCTTCCTCCCTTTGATAAAGAAATAATTGATAAAATCATTCAAACCCTGGATTATTGAAGGGTTTTAATTGTTTTTTATTTATTGTTTTTTTATTGTGTATCAACAAGACATTACCGATAGTAAAGGTTATGACCATGAAGAGAAGAAGTAGCCCCAGAGGAAAAAGACAAACTATAACCCCGAAAGTTTCTATTAGATGTAACCTTTTTAAAAAGGTTGTGTGGGAACATGAAGTTTGCCCTGAATTCAGTCCCAAAAGCAATTCGGAGATTCAAAAAAATTGTAAAAATTGTAAGCATTCATTTTGATACCAACCCTTTTTATGACGAGAGGATAGATAGATACAAAAAGAGAAAAAAAACTGTCAAATGGGATTATCTCTCCTCCTAAAATGATTTGGTTTTAATACAGGAAATAACCCCCTCAAGAATCTTTTTTTTTGGGATTGTATATCTAATCTATTTTTTTTTCTATGTTTGTCCTATATCCTTCGATAATTGTTGGACAATCTTTATAAACTAATCCTGTCCATGACACATATGAAAGGATAAGGGTGAGGATTAGGGTTATCCCCACATCTTCTTTTCCATCATTTCCCCGCCCTTATCCTGGCCTCCATTTTTTTTTATCCGGGAACATTGCTTGGACGAGGTGGGTAAAAAGTAACTAGTTTTTCATACAATTTTCCCGTTTGCGTCTATCTCATCATTTAGAATCCTTGTTGCACTAAGTGGTTTTTTGTCCTCCGCTAAAATAAATGGTGTTTGTATTATTTTTAATGGTTTTTTTCCCAAAGTTTTCCTTTTTATGTTGATTTCTATAGCATTTAGAAAAGTTTCAGGGGACACAATGATTGCATCATACTCCCCGTACACAGCCGGTCCATATTTATCAAATAAGGGAAGAATCACGGTATGTGTATCGTAACCTTTCCCCTCTAGATAATTTTTTAATGTTTCCACTCTTTTGTTAAATGGAACACTGCATTTCTTTTTTTGTGCTATTTTTCCCTTGGTCACCCCGATAAAAACCATCCCGTTTTTTCCAGCGGTCTGGATCGCCTTGTCAATAAGGACTCTATGTCCCTTGTGTAAAACATTAAAAGTACCGCCTAAACATACTTTCATTCATTTTACTTGAATACATGCATGCTTTAAATCTTATCTTTCTAAGGATATTCATCCCCCTCCAAAGGGGTACATGTCACCATTTTTTTTTTTATCTCTGCTTCATCCAAGAACTGTTCTATTGTGATACTATAAATCTCTTTCTTTTTACACAATACAAAGTATCCTATTAACTGGTAAGGAAAAATATTATGCAGGGATAAAAAAAAAATGGGTCTCCTTACATCTTGTACCCGGTACCCCCCAAAAAAAATTTCTCCCCCGGCACACCTAATCTTTTTTTTTCACCAGCAACTCTAGGCCATCCATATCCACAATCTTGGCCCGGCATCCTTTTTCAATCCTAGCGCCAAGGGATCGTGCGCTCCAGATCTCCCCCTTTACCTTTATTTGACCGTGTGGATCTAGTGTTGTCAGTGCTGTGCCCCATAATCCAATTATCTCCTCTTTCCCGGTCTGTGGTCTTTTAAATTGGGGCAGAAAAATATAGAACATAACCAAGAGAAATAGGGCCAGAATTATAATTATTGTCCCTACTGTCCATAGATCCCAATTGGTAAAATAGTGCATAAAGAGAATTGCCGCTGTCCCCACGATTATTTCATCAAGGACATATAACAGGAAAAGTACCCGGGGTTTCATTCAAGGAAAAATACATTACTCCTATATTATACATCCTTTTACTTTGTCATTCTCCTCCCTGTGGGATTGTTTAACACACAAAACGTGGTTATTTGCCCTAGGTATCTACCAGATCTAGTATTGTTGCCCTAAAAGAACCTGCCAATTTATGTTGCTAGTGGCCAAGAGGAGGTAATAAAGCCAAGTGCAAGGATGAGTCCTGCACTGATAATCATACCCATCCTAATATTTGTCTCAAGTTTATTATTTGATAATGCCCCAAGGAAAAGGATGCTTCCTAATCCGGTAATACCCAGATTGTAAATAACCGCCCCGGCTTTAAATGCTCCTGATGAATCCGAGACCACTGCAATTATCGCTCCAATGAACATGAGCAATATTGCCAGTCCTCCACCAAGGATCACAAGATTATTTGGAACTTGGATATTGAGTAATGCTGACAGATTAGTGCCAAGGGGGAAATTTTCTTGTTCCCTATCAGGGTTCGATTTAATATCTGTTTTAGCC